>Ga0187862_10004281_pt1 | contig 13637 bp, 10 predicted proteins | sample June2016WEW_10_1_FD_133003 | JGI IMG/M metagenome (GOLD analysis project Ga0187862, IMG submission 133003) | Peatland microbial communities from SPRUCE experiment site at the Marcell Experimental Forest, Minnesota, USA - June2016WEW_10_150 | ecosystem: Environmental > Terrestrial > Soil >...
GAGGGCTGAGCCGCCGTGCACTACCGTCTGAGCGCCGCGAGCCGCCAGGTCGTCGACGAGGGGGACGGCACCGCGGTGGTGGACGGCGGTGCCGTCACCGTCTCCCCTCAGCTCGGTCAGCCGCTGCGGATCGCCCCGGAGCAGATCGTCGAGGTGGGTGAACCGGTCCCGTTCACGGTCCGGATCGGCCTCAGCGACGGTTCCGCCGTGGAGCTCTCACAGCTCGGGGCCGTCCGCACCCAGCTGCTCGCCCAGATCGGCGACCTGCGGGTGGGCAGCGCCCGGCAGGGGCTGGTCACGATCGGGTTCGGCGAGAGCCAGCGCTTCCATGGAGCCGTGGACGACGTCGACGCCGACATCAGCCTCTACGACGATGGGCTGGTGGCGATCCCGGTGAGCGGCCTGCCGGTGCAGGTCCCCTACTCGGTCATCGAGGGGGTCAGCACCGACCCCTCCGGGTACCGGGTCGGCATCGCCATGGGCGATGCGGGGACCGTCACCGTCCAGCGTCTCGCCCAGACCACCACCCAGTTCCTCACCCTCCTCCGCCAGCGGGCCACCGAGGCGCGGGGACGCACCGGCGCCTTCCTCCAGGCCCTCCTCCCCGGCCTCGGCGCGTTCGCCCAGCGACAGCTCGCCGGGGAGCTCCGCGACGGGGTGGCGGTCCCCCGCCCGGCCCTCGATGCGATCGATCCCGGGATCTGGCCGGCCCTCCTCGCCGCGGCGGCGCTCCCCGAGCGGGCCGCTTGCGCCGCCCTGATCGAGTCGCTCGGGGAACCGGCGCTGGGGTTTCACCAGATCAGCTCGGTGGAGGTGGCGGCGCAGGGGACCCAGCACTTCGCGGAGGCGGGGGAGGTCCAGAGCAGCGGCCCGGGGCGGGGCCAGGGCATCGATTACGGCCAGATGGAGCAGGGGATGGGGGCGCTGATGACGGAGCGCTTCATGGGGGTCCCGGGCCCGGGGTCCGGGGTGGCCGGAGGCCCCCTCATCGGTGGCCTCCCCGGCGGTTCACCCGCCGGCGGCCCACTGGTCGGTGGCCGCCCCGCTGGCGCGCCCGGCATCGGGATGGGGATGGGGATGGGCGCCGGGCTGGGCTTCGGCGCCCCGTACGGTGCCATGGGCGGCCTGCTCGCGATGCGGATGATGCGCGGCGGCGGAGCATGGTCCCGCGGCGGCCAGACCCAGGCCCGGTCGATGTTCCGCGTCCCCGAGGCGCCCCCCGACCCGCGGCCGCAGACCGCCGCTCACTCGGACCTCGATGCGCTCACCATCGACGGCGACCAGCCCACCATCGTCGCGTCCCTGCTCGCGCACACGGCGTCGGGCACGCTCATCTACGAGTCGCTCAACGTCGAGGATCACGCCACCTACGTCTTCCACGACCCGTCGCTGACGCTCTCCCAGCTCGACCTGGCCCTGATGCTGATCGGCTTCCACATCGAGGTGCTCGCCGGCGACCTCTCGGGCGTGGCCTCCCGCTATGCGGTTGCCGTCCAGCGGCTCCCGCACCTGACCCGGCTGGCCGCCGCCTTCCGGGGCCGAGCGATCCACGACGGCAGCTGGGAGGCGCAGCTCCGCAAACTGCTCGGCTGAGGCCGAGAGCGCGAAGGGACCGGCCTATGATGTGGCGGCGTGGTCGGTGCACTCCCGGAGGCCAGAGCTTGAAGATCGTTGACGCCAAGGTCATCATCACGTCCCCGGGGCGCAACTTCGTGACTCTGAAGCTCACCACCGACGAGGGGCTCACCGGCGTCGGCGACGCGACCCTCAACGGCCGCGAGCTCGCGGTCGCCAGCTACCTCACCGACCACGTCTGCCCGCTGCTGCTGGGCCGGGACGCCGCCCGCATCGAGGACACCTGGCAGTACCTCTACAAGGGAGGTTACTGGCGGCGAGGACCGGTCACCATGACCGCGATCGCGGCGGTCGACACCGCACTCTGGGACATCAAGGGGAAGGCCGCGGGGCTTCCCGTCTATCAACTGCTGGGCGGAAGAAGTCGCGACGGGGTCACCGTCTACGGGCACGCCAACGGGGAAACGGTGGCCGACGTCCTCGAGGAGGTCGCCCGCTTCCTCAACCTCGGCTACCGCGCCGTCCGGGTGCAGGTGGGCATCCAGGGGATCAGCTCCATCTACGGGGTGAGCGCTGACACCGAGCATCACGAGACCGGGTACGTGCCCGCCGGCGCCACCACCGACGAGACCGCGGACTGGTCGACGGCCCGCTACCTGGATCAGGTTCCCGCCCTCTTCCAGGCCGTCCGCGAGCGGTTCGGGTTCGACTTCGCCCTGCTCCACGACGCCCACCACCGGCTCACCCCGATCGAGGCGGCGCGGCTCGCCCGCCGGGTCGAGGAGTACCACCTCTTCTGGCTCGAGGACCTGGTGCCCGCCGAGCTCCAGGAGGGCTTCCGGATCATCCGCCAGCACTCCACCACGCCGCTCGCGGTCGGCGAGGTGTTCAACTCCATCTGGGACTGCCAGCAGCTCATCACCGAGCAGCTCATCGATTACATCCGCGCCGACGTGGTGCACGCCGGCGGGATCACCCATCTCCGGCGCATCTTCCAGCTCGCCGAGCTGTATCACGTGCGCAGTGGATCGCACGGCGCCAACGACCTCTCCCCGGTCTGCCTCGCCGCCGCCCTGCACCTGGACATCTCGATTCCCAACTTCGGCATCCAGGAGTACATGCGCCACAGTCCCGAGACCGACCTGGTCTTCCCCCACAGCTATCGCTTTGCGGACGGCTACCTCCATCCCGGTGAGGAGCCGGGCCTGGGGGTGGAGCTCGACGAGGAGCTGGCGGCGCGGTACCCCTATCAGCGTGCCTACCTGCCGATCAACCGCCTGGTCGACGGGACGGTGCACAGCTGGTGAGCACCGAGCTGAGGATCCCCCAGGGAGGGGCGCTGGACCTGGTCTCGCTGGGGGCGCTGGTGATCCGGCTCGATCCCGGGGACGTCCCCTTTCAGAAGGCGGTGCAGTGCCGGATCCACGTGAGCGGGGCGGAGTACAACGTGGCCGCCAACCTCGCCGACTGCTTCGGCCTCCGGACCGCGATCGCCTCCGCCTGCGTGGACTACCCGATCGGGCACCTGGTCGCCGATCGGGTCCGGGCGATGGGGGTCCGGGGGATCTACCGGTGGTCGGAGCACGACGGCGTGCGCGGCCCCAACATCGCGACCGTCTACAGCGACCGCGGCTTCGGGGTGCGCCCGCCGGTGGTCTTCTACAACCGCGCTGAGGAGGCCGCGGCCCGGCTCGGGCCCGGCGACTTCGACTGGCCGGGGATCTTCGGCGACGGCGTTCGCTGGTTCCACTCCGGTGGCCTCTTCGCGGCGCTCTCGGACTCCACCAGCGAGCTGATCCTGGAGGGGATGCGGGCCGCGAGGGCGGCCGGCGCCGTGGTCTCCTTCGACCTCAACTACCGCGACAAGCTCTGGCGCACCCATGGCGGCCAGGAGCGGGCGCGGGCGGTGATCGGCCGGATCGTCGAGAACGTCGACGTCCTGCTCGGCAACGAGGAGGACGTCCAGCAGGCGCTCGGCATCTCCGGTCCCGAGATGCGCGCCGAGGGTGGCCTGGACGCCGCCGGCTTCGTCTCGTTGATGGGCCGCGTGCGGGAGCGCTATCCGAGGCTGGCGGTGATGGCCACCACGCTCCGCGACGTGCGGTCGGCCAACCGCCACCTCTGGAGCGCGCTGGCCTCGGTCGGCGGGGAGGTCATGGTGGCCCCCACCTGTGAGCTCGACGTCTACGACCGGGTGGGCGGCGGGGACGGCTTCGCCGCCGGCTTCATCTACGGGCTGCTGGCCGGGGAGACCGCGGAGCAGGCCCTGCGGCTGGGGTGGGCGCATGGTGCGCTGGTCACCGGATACCCGGGCGACACCACCATGGCGACCCTCGCCCAGGTTCGCGCCGTGGCCGCCGGCGGGGCGGCCCGGATCCAGCGGTAGGGGAGGGGCCGCGACCCCGACGAGACCCCGACGGAGGAGCTTGCGGTGACCATGATCGACCTGGACCCGGACCGGCTGCTCCCGGTCGACCCCTCCCAGCGCGACGTGGCCCGCCGCCTCTACCAGGCGGTTCGCGGGCTGCCCATCGTCTCGCCGCACGGGCACGTCGACCCCCGCATGCTTCTCGAGAACGCGCCCTTCGACAACCCCGCCGAGCTGTTCGTGACCCCCGATCACTACGTGACCCGCATGCTCCATGCCCAGGGGGTCCCCCTCGATGCGCTGGGCATCCCCCGGCGCGGCGGAGAGGGCGAGGTGGCCGGACCACGCCAGGTGTGGCGGACGCTCTGCGAGCACTGGGACGCCTTCCGCGGAACCCCCTCCCGCCACTGGATCGAGGCTGAGCTGGCCGAGGTCTTCGAGGTCCCGATCCGGCCGTCGGCGGCGGACGCCGACCTCCTCTACGACCGGCTGGTCGAGCGCTTCGCGCTCCCCGAGTACCGCCCGCGTGCCCTCTTCCAGCGCTTCGGGGTCGAGGTCCTGGCCACCACCGACGACCCCTCCAGCGACCTGGCGGCCCACCGCGGGCTGGCTGCGGACCCCTCCTGGGGCGGCCGGGTGGTGCCGACCTTCCGGCCCGACGGCCTCCTGGATCCCTCGCTGCCGGGCTGGGCCGGCCGACTGGAGGAGCTCGGGCGCGCCGCCGGTGTCGACACCGGGCGCTATCCCGGCTACCTGGAGGCGCTCGCCGACCGGCGCCGCCACTTCAGGGAGCACGGGGCCACCGCCACCGACCACGGGCCGCCCGATCCCGTGACCGTGCTGCTCAGCCACGAGCAGGCCGAGCGGATCTTCGTCGAGGCCCTCCAGAACCTGGCGACCCCCGATGAGCTGCGCGCCTTCCGGGGCCACATGCTCTGCGAGATGGCCCGGATGTCGTGCGACGACGGCCTCGTGATGCAGCTCCATCCCGGGGTGCTGCGCAATCACCACCCGGCCACCCAGCGCGACTTTGGCACCGACCGGGGGGCCGACATCCCGGTCGCGATCGAATTCACCCGCTCCCTCCGCCCCCTGCTGGAGCGGTACGGGGACCACCCCAACTTCCGGATCGTCCTCTTCACCCTGGACGAGACCACCTGGTCCCGCGAGCTGGCGCCTCTGGCGGGCTTCTACCCCTCCGTCTACCTGGGCGCGCCGTGGTGGTTCCTCGACACCCCCGACGCCATGCTCCGCTTCCGTGAGGCGGTCACCGACACCGCCGGCTTCGCCAAGACCAGCGGCTTCGTCGACGACACCCGTGCCTTCTGCTCGATCCCGGCTCGCCACGACACGGCGCGGAGGGTTGACTGCGCCTTCCTGAGCCGGCTGGTGGTCGAACACCGTCTGGACGAGGAGGAGGCGGTCGAGACCGCCGTCGACCTCGCCCACCGCTTGCCCCGCCGGGTCTTCCGCTTTTGACCCGCCTCTGCCGCGCGAGCTGGCCGGCCGCCGGTCCGCCGCGTCCGGTCCGCGCCGTCCACCTCGGGCTCGGGGCCTTCCACCGCTCGCATCAGGCCTGGTACACGGAGCACGCCGCCGACGGCGAGGCCTGGGGGATCGCCGGGTTCACCGGGCGGAGCCCCGGGACGGCGTCGCTGCTCCGGGCGCAGGGGGGCCTCTACACGCTGGTCGAGCGGGGGCCGCTGGGCGATCGCCCCGAGGTGGTGGGCAGCATCAGCGCCGCCCACGACGGTGACGATGGCGCCGCCTGGACCCGCTGGATGAGCGCTCCCGAGGTGGCCCTGGTGACCCTCACGGTCACCGAGGCCGGCTACCACCTGGACGGTGCGGGCCACCTGGATCTGGCCGACCCGGACGTCGCCGCCGACCGGGCAGGCCTCGGGGCGAACCTCGGCGCCGAGGCGCTCCCGATTCGGACCATGCCCGGACGCCTCGCGGCCGGTCTCGCCGCCCGCCGCCGAGCCGGCGCGGGCGCGATCACCGTCGTCCCCTGCGACAACCTCATGGGCAACGGCGCCGTCACCCGGGACGTCGTTCTCGAGATCTGCGAGGCGGTCGAACCGAGCCTCGCGTCCTGGGTGGCGGCCCAGGTCTCCTTCGTCTCCACCGTGGTCGACCGGATCACCCCCACCACCCGGGTCGAGGACCTGGCCCTGGTCGAGCGCCTGACCGGGTGCGAGGATCTGGCGGCGGTGGTCGCCGAGCCCTACAGCGAGTGGGTCCTCGCGGGCCGGTTCCCCGCCGGCCGGCCCGACTGGGTGAGCGCCGGCGCCCGCCTGGTGGACGACGTGGCCCCATTCGCGGAGCGGAAGCTGGGCCTGCTCAACGGGGGCCACTCCCTGCTGGCCTACGCGGGGTCGTCGCTCGGCCACACCACCGTCGCCGCGGCGGTCGCCGACCCCCGCTGCCGGGCCTGGCTCGACGAGTGGTGGGATGGGGTCGCCAGGGTCCTCCCGCTCCCCGCGGGCGAGGTTTCCAGTTACCGGCGGGCGCTCCTCGATCGCTGGACCAACCCACGGATCAGCCACCCCCTGGAGGTCATCGCCCGGGACGGTTCGCTGAAGCTGGTCCAGCGTGTTCTCCCCGTGATCCGACGCTACCGCGCGATCGGCGAGCCTCCGCCCCCCGGCGCGGCCCGCGTCCTCGGCGCCTGGATGGCGCATCTCCGGGGCTCCGGCGCGGCGATCGACGATCCCCGCGCCGGCGAGCTGGTCAGGCTGGCCGCCGGGGAGCCGTCCGCGGCCGCCCGCCGGCTCCTCGACGCCCTCGAGCCCGGACTCGGAGCCGACGGAGAGCTGGCGCTCGAGCTCACCGCCACCTGCCGGGAGCTCGAGGGGCGGTATCGATGATCACCCGCCCGACCACGTTCTGGCCATGAATGGCATTTTGCGAAAACCCAATCCGGGCAAGCAGGATCGACGGTTGCGCCCGGAACTCGACCGGCGCGCGAGCGCTGATTGCGCTACCCTGGGAGCCGCGTGCGGCCGGCGCTCGGACAGCTCACGCATGCTGGAGGCAAGACGCAGATGGATCGCAACAGCCGGGTGATCGGCATCGACATCGGGGGCACCTTCGGGCGGGGGATGCGAGGTGCGGTGGTCGGCGGCGACGCGGCCCTGGGCGAGCGGAAGGAGTTCTTCACGCCCCGGAGCAGCCAGGAGGATCTGATCGAGGCGCTGATCACGATGGCGAGCCGCCTGCTCGAGGGTACCCACCGCGACGGAGCGCCGGCCGCCGCCCTCGGGGTGGCGGTTCCCGGCCTGGTCGACGGCGAGTCGGGGGTGGTCCATCGCAGCCCCAACCTGAAGCTGGACGAGGTCGCCCTGGGCCAGATCCTCCAGGACCGGCTGAGGCTGCCGGTGTTCCTGGTTCACGACGCCAGCGCCGGCGCCCTCGGGGAGTACGCCCTGGGCGCGGGTCGTGCGGTGTCGGACCTGCTCCTGGTGGTGATCGGCGCAGGTGTGGGCAGCGCCGTCATCAGCGGTGGCCAGGTGCTGCGTGGGGCTCACGGAGCCGCCGGAGAGATCGGTCACATCTGCGTCGACCCCGCCGGGATGGTCTGCGGATGCGGCGGTCGGGGGTGCGTCGAGACCATCGCCTCCGAGACGTCGATCGCTCGCCGCTACACGATGGCCGCCAAGCAGGCGATCCTCGCCGAGGAGGTGATCGCCAAGGCCACCGCCGGAGACCCGGTGGCGGGTCGCGTCTGGGGCGACGCGCTGGCTGCCCTTGCCACCGTGATCGCGACCGCGGTGGCGCTGGTCGACTGTGAGCTGGTGGTTCTGGCCGGAACCATGGGCATCCCGTCGGTGGCGCTCGCGCCGCTGAACGACCTGCTGGCGCAACGGATCAACCTTGTCGAGCTGCCACGGGTGACCGTCGGGGCGCTGGGTGGCGACGCCGCGCTGATCGGAGCGGCGGCCGTCGCATTCGAACGCGGCGGCATCGGCCATCCAGTCTCCGAGTGGCGGAGGACACAGCCGTCAGCCGCCGAACCGGCCTGATCCGCGACCCGATTTGGTGTGCCGGATGCGTGTCTCAACGCCCGCAGCGACCGCTCACACGACCCGAGAGATCAACGTGACAATCGGGTGCCGCCAGCGGTCGCCGTCCTCCGCCGGCTGACCGCCGCGCTTCCTTGCGCGGCCCGCTGGAACCGCCGATAAACCCTGGCGTACCAAGGGCAAGATGCTTCGATTCCGGCGCAGTGAGGCGTATAATTCTGATCTGCAATTCGCAGTTGGTTGAGCCGCCGTCGGTGTCGGTATCTTGAACGTTTCGGCGCCTGCCGAGGGGCCTTCGAGGAGAGAGATCATGCTGCAACCGAGCCCCGAAGACCGTTTCTCGTTCGGGCTCTGGACAGTCGGCTGGCAGGGCGTCGATGTCTTTGGTGGCGCGGTGCGCGAACCCCTGGATTCTGTGCTGGCGGTGAACCGGCTGGCCGAGCTGGGCGCGTACGGGATCAGCTTCCACGACAACGATGTCTTTCCGTTCTCGGCCACTCCTGCTGAGAAGAGTCACGCGATTGCGCGTTTGCGTGAGGCGGTCGAGGCGGCGGGGCTGGTGATCCCCATGGTGACCACCAATCTGTTCTCGCACCCGGTCTTTCGCGACGGTGCCTTCACGGCCAATGACCGTGATGTGCGCCGCTTCGCACTCCGCAAGGTTCTGGCCAACCTCGATCTCGCCGCCGAGCTGGGCGCCGGGATCGTGGTCTTCTGGGGAGGGCGCGAGGGCGCCGAATCGGGAGCATCGAAGGATGTCCGCGCCGCGCTCGACCGCTACAAGGAGGCGTTCGACATCCTGACCGGATACGTGGTCGAGCAGGGATACGGCCTCCGCTTCGCCGTCGAGCCCAAGCCCAACGAGCCTCGCGGCGACATGCTGCTGCCAACCGTCGGGCACGCCCTCGCGTTCATCAACGAGCTCGAGCATTCGGAGATGGTGGGGCTGAACCCCGAGGTCGGCCATGAGGAGATGTCCGGGCTGAACTTCGCTCACGGGCTGGCCCAGGCGCTCTGGCATGGGAAGCTGTTTCATGTCGACCTCAACGGACAGAATGGGCCGCGTTACGACCAGGACCTCCGGTTCGGCGCCGGCAACGCGCGGGGCGCATTCTGGACCGTCGACATCCTGGAGTCGGGGGGTTACCAGGGACCACGCCACTTCGACTTCAAGCCGCCCCGCACCGAGGACATGGAAGGGGTCTGGGAGTCGGCGGCGGCGTGCATGCACAACTACCTGGTGCTGCGCAGCCGGGTTCGCGCCTTCCGCGCGGATCCCGAGGTGCGGGAGGCCGCGTGCGCGGCGCGCCTCGACCAGCTCGCCCGACCCACCCTCGATGCCGGAGAGAGCCTCGTCTCGCTGCGGGCGGAGAGCTTCGATGTCGAGGCCGCCGCGGCTCGGGGCATGGCGTTCGAGAAGCTCGACCAGCTGGCCCTCGACTATCTCTACGGGGTCCGCGCCTAACCCCATGGCGCAGCCGCCGCAACCCGGGCACCGATGAGCACGAGCGCGCTGGTCGGGATCGACATCGGCACCAGCTCCGCCAAGGGCATCGCCATCGATCCCGGGTCCGGGGCGGTGCTGGCGACCGCGGAGTCCAGCTATGCGGTGAGCTCCCCGCAGCCGGGATGGATGGAGCAGCATCCCGACCAGTGGGTCACCGCCACCGATGAGGTGCTCGACCACCTGCGATCCGAGGTGACCGAGCTGCTCGGCATCGGATTCTCGGGCCAGATGCACGGTCTGGTCTGCCTGGACGCCGCGGGCAGCGTGATCCGCCCCGCCATCCTCTGGAACGACCAGCGGTCGGCGCCGCAGTGCGAGGCCCTCGAGTCGGGGAGCGGTCTCGACCGGCTGGTGAGGCTCACCGGCAACCGGGCCCTGCCGGGTTTCACCGCCCCCAAGCTGCTCTGGATGCGCGAGCGAGAGCCGGATGCCTACGCGCGCATCCGCCGGATCTGCCTGCCCAAGGACTACGTCCGCGACCGGCTGACCGGTGGCCATCGATGCGACGTCGCCGACGCGTCGGGGACGCTGCTCCTCGACGTCGGCCGGCGCCGCTGGAGTGGCGAGCTGCTGGCGGAGCTGGGGATCCCCGCCGAGTGGCTGCCCGACCTCACCGAGAGCGGCGACGCCGTCGGCACGGTTGCGGGGGTGCCGGTGGCCGCGGGGGCCGGCGACCAGGCCGCGGCTGCGGTGGGCGGCGGGATCATCGGTCCCGGTCCCCTCTCGGTTGTCCTCGGAACCTCCGGGGTGGTGCTCGCCGCCACCGATCGCTTCCTCGCCGATCCGGAGGGCCGGGTCCATGCCTTCTGCCACGCCGCCCCGAACCGGTGGTTCGTGATGGGGGTGATGCTGGCGGCGGCCGGGTCACTGGCCTGGTTCCACGACACCCTCCTCCCCGGGGTCGCCTACGACGCGATGCTCGCCGAGGCCGAGTCGGTGCCCCCCGGCTGTGACGGGCTGGTCTTCCTGCCCTACCTGGCCGGCGAGCGCACCCCGCACTTCGACCCGCAGGCCCGCGGGGCGTTCTTCGGCCTCACCCTCGGCCACGACCGTGGGGCGCTGACGCGGGCGGTTCTCGAGGGAGTCGCCTTCGCCCTCCGCGACTGTCTCGACACCGTGCGCGCCACCGGAGCGGTCGCCGAACGCGGCCGCGTCTCGGGAGGGGGCTCCAGGAGCCGGCTCTGGCTGAGGACGGTTGCCAGCGCCCTCGAGGTGCCGATCGAGATCATGGCCACCGACCAGGGCTCGGCCTTCGGTGCCGCGCTCCTCGGCGGTGTCGCCGCCGGCGTCTACCGGGACGCCGAGCAGGCCGCTGCCGCCTGCGTCCGGGTGACCGCCGTCGTCGACCCGGTGCCGGCATGGATCGAGCCGTACCGGGAGGCGCGGAGCCGCTTCCGCGATGGCTACCCGGCGCTCCGCTCGATCACATCCCGGCCCGCCGGCTCACCCGAGCCGCCGTCCGGGGCCCGCTGAGCGTCCGATCCCGGCCCGGCCCGGCTCACGCCGAGCGGCGTTCCACGACCCGCCCCGGGACCAGGGTGGGCTCCTCCAGCACCCGGGCCAGCGCCAACTCCGCCGCCCCCATCAGCGTCGCCTCGGCCCCCAGCTGAGCCGGCCTGATCTCCACCACCTCGAGCGCCGGGGTCATCACCCGCACCCGCAGCTCGGCCTGGACGATCTCCTCGACCAGGGGCCACATCTCGCCGAGGAAGCCGCCCAGCACCACCCGCTGCGGATTGAAGGCGTTGACCAGCCCGCCCAGGCCCACCCCGAGCCAGCGGCCGACCTCCTCGACCGCCGGAAGCGCCGCCGGGTCGCCCCAGGCCGCCTCTCTCAACAGCCGCGCGACGGCCTCGGGCCGGTACCCCTTGAGGGCACTGCCGGCGCGCCGCAGCAGCGCCGGCCCTCCGATCTCGGTTTCCCAGCAGCCGATGGCTCCGCATCGGCAGCGCACGCCCATGGGGTTCACCTGCACGTGCCCCACCTCTCCGGCGCACCCGGCCGCCCCCACCAGCGGGCGGCCATCGATGATCAGCCCGCCTCCGACGCCGACGTCGCTGGAGAGGAAGATGAGGTGGTCCACCCCGACGCCGGCCCCCCAGGTGTGCTCGGCCAGCGCGCCGAGGTCCGCCTCGTTGGCGATCTGGACGGGCAGGTCGGACCCGAGCCGCTCGGCGACCAGACGGCCCAGCGGCACGTCCCGCCAGCCCAGGTTGGGGGCGAAGTGCACGAGACCGTCGGCTCGGCGGACCACACCGGGAACCGCGACCCCGAGGCCGGAGATCCAGCAGTCGGCCGGGATCGAGGCCTGGGCGGAGCGGATCAGCGCCACGATGTCCTCGACGGTCTGCTCGAAGGCCAACCGGCGGGGCCGGTGGGCGACACGCTCGAGGTGGAGGACCTGACCACCCAGCCCGACCACGGCGGCCGACAGCGAGTTGACGGCGATGTCGGCGGTGATCGCCGCCGCGCCCCTCGGGTTGGGGCGGACCACCAGCGAGGGACGCCCCGGTGATCCCAGCCGGGCGGGGTCCCCGGCCAGCACCAGGCCACGGGCGCCGAGATCCGCGACCAGCTCGCCGATGGTGCTGCGCGTCATGCCCAGGGAACCCCCGAGCTCGGAACGCGACAGCGCTCCCGATTGATGCAGGCGCCTGAGCAGGAGGCTCAGGTTGTGACGGCGGACCGACTCCGGGGATGCCACGGGACTCATCGGTCACCAGTATTGGCGAAACCGGCGGCGGACCGTGGCCCGCCGCGAGACGGTCGAACCGAGGCCGGACGCCGGGGCATCAGCCGAGCGCGGCCGTCGATCGCGTCATCCTCGCGGTGAGGGAGACGCTCGCCTCGAGCCGGCGCTCCGCGACCGCCGGGGCCATGGAGGCGAGCACTCCCCGGGTGGCGCGCTGGTGGATCGCGTCGAGGGCCAGCCAGATGGCCCCCACCATCTCCGCGCTCCCGTTCAGATGGCTGCGGACGATCTCGACGGCCCGGGCCGCCGCCGGCACGGCGCGGTGCTTCACGGTGTCCCGCATGGGTCCGAGGATCATCTCCCCGGCAGCGAAGATCGGGCCGGCCACCACCACGCGCTGCGGACTGAGGAGATTGCAGAGGTCCGCCGCGACGGTCCCCATCGCGCGCCCGGCATCGGTGAGCGCCCGCTGGCAGCGCGGATCGCCCTGGGCGGCGAGCTCGATGACCTCTGCGACCTCCAGTCCCGGCCCGTACCCGCCGCGAAGCTGGGCCAGGAAGCTGGTGGTTCCCACCACCGTCTCGAGACAGCCGCGATTGCCGCAGCGGCAGATCTGACCGTGGGGATCGACGGTCATGTGGCCGATCTCCCCGGCGGTGCCGGCCGCCCCGTGATGCAGGCGCCCTCCCAGCACGACCCCGGCGCCGACCCGCTCGCCGGCGTGGAAGTAGACGATGTCGGTGAGGCCGCGCCCGGCGCCCTGGCGGAGCTCACCGAGGGCGCCCAGGTTGCAGTCGTTGTCGATCATCACCGGCAGCCCGAAGGTCTCCTCGAGAACCGCGCGGGCATCGACCTCGACCCACGGGTGGCGGGCGGATCGGCCCACCAGCCGCCCCGAGATGCCGTCGACCGATCGCGGCACGCCGACCCCGACCTGGAGCACGTCGCCGGCCGGGATGTGGTCGCTCTCCAGGAGCCGGGTGATCACCCCATGGGCAACCAGACAGCTCTCCTGAGCACCGGCATCAGGGGGGAGCGGGTGCTCCGCGTCGGCGAGCACCCGTCCGCCCAGGTCGGCGATCCCCACCCGCACGTGGCGGTCCCCGTAGTCGACGCCGATCACCACGCCGGCGCGCGGGACGCTGACCTCCAGCCTTCCGCGCGCGCCCGGGGTGGGCGCGCTGCCGTGGACCAGCCCCAGGCGGCGCAGCTCGGCCACCATGTTGGAGACCGTGGCCCGGCAGAGGCCGGTGCGCCGGCCCACCTCCGCCTGGCTCAGGCCACCATCGGCGCCGATGACCTCGAGCACCTTGCGCATGTTGGCCTCGCGGAGCGCGTGAAGCGCGCCTCCGGGGTTTCGCCCCGGGGATGCGGGCGCCTCACCAACGTCGTCGCTCGGCATCATGCCTCCTGGCGCGCGCCTCCGCGGGAGACCCGGTCCACGATCGCGGCCGCGAGCAGGACGCCCGC
>Ga0187862_10004282_pt1 | contig 13634 bp, 11 predicted proteins | sample June2016WEW_10_1_FD_133003 | JGI IMG/M metagenome (GOLD analysis project Ga0187862, IMG submission 133003) | Peatland microbial communities from SPRUCE experiment site at the Marcell Experimental Forest, Minnesota, USA - June2016WEW_10_150 | ecosystem: Environmental > Terrestrial > Soil >...
CCCCCACCAGCTCGTTCATGAAAAGGTTCAGATCGGCTCCGGCACAGAAAACCTTCTCTCCAGCCCCGGTAAGTAGAGCCACTTTCACTTCCGAATCCGTCTTGAAATCTTGTAATGCATCCAGAAGGTCATCGGCCATCTGCCTATTGATTGTGTTCATCACATCAGGCCGGTTGAGGGTTATTGTGGCGATCTTGTCCTGCTTGTCGTAGATGATGGTTTCGTAGGTCTTGGCTCCCATGTCTCTTCTCCTTATATCTATCGTCACCGTGCAGCTTACAGAGGAGCAGACCTTTGACTTTCTCTAAACGTCTGTCCCTTTACTACCTGGCGGCTCATCTCCGGTTTCGATGGCGGAGATCCGCAAGACCTGTGCCAGTCGCACCTGGTACCGGCCAAACTCTGTATCACCGGCAAGGCTCGTCTCCGGGTCTACGATCAGCTTGATCCTCTTTCCATTCTTCATCCGGACCGTTGCAGACAACGCGCCTTTAGCCCTGGCTAATTCCAAGGAAGCAATTTTGTGCAAAGGAACTTGAAGCGCCCCTTTTCCGAGTTCGCCCGAGAGATAGCTCTTGTCGTCGCAGCAGAGGTCACGGACATGCACAGCATTGTCCTCCCGGTCGCTTAGCTCCCAGTATAAAGACCCGGCTTCGTCCGGCTTGGGAGTCGCTGACGTGCCGATACCGTTGATCATGAAATCCCACGTGATCTCGCTCAGCTTCTCGATGCTGTACCGAGGATCGATTTTTAGCATGGTACCAAAACCTTCTCCTACCGCGAGCATCATGAAGGCTACGGCTTCATCATCTATCTGCCTAATCCATCCCTGACTGACTGCCCAACGCAAATCCTTTACCAGCGGACCGGTGAGCAGGCGGTAGGCGTCGCCGGCCTTCTTTGACAGCTCGGCATCACTGCTCTCCAGACTCTGATTGATAATGTTCAGAATGCCGCAGAAGGTAGGGTAGGCCTTTTGAAAGGCAATGAATCTCTTTTGAAACCTGAGTTTATAGTTCGTCTCCTCACGGATGTCCAGCCATACTTCCTTGGGAATAACGATCGTCGTAAGCCTGTCGATGCAGTTTAGCAGCAAGTCCTTCTTGCCGCTGAAATAGAGGTAGAGAGTACCTTTTCCTATACCCATGGCCTTCGTGATGTCTTCAATCTTCGTATCTGCGATGCCATTCTTGGAAAAGAATTCAATGGCCTTGTCGATAATCTGTTGCTTCCTCTCCACTGACCGGTCATTCATAATGGTTCCCTCTCCTTCAACGGTAGCGCTCTTTGGCGCATAGCGTACCACAGAAACGCCCATGAATTGGTTTCGAGAAGCAACGCAACTTTTTGGTACGCGAAGGAAAATGACTGACTGGTCATATCTTCACTTATACAGAACGGACCCGAGACGTGTCAAGAAAAAAATCATCCAAAACAAATATTTTCTTGCATGCTTTTCATAATAGTAATTAATAACAGTGTCTTATATGCACTTCGAAACCTTTGGTAAAAAAACTTCTTGACATGGACGAACGTCTTTTGTAGGCTTGGAATATATGGACCTGACCGGTCAGTCATTAGGACCCTTAGGAGGGTGAACGATGAGCAAAGGAGATTACGCAATCATAGGCACCGGCGAAGTGCCTCATGGCATCTTTCCGGAACGAAGCGAGTACGAGATCGCCTACACGGTAGCGAGAGCCGCCGTAAAAGACGCCGGCATCGATATGAAGGAAGTGGGTGGTGTCTTGACAGCCGCCCATATCATGGGTAGCGAGTACAACACGGAAATATTCTTCGGCCACCTGCCGGAAGCGATAGGCGCCAGAAATAACAAGGTCTATGCGACGACGGTCTCCGGGGGGGGTTCGAGTAGTTCGGTTATGAAAACGGCCATAGGCATACTTGAGTCGGGTGAAACTGATACTGTTCTCGTTGTGCATGCACAGCGCTTTTCGCAGTTCAACGCCAATGAGCAGATCAAGTATTTTGCCCACGCGGGATCGAGCCTCGAGTGGGAAGTTCCCTATGGTATGACCTACAATGGTTTGGCCGCCATGATGGCCAATGCGTATATGGAACATTCCGGCACCACGATCAGACAGATAGCTGCTGTTTCCGTCGCCTGCCGGAAATGGGCTTGTCTGCAGCCGAATGCGATGTTCAACAAGAAGGAACTGACCATCGAAGACGTTCTCAACAGTAAGATGGTGGCGGCACCTCTTACTGCATACATGTGCAATGTCCTCTGTGACGGGGGGAGTGCCTATGTGGTAACCACAGCGGAGAAGGCACGCAAGGTCGCTCAAAAGACCGGCGTCAAGCCGGTTTACATCCTGGGTACAGGGTCTCGCTTTTCTCACAGATTCATCACCAGCGCCGTGCCTGATTTTGCCGATATGGGTAGCATGTACAAGTTCTTCATACCCCCCGCCAATGACGCATATGAGCAGGCCGGACTGGGACCCGAAGATATGGATATCTTCGAGGCTTACGGCGCTTATCCGCACCTGGATCTGATCATGCTGGAAGCTATGGGCCTCACCGAACCAGGAAGGGCCGGAGCATTGGTAGAGGCGGGCGAGACAAGTCCCGGCGGTAAGTACCCGGCAATCACCAACGGGGAGGCATTGAGCTTCGGTCATACAGGGACCGGGGTCGGTTTCGCGCTCTTTGCTGAGTCTGTGCGCCAGCTACAAGGGAAGGCCGGTAAGGCTCAGGTTCCCGATGCGAAGTTCCTGATCTTCGATTGCGGTGGCGGGGCGTATTCCGATGTCCATTTTACCGTCCTAGGAAATGAAGTTCCCTGATTCACCATGAACATAAGAGAAAAGGAGCGACATAGATGGATGCGAAGACGCTGAAGGAAAAGTTCAAACTTAGCGATGAGGATATCAAGAAGCCGCTACCTGCTGCCACCAAATGGTCGAAGCCCTTCTGGGAAGGCACAAAGCAGCACAAACTCCTTTTGAAGACGTGTAAGGATTGCGGGCACATCGATCACCCGCCTTACCTCTTCTGCACCGAGTGTCAGAGTGATAACAGCGAGTGGGTGGAAGCCTCCGGCACAGCGACGCTCTATGCCTTTGCGATCAATGAGGTGGGTGTTCCGTTTCCCTTTATGCCAGACCTGCCTTATGCAACGGCCCTGGTGGATCTCAAGGAAGGCCCGCGGATGGTCTCCACCATCGTCGAATGTGACCTGAAGGATATTAAGAACGGCATGGAGCTTGAGGTTGTCTTTGACGATGTATCGCCGGAGTGTAGTCTCCCTAAATGGCGACCGGTGAAGAAGGATTGATGATCGATGAAGGATGATTGATGATTGGGAAACTGAGAGCTGTTCTCTGGCTCGGTTCCACTATCATCAACCGAAGAGATCGCCAATGGAATTCGTGAGGCTGTTTGAACCGATTCAAATAGACGGCATGACCGTTCCGAACAGGATTGTCATGCCTGCCATGGCCCTCTTCTTTTCCGATGACTATTCGCTGACCGGGCGTTTTAAGGCATTCTACCGCGAAAGGGCTGTTGGCGGAACAGGGCTACTGATCCTGGGGCCGGCGGCGATTGACAAGGTCGGCAGCAATCCGTTCATGCTCGGTCTCTTTGATGACGCTTTTCTTGGACCTATGAAGGAATTCGTTGAGGAGCTCCACGAGGAAACACGAGCGAAGATCGGCATACAGCTCATGCACTTGGGACGGTATGCCTCTTCACGCATCACAGGGGTGGCTCCCATAGCACCATCCCCCCTGGCGAGTCCCATCAGCGGAGAAGTCCCACGAGAGATGACGAAGGACGACATCGTTGAAGTGAAAGATGCCTTCGTGCAAGCGGCTTTGCGGGCAAGGGCAGCCGGTTTCGATTACCTCGAGCTCATAGCAGCCGGAGGTTACCTGATAGGGGAGTTTCTCTCTCCGGTGACCAATGAGAGAACCGACGAATACGGCGGGTCTCCGGAGAACAGGATGCGGCTCGGCTTGGAGATCATAGATCAGGTCAGGCGGGGAATAGGCCGCGGCCTGACTTTAGGCGTGAGGGTGTCCGGACAGGACTACATGCCTGGAGGCAACACCATTGATGACACCGTCCGCTTCTGCCAGGCGGCTGAAAAGGCGGGCATTGATTGCGTCAATGTGACCGGTGGCTGGCACGAGACGAAGGTACCCCAGACTACGAGCGATGTCCCGCCGGCGGCTTTCGTATATCTCGCCCGATCCATCAAAGAAAAGGTATCAGTTCCTGTCTTTGCATCTAACCGTCTGGGAGATCCGGAGGTCGCAGAGACGGTTCTTCGCTCCGATGCCGCGGACATGGTGTGTTGGGGGAGGCCTCTCATTGCTGATCCATACCTTCCCCAAAAAGTAAGAGAAGGCCGGCTGAAGGACATCGTCCCGTGTATTGGGTGCAATCAGGGATGCCTCGATGCGATCTTCGCCGATCTGCCCGTTTACTGTACCCTGAATCCCCGGGTGGGCCGTGAAGCGGACACCGAGGTGAGGCCGGCCGCCGAAAAGAAGACGATCTATGTAGCCGGAGGCGGACCTGCGGGCCTTCAATTCGCAGTCACCGCGAGTCAAAGGGGTCACTCCGTGACGCTCTACGAAAAGGCGGGCAGGCTTGGCGGGCAGGTCAACCTAGTCGGCGTTATTCCTGGAAAAGGGGAATTCCTCCGGGCGGTCGAGAGTCTCGAGCATAGGGCGAGGGCAACGGGGGCAGACATAAGACTCGAGACTGCGCTGACTTTCGACAAGGTGCGGGAAGACCCACCGGATATGCTTGTTGTGGCTTCGGGCGCTGAGCCTGGGGAGATAGATGTGCCGGGGATTGACGGGACGAATGTCGTCGATGCCTGGGAGATCCTGAATGGCACTGTTTCTCACATTGGCCGGCGGGTGGTCGTTGTCGGCGCCGGTGCGAGCGGCTGCGAAACTGCCCTCTATTTGGCACACCTTGCCGCCCCCAATACGAAAATATTTGCTTTTCTTGCTTACCACGAAGCCGAAAACCTTGATCGGCTTCGTGCCTTGCTGTACCAGAGCGGAAGGGAGATAACCATCATTGAAATAGCAGGGCGGGCAGCGACGAACGTTGGGATATCTACCCGATGGTCCCTTTTGAAGAAGCTCAGGCTTATGGGCGTCCAACTGAAGCTGAATACCAGGATAGTTCGCATCCAACCCGACGGGGTGTTGGTCGAGACCCCGGTAGGGGTTGAGACGATACGTGCTGATACCATTGTGGTCGCTACGGGCTCGCGCTCTCTGGATGAACTGTCGAAAGAGGCCTCAGATTCCGGAATCGAAACTATCGTCATCGGGGACGCAAGAGAGCCGAGGAAGATCGGTGACGCCGTAAGGGAAGGGTTTGACGCGGCGTTAGAGGCCTAACGAGTTGAGCGCAACAAAGAGTGAGGAGCAGTGCATATGAACGACGTAGTGATAGTAAGCGCAGTGAGGACCGCCGTTGGCGACTTCCTCGGATCTCTCAAAGACCTGAGCTCGGTGGAAACGGGAGCCCTTGTACTCAAGACCGCAATGGAGAAGGTGAGCCTCGATCCGAAGCTCGTTGAAGAGGTGGTGTGCGGCAATCCGGACACAGCGGGCCAGAAATCCAACCCCGGCAGGCAGGTGGCTATCCACGCCGGCTGTTCCTGGGAGACGGTGGCCTGCACGGTAAACCAGCAGTGCGTCTCCTCCTTAAGAGCCGCGGAGATCATGTACCAGGAGATTCTCCTCGGGAAGGTGGAGATCGGCGCGGCGGTCGGTGCCTCAAGTATGTCAAACATCCCTTACTTTGTCATGGGCGCCCGTACGGGTTTCAAGATGGGAGAACAGAAACTCATCGACGGCATGTACAACGACGGCATGATAGATGCCTTCTACAACATCCTCATGGGCGTCACCGCGGAGAACATCGCCGAGATGTACAACATCTCCCGCCAGGAGCAGGATGAGTTCGCCCTCATGAGCCATCACCGGGCCTGTGCCTCTATCAGCAACAAGACCCAGGAGAGCGAACTAGTTCCTGTCGAGATCAAGACGAAGAAGAGCACCACCATCTTCGACACCGACGAACACCCCCGGCAAGGGCTCACCATGGAGGATCTTGCGAGGCTCAAACCGGTCTTCAAGAAGGACGGCACCGTCACCGCCGGCAACTCCTCGGGCATCAACGACGGCTCCGCTGCCATGGTCATGATGTCTCTAGAGAAGGCGAAGGAGTTGGGGCTCAAACCCCTCGTCCGTATCCTTGCTACCGGCTCTGCTGCGGTGGACGCGAAGATCATGGGCATGGGCGTCGTGCCTTCGGTGAGAAAGGCACTCAAGTTCGCGAACCTGAAGTTGGAAGACATCGACTACTGGGAGATCAACGAGGCCTTCGCCGCGCAGATCATCGGGTGTAACCGGGAGCTGAAGATCCCCCTCGACAAAATGAACGCCAACGGCGGCGGCATATCGCTCGGCCACCCCGTGGGCATGACCGGCGCTCGGCTTATCGTCTCCCTTGTTCATGAGATGAAGCGCCGCGGCGTCCGGTACGGGGGCGCATCACTCTGTGGCGGTGGCGGGCCGTCGACGTCAATGATCGTCGAAAGGTGGGAAGATTGAGAGGATTGGACCAAATCTCAGAAACCGGCCGAAGGTGACTCTTGAGTTGTCTTCCCAGAGCGGAGACGCTTGGATAAACAGTGATACTGCATGGAAGTAGACAGGTGGTCAGTTATAGGTCCATGAAACGGGGTTTTATCGATAGGGGAACCGTCAACAAAACAAAAAAGGGGGAGGAACAAGGATGGTAAAGAAACGGCTTTTCAGTCCCATGTTGGTGTCGGCTATGGGTGCGCTGATGTTAATCGGCTCGGTGATATCTTCGGCGGCAGCAGACACGGTGAAAATCGGCTCCATCTGGGGCCTCAGCGGTCCGGGTTCCCAGCTTGGAGTTGTCTGCAAGGACGCGGCGGCGGCCGCGGCAGAATGGATCAACGGCAAAGGCGGTATTACTGTTGGGGCAAAGAAATACACAATCCAGCTGGTCGTCGAAGATAATAAGAATACCGCAGCGGGCTCGCTCAATGCGGCTACTAAGCTTGTGGATAAGGATAAGGTCAAGTTCATCACGGGTATGAACGTCCCCTTCCAGTTTGAAGCAGTGCAGACGGTGACGGAGCCGAACAAAGTTGTGCTCTCAACGGGGAAGTGCAGCAATCTGATACCGAAGAACCGATTTACGTTTTCCGCTACTAACGGCTTCACGGTTCCTATGCCTGGTCTTTACGAATTCATGGCTAAGAACTACCCTGCAGTAAAGAGTGTAGCCTATTCCGCCCACGACGAACCTGGTGCGCAGGTGGTAGCCAAGGTGGGCAGGGACATTGCGACAAAGATGGGATTCAAGGTCCTGGATACCGTCGTAACCCAATTCGGGACTAAGGAGTACTATCCCGCCTGGACAAAACTTCTTAAAGATAATCCCGACGCAGTTGATATCGGCATAAGCTTTCCTGATTCACTGGCTGCAAACGTGCGACAGGGTCGGGAACAGGGATTCAAGGGACCTATTCTTTCCTGTGGCACCGGGGATTCCAATGTCTTCATTACGCTCATCGGAAAAGACTATGCAAACGATTTCATCTATGCCGGTTTCGACATGAATGCCCCTGATAACCCCGCCATGGTAAAGGAGATCATGAAGCTCTGGGAGGCTAAGTACAAGAAGCCCTTCAATCTTGACGCCCTAGACGGCTGGAGCAGCGTGTGGGCATTGGCCCAAGCGATTGAAAAAGCCCAGAGCCTCGATGTCGAAAAAGTTGTCAGTACCTGGGAGACGATGAAGACCATTGAGACTCCGTGGGGGACCGGGACGATGGGCGGCCAGAAGGTCTTCGGAATAAACCATATGGTCCTCTGCCCGGCCCCGATTTCCATGCTAAGGGACGGCAAAGTCCAGGCCACGCACTGGCACAAACCGGACATGTAAGAAGCCCGATGTCGAATAGAGCGCCGGCAGTCCGTGGCCGGCGCTCTCAGATTCTTGACCGAGATTCGGGAGGATAAGATAACCCATGTTCTGGCAAGGGGTAGTGAACGGGTTCTCGGCTGGGTGGATATACGTACTTGTCGCGCTAGGCCTGACGCTCGTCTTCGGCATCATGCGTACCGTTCAGTTCGCACATGGCGAGGTCTATATGCTTGGCGCTCATGCCGTTTTCTTCGCCTGTGTAGTCCTGGGCATCAACATTATCGGTGCTTTCGGAATAGCTGTAGTGGCCCTGTTCATTCTCGGCATGCTCATGGAAAGACTCCTTTTTCGCAGATTCCGGGGCCAGATAGAGCCGAGCATCATCGTGGCCATCGGACTGATTCTGCTATTTCAGACTACAGCCGTCGTGACTTTCGGCGCGGATGAGAAACATATTCCACGGTTTATTCAGGGAGTCTTGGTAATCGGTGGGCTGCACATCGCGTGGGACAGAGTCCTGTCCGTTATCGTGGGGGCCGGGATTATGCTTGCCTTATACGCCTTCATTAAGGGCACGAAAATGGGCCAGGCAATGATTGCAACATCTCAGGATATGGACGCAGCGACCCTCCAGGGTGTCAACGTTAACCGCGTCTCTTCCGTTAGCATGGGAATCGGCTCCGCTTTAGCAGCTGTAGCGGGCGGCATCATGGGGTCAATCTTCACAGTTGAGCCGTTCATGGGGTCTTTTGCCATTACAAAAGGATTGGCTGTTATCATTCTTGGCGGTTTGGGCAGTATTGGCGGCGCTGTCATAGGAGGCTTGATACTCGGCCTCGTTGACGGGGTGGTGTCGCTCTATTCAAGCTCGACAATGGCCAGCATCGTCGGCTTTGCCCTCATAGTGTTGATTCTCATAGTGAAGCCGAGCGGTCTCATGGGCGGGGATTAGGATGGATTCTGGAAGATCAAGAAGGATAGGCAAAGGCGCGCTCCTGTTGCTCGTCTGTCTCTTGCCGATCGCGATGCGCGGGAACGATTACTTTCTCCACGTCTACATCGTATGCGCGATCAACATAATCCTTGCTTCGAGCCTTCGCGCGATGGCGACAACAGGTCAGATGTCGATCGGTCAGGCAGGATTCATGGCGATAGGTGCTTACACATCTGCCATATTGGCGGCAAAATGCGGCATTCCAGTCTATCTGTCAATGCTTGGGGGAGGATGCGCTGCCACGGTGTTGGCGGCTTTGATAGGCTTTCCGCTTTCGAGGATAAGAACGATATACTTCGTAATGGTCACTATGTTTCTCGGTGAGATTATTAGGCTGGTTGTCTTTGAGGCAAGTTCCTTGACCGGCGGGTCGACCGGACTGATGGGCATACCCAGGCCCGAAGCATTCAGTTTTTTCGGACTCCTTCAGATCGATTTCAGCAACAAGCTTCATTTTTGCTATCTGGTGTTGCTCCTACTCCTGATTATCCTTCTGGTCCTCTACAATATCCACCGGTCGCACGCAGGGACGGCCTTTGCCGCCATAGGGCAGGAAGAATCCCTTTCATCGAGTGTGGGGATAAACGTGGCGCGAAGCAAGGTGCTCATCTTTAGCGTTGCCTGCTTTTTCACCGGTCTGGCCGGCAGTCTGTATGCCCACTACATGACCGTCCTGAACCCCGATGCCTTCGGCACCTTCACCAGCCTTTACATACTCATCTATGTAGTTGTGGGTGGTAGGAGTTTTTTTGGTCCCATAGCCGGCGCAATCTTACTTACCCTTATTCCCGAGTTCTTTGCGGCTTTGAAGGAATACCAGCCCTATGTGTTTGTCCTTGTGCTGTTTCTCATTGTTTTCCTGCTTCCGGGTGGCCTGGTTGACCTGCCGCGACGAATCAGGGAGAGCGTGAGAAAAGCACCTCTCGAGGAGGCTCGCTGATGGTGGAGCCAAGAGTAGTCCCCCCGTCGCCTACAGAGCGTCACCCGGAGCCCTCTGCATCGATGTTCGAAACGAGGAAGCTCACAAGATTCTTTGGGGGGGTCTGCGCAGTGAACGACATCAACCTGACCATCGGCGAAGGAGAAATCGTAGGTCTGATCGGTCCGAACGGCGCTGGCAAGACAACGGTATTCAACCTCATTACAGGCTTCATTCGCCCGTCAAGCGGGTTGGTCATGCTGAACGGAGAGAACCTGGTTGGCAAGAAGCCCCATGCGATAGCCGGGCGGGGGATCGCACGGACTTTTCAGATAGCCAAGTCCTTCCCTCAATTCACGGTGATTCAAAACATGGCGGCCGCCGGTCACCTTTACGGGGGAGCAGGTTTTTGGGAAGGAATATTTCGAACGTCGCCATACCGGAGCAAAGAAAGAAGTATCTTCGATCACTCGATGAAGACGCTCGGTTTTGTGGGTTTGGAACCTTGGAAAGAGGCGGTCGCCGGCACCCTACCCCACGCACATCAGAAGCTTCTTGGCGTTGCCATGGCCCTGGCCACAGCCCCGAAGCTCCTCCTGCTCGATGAGCCACTGGAAGGGATGAGTGCCGAGGAGGTCGACAGGACGCTGGAAATCATCGCCGGGATAAGAGCCCGGGGGACCACCGTCCTTCTGATTGAGCACAATATGAGGGCAGTTATGAAGATATGCGATAGGATCGTGGTGATCAATTTCGGCCAGGAAATAGCCAGGGGAACGCCCGAAGAAGTTAGGCAGAACGAAGAAGTGGTCAAAGCATACCTCGGAGCTGCTGAATATGCCGGCTAGCATCAGCCTGAGAGGATTGCAGGTGCATTACGGCAAAGCGGCGGCGGTCAAGGACGTCAGCGTCGAGGTTGCAGAGGGATCCGTGACAGGGATCATCGGCGCCAACGGAGCTGGCAAAAGCACCATCATGCGGGCCGTATCGGGACTGGCACCACTGACCAGAGGAGAAATATGGTTTGGCGATAAACGAATCGACCGAATTGAGGCTTACAAGAGAGTAGAGTCAGGTATTGTCCTGGTTCCTGAAGGAAGGAGGCTCTTTCCCCAGATGAGCGTCCTCGCCAACATCAGGATGGGAGCATACTTGAGGAAGGACAAGACCGCCGTCAAGGAGGCAATGGACAAAGTCTTTGAGCGGTTTCCCGTGCTCAGGATCAGACGTAATCAGCGGGCTGAAACGTTGAGCGGCGGCGAGCAGCAAATGCTTGCAATCGCCCGGGCCCTCATGGCAAAGCCTAAAGTGCTTTTGATGGACGAGCCTTCATGGGGACTGGCGCCTCTCGTAGTTGAAGAAGTTGCAAATATCATCGCGGATATCAGCAAGGAAGGAATCACGGTTCTTCTTGTGGAACAGAACGCCGGCCTCACCTCTAAGGTCACCCGGTACGTCTATGTGCTGGAGGTCGGTAGGATCGTCCTTGAAGGCAACATAAAACAAGTAATGGCCGACGAGAACGTGCGACGGGCGTTTTTGGGGTGAAGACCGCTCTATACGCCTGTGACCTCTTTTTAGCTGTACCGATGCAGGACCCGCTCCAACAAAAGCCCGACGAGGAGGTAGAAGAATAATGGTGAAGAACCGAACAATTACAGTATCTGTCTGGTGAGCGTACTGATTGGCGTCTTCGTTGTGTTGGGAGTTACGACGTCTGCAAAGGCGTCAGAGAAGTTGAAGATAGGTGCCATATGGGGTCTATCAGGTCCCGGTTCCCAACTGCAGGTCATCATGCGGGATGCGTCCGTACTAGCGGTTGAATGGCTGAACAAGAGGGGGGAATCAAAATCTCTGGGCAGCAATACGACGTTGAGCTCCTGGTCGAAGACAACAAGAATACAGCCGATGGCTCAGCCGCTGCCGCTACGAAGCTGGTCCATCGCGACAAGGTGAGGTTCGTTACCGGCATGATCGTGCCTTTCCAGATTAACGCTGTGGAGACAATCACCGAGCCGGCAGGGGTGATACTCGCCAGCGGAAAGGCAGCCTACCTAAATCCCAACAGTCGTCTCAGTTTTTCGGCTACTGCCTCAATTGTAGCGCCTCTCCCCCGCCTATATGAAGCTTTGACTAAGTGGTATCCAGAGGTAAGGACCGTGGCATTCACGGCGCACGATGAAGCCGGAGCGCAGGCCGTACTGAAAGCTGCGAGAGATCGCCCAGGCCCACGGGCTCAAACTGCAAGATCCGATTCTGACGATTTTTGGGACAAAGGACTACTATCCTACCTGGACAAAAGCCCTAAAAGACAAACCAGATGCAGTGGACGTGGGGGTTGGCTTTTCTGATGCGATCTCAGCGAACATCCGACAGGGGCGCGAGTTGGGATTCAAGGGCCCTGTGCTCACCCCGAACACAGGTGAAGTAGCTACCTTTGTGAACCTCATAGGGAAAGAAGCTGCAAACGACGTTCTCTGCGCAGTCTTTGATCCAGGCGCTCCCGATACGCCTGCCATGACAAAGGAAATTGCCAGACTCTGGAAAGAAAAGTACAGCAAACCGTTCGAAATATCCGCGCTGATCGGATGGAGTAGTGTATGGGCACTCGCACAGGCGATCGAAAAGGCCCAAAGTGTTGATCCGGATCACGTCGCAAAAACATGGGAAGCAATGAAAACCATTGAAACTCCATGGGGTCCCGGCACCATGGGCGGAGCGCGCGCGTTTGGGATTAATCACATGGTTCTTCCCCCTGTGCCGGTTTCTCGGCTAAAGGGTGGTCAAGCCACCGATACTCACTGGTCTAAACCGGCCCTATGATCTCCGCCCTTCTGCGAATGGTCGGTCATACCGCCCGCCTTCTAGCGGCAGGTGGCGTGACCCCACCTTGACAGAAGAATTGCATAGAAGGCTCACGATGGACGCATGCGGGAAGATCAACCAATGCTCGGAAATCGATGCTCGGCGGCAAGCGGTTGCTATAGGTGGATGATTAGCCGGATGTCATGGCTATGTTGAAGGAAGAGATCGGCGAAAACGCTCCCGGGCGTGTAACGGATGAGGCTGCGTTCCAAAGTCAAGCCATGGCCTCACTCGTTAGCTGGACCTATGATCTGGCGACAGCACGAATTGATCGACGAACTCCGTTATCTCGGGAGAATACTCGCTGGCAGCCTGGCCCGCAAGAAGGCAACGGAAAGAATCCTCGAACTGAGACGTTTCGAGGAATTGCTCTCCCAGGTCTCTGCTACTTACATCAACCTTCCGATCGAAGATCATGAGGTAATGGACGAGAGGCTCGGCGTACGGGCCGGTCGATTCATAACCGACCACGACCTCGGTGCTGGTGAATCTGTTTTGGGCAGAGACGACCATATGCCAGAACTTTTCGAATCCCTCCCTCGTGTTGCCGAACTTGAAAACCTTGATATCCCTGCCGTCGAGACAGGTGCAATACCCTGCGTTCGTCGTGGCGCCTATATCCACCGTCGCGATCAGCGTGCCTTCCTTCACCGACCTCACTCTCTTCGTCCTCTGTCCCTTCATCGTGAGGTTCCTCCCTTCTGATTTCTCGCTGGAGTAAACAGCCGCAAATGAAGGAGGATATCCCTATTCGCCTGGACGACTCAATTGTCAATTGAGTATAGCAAGGCTGAAGTGATGCATTTTTGGTAGAATTATGATGATGATCATTATAGGCGGTTATCCTGATCCGGGCTAAGTAGGGAGGGAGGGGCTTTTCGCCCCGCTTAC
>Ga0187862_10004283_pt1 | contig 13634 bp, 1 predicted proteins | sample June2016WEW_10_1_FD_133003 | JGI IMG/M metagenome (GOLD analysis project Ga0187862, IMG submission 133003) | Peatland microbial communities from SPRUCE experiment site at the Marcell Experimental Forest, Minnesota, USA - June2016WEW_10_150 | ecosystem: Environmental > Terrestrial > Soil >...
ACTTCGACGTTTTCATTCAGCGCTCGCGAGAAAACCACGTACGCGCCTCCGTGATAACGCGAGATCACACAAAAGACAATCGGACCTTTGAAGTTGATTACGGCCCTTCCAATCTCTGCGCCGTATTCAAGTTGCAGCCTGCGCATCGACTCCGGCGAGCCATCAAATCCCGACAGGTTGGCCAGGACCACCACCGGTCGATTGTTGCTGGCCGCGTTGAGCGCGCGCGCGATTTTCTTCGAGGATTGCGGGAACAGCGTGCCGGAAGTCCATTGCTCCGGCCCGTCGGCAGGGACAAATCCCAACCGCGGTATTGGACGCGACTCGATACCGATCAGACAAACGGGATAGCCACCGAGATGCGCATCCCACACGACCGCCGTTTCCGCAGCACGCATGCCAGCCCAGCGCTCCAGCGGCGCATGGTCCTGATCGGTGGCCGCCCGCATCACCTTGCGAATGTCAAAAGATTTCTTGCGCCCAGGGTTGGTTTCATCCGACATGATATCCCCGACCAGTTCGAAGCCGTCTTCGCCATTGCCATTGCCGTTCCCGCCGTGAGGATACACTCGCACGTCTCGATCAAGAGGATCGGTAGTCGCGGCCCGCCGGGGGAAGCGCTCGCCCGGAGCCACATAGGTGTGGTCATAGTGGCGCAGCAGAATTTGGCAGGCTTCGTCGATGTCGCGGGCCCAGTACTGCGCCTGGCCGTTGATGCCCATGATGCGATCGTAACCACCGATCCCTTGATTGTCTTCGGCCGAGATACTGCCGGAGAACTCCAACGCCCGCTTGCCGGTGAGCACCATCGCCGCTTTCGACGTCATGATCAGAATGCCGCGGGTGTGCATGAGCATGGTGGCCTCGGCGTTCCAGTACGGTTGCGCGCCAACGTTGATCCCGTTAACCACCAGATTCACTTCGCCGCCCGCTTGCGTGAACTCCACCAGGCCTCGCAGCACGCGGGCAATCCAATCCATGTTTTCCACTCCGCTGTCCATCGAGATCTTGGCGCCGGCCGAGATGGGAAACCATTCCAGGGGAATACCCTTCGCCTGGGCTAGATCCAAAGCCGCGAGGATGCGCCGGCATTCCGGTTCGGCGATGGCGCCCAAATCCTTGCTCGGATCTCCCATTACCAGAACGCGTGTCATGCCCTCGGGATATCTGGTTGTAAAGTTGCGGATGATTCCTACGATGATGTTGGCTTTATTTTGACCATAGGGACGATCGACGGCGACCAGCTGATCTTCCGGGTCAAGATCGTGCTCGATAAAATCGCCAGCGGGAAATTCGGCCCGCGTGTGTTCCGGGGCGGGGGTGAGCATTTTGATGATTTCGTAAGGGTAAATGAACCCGCGTTGGCGCATGCGGACGACCTTCTGGTCGTACTCGGTCAGCGGTCTGATGGGTTGCAGTTGGCCGCCGGGCCGGAAAGTGATGAGCATGCCGCTGCCGCCTGGGCTCGAGATGCGCACCACCATATCGCGCAACTCGCCGGTCGCTGGACTGGGAATGCGGACGCGCACGATCACTTGCTCCAGTCCCAGACCTTCGGTTGTAGGTGCAAGTCTGCGCACCAGATCGCGCAATTCCTCCCGCCCAAGATTGAGGGGCGGCCACACGTTCAGCATTATGCGATTCCACTGGAGACGTTGATAAGTCGGACGCCGCGACTGAAACAGCCGGATGCTGGCCATCGCTTCCATTAACATGCGCTCTAGATGCGGCAGTTGCACGATGCGACCCGCCTCATCTCGCACTGGAGTTACGTCGCGCACTTCCGCGCACGCGAACAACCGCTCATCCTTCGGGTTCTCGCGGGCCACGGCATGAAGCAGGTAGACATCCTCGACCGATGGGAGCCGTTCAATCTTAAAATTGCTCAGCCGCCAAAGATGCAGGCGTTTCCCCATCATGGGGTGGATTCCGCGGTAGAGCTTCTCCTCTTCATACTCGCTCCCGTTGGCATTTCCGTTGGCATTCCAGATCGGACGATAGGTGAAGTGCATGGCGTTTATACCTTGGCCGTGACCGGCGCCGGCGGCGGTCGCCACGATGCGCCGGATGGAGCGCGGGAAGCCAACCTGGTTGAGCACCGATCGCACTTCCTGCTGCGTCGTCTCCGGATCGCCCAACCTGCCGGAATGGAAAACGTAAAAATCGATGACGATGTCATGGTCCGCCGGAACTTCCGCGATCATTGGACACAGCGTCCGCGCCGACTCCGCGAGTCGTGAGTACTCGGCGTGCGTCGTGAACACGTGAATGCACTTCCCCTCATGATCGTACTCAGCCAATGCGCAGCACTGTCCATCCATAGCCACGGAGCGAAAGTTCGTGAGCTTTCGAATGCGGTAATACCGCCAGGTCAGTGCCTCCAACACCAACTTGCGCATGGCTTCGCCGGCAGCTGCGAACCGGCTGGAGATCAGGCTGAACAGCGGTTGCGGACACTCGACCAACGCGCGAACTCTTTCGTGCCGGTCCGGGGCATTGGGATTGGCAGCCAGATAGGCGAGGTGTTCCTCCATTTGTTCGTACACCTGCCGACGTGCCCGCTCAAACAGGTGTTGGTCGAAGTACCGATAACGCACTTCCCGGGCGAGGTCGGTGACCGCGGGAAAGAGACCATTGGTCATGGAGGCCATCCGGTCGAGGAGCGTCCGAAAGGATTCCTCAACGCGCGGCGACAGCGTCTGGGCGCGCTGCAAGCGTCGTTCGAGGATGCTAACAACGGGCGCGATTTGCTGCTCCACACGTTGATGCGATTTGTAGATCCAGAGCAAGCTCTCTTCGAGTTCAGGGGAACGATCCAGCGTCTTTACACCGTAGTGAGCAAGAGCGCGCTGGAGCGCGCTGACAAAGGTTGGCGGGAGCCCTTGGCCGCGCGTCTCCAGCATGCGTAAGTAGGAAAACAGATAGGCCTCGGCGCTGGGCTCTTCACCGCTGGCACGATGGTTTACATCCGGCTCGCGTTGGAACAGGGAACATATGTCCACAAAGATTTTGAGGATCCCATCTTCGCGCCGTCTTATTTCGTCACTATCCACGGGGCAATTCTGGCTCCATTCGGCAAGCACACGCGCGGTTTGTTTGGGATCGACGTCAAAGCCCAACATCAGCTGCCGGAGTTCATCCAGGCTCTGACGGCAGCTGGATTGAATGGTTTCTCCGTTTCCATCCGAGGCTAGCGAGGCGCCAAAGACCACTCGCTCCGCGTCCGCAACGGTATCGTCATCGGCGACGGGATCTATCTGCAGGAGTGGGGCTCCGGTGTCCACCTGAACATTGGGTATCGCCATTACCCGCCGGACTTTTCCGGAAAATGCTGCCACGACCTGCGTCTCCATTTTCATGGCCTCGAGCACCGCCAGGCGGTCGCCGACGGCAACCGTGTCACCCGGTTTAACGAGAATGGAAACCACCACCGCCGGCGCGGACGCGTGCACCACACCCCCGTCATCTCGATCAACCTGGTGCGACACACCTTCCACCTCGATGCGGTAACTGAGTCCCTGAATTACGGACACGACGCGAAAGCGCTGTCTGAAGATGGTGAGCCAACATTCGAACTGGCCCAAACGCTCCAGTTGGGCGTCGATGCGTGCCCCATTCATTTCCACGCGGTATCGCCGCGGGCCGAGGCGATAAGTCTTTGGCGTGTAACAATGGCCTCGATAACGTAGTTCCGCAGTCAGGCCTACTTCACTTCGGACCTGCGGTCGCCCGCGCACCGCCGACGCATAGAACTGCTTCTGCTCGACGGCCAACTGCGCATCGTAGGCCTCGATCGCGGCCTGAACCAGTGCTATGTCGGCGTAACGTTTGGGGAGAAGTGCACCGGTTGCGGGAAGAACGGGTTGAAATTCGCTTTCCATAAGTCCTCCGATCCGATCTTCTGATCAACCGATCGTCAGGACAAAATTGTCAGGACAACCAGGTCATGCGCCTTATGCGGCAATGGCTTCCAGTGACATTGCTGCCTGCAGAGCCTTTAGCCGCTCGGCATCCACGACGCCGGGAACTGCTACTGTGCGGTAGCCGCTAAGATGCAGGTAGCGGTTTCCTTTCGCATCCACCACCTCAGCATCGAAGCTGCCGCGACTTTGGCCGGAAGAGACGACGGCGTATAAGCGGACATCGGACGGCTCCGGGGCCCCCAGTAATAATGATGATGAAATGCGATCGATGTGCTGTGGCAGACCCATACTGCCCTGCGCACTCATCTCCCAGAGCCCTGCAGTCTGGAAGCAAAGCTCAATCAGACGCGGCGCCATGAGTGTCGGCAACTCGGACGGCAGATGGTTTGCCGGCAGGCCCTCGGCCATCAGCCCGACAATCCGATGTCCATCCCACCACGCTCGCTCCACAACCTGGTATGCGGGCCCGTGGAAGTAGAGGCGATAGATGTCGGCGGCTTTGATGATGTGCCCGTCGAGATGTCGATCCGGCAAGCCCAGCGCTGGTACGGTCACCGCTGCGGGCGCCTGTTTGGTGAGCCGCACCCGGGCGGTGAAATGCGTTGTGACTTGAGGCTCGGTCTGGTTGGGAAGAGCTCGGCTGCCAGTCAAGCGACAATCGGCCACCAAGGCGTTGCGCTCCGGATATATGACTGCCCCGACCGTCACTACCCGTGGTTCGTTCCGATAGAACTTGAACGGCGCCAGGAAGTTTACGTCTTCGATGGCCGCGACATGCCAGCCGGGAAGCAGGCAGAGCGCAGCTTCGGCGAACGCCTCCACGCCCATGACTCCGGGCAGCACCGGGGTGCCGTCGATTTGATGATCGTGGAGAAACGGCTGCATCGCCGGGTCGAGCGTCGTCTCGACGCTGATGCCACTCTGCAGGGCGACGCTTGCGATCTTGCCGAACATTGGTCCTGGTCCCGGTGCCAGTGAGCTCTTCGAGACCTCTGTCGCGGATGTATCCAGCCCGCCGGTCGCATCCCACTCGTTCAGCAGAACGCCGAGACGCTGGCCGATGACAATTTCACCCTTGGTGCCTCCCGCAGTAAGTTCGCGGCGAATCAAGGGAATCCCGGCCCCTGGTGGCAGCATGTCGATGCCAGCCAGCTCCATCATCTTCGGGATGGAACCGCGCGTGGCCATGCCGATGCCGCCCCATGCCGTCCAGTCGACGACGATGCCGCGGGTGTCCGGCCGAGTGGTGCGGAAGCTCGACGTGATCTTGCACACCAAATCGTTGGCTGAGCTGTAATCCGCCTGTCCGGCATTGCCGAAGCGTCCGGCAATCGAGCTGAACGCCACCGTTGCCGCGAGCGGTATGTCGCCGATGGCATGCAGAAGATTGAACCAGCCGTCGCTCTTGACGTCGAAGACCAGGTCGAATTCGCGGGGGTCCTTATCAGGTAGAAAGTGGCTGCGCTCCACGCCGGCGGCGTGCAGAAGCACGTCGATCCGCCCGCTGCGCTCGCGCACTTGCTGGATGCTTTTGGTTACGGCGTCTGCATCGGTGAGGTTGACGCTGAAGTAATGCGCCGTACCGCCGGCGGCTCGCACCGCAGCGATTGCGCTGCACGCTGCCTGCGCTCGCTCCAGCGCTGCCAGCTCTCTTTCCACCAGGGCCGGCGTAGCCCGCTCGCCGCGCGCCTGAATGCGTGCGAACAGATCACGCTTGAGCGTGTCGTTGTCACTCGCGATGCCACTCGCGAAGCGCTTGAGGTCGGGATTCTCCGGATCAGGCTCGGGCACCCGATCGAGCAGGTAGAACGTGCCTCCGGAGGCCGTCGCCAAATCGGCCGTAATGGCTGAGACGATACTTCCGGCTGCGCCAGTGACGAGAAATACGGAGTTGCTATCCAAGGTCAAACCTGGCTTGCCATCGGCAGCGAGCTGTTCCTGAAGCCCGACTGTCCAGCGCAAACCTTCCTTGTAACCGATTTCGACGGCGCCCGGATCGCGCAGAGTTTCTTCGATCAAGATGTCCGCGACTTCGGACGGTTTTCGCGCGGCTTCAAAGTCGACCGCCTTGACCAGAGCGTCCAACCTTTCTCGTTTATACGTCTTGGTGAAGCCTGCAACCGCGCCGCCTAACGGGGCCGTCGCGCCGGCCTCATCGTAGCCGTGCTGTCCACCCAGTCGCGTCGCCGACACGAGAAACGTGCCCGGCGCCGCAATCTGCTCGTACAGAATGCGCATGGTGGCATATAGCGACTTCACGCGGACCTGCAGTGCTTCATGCCAGCTGGCGAGGTTCATTGCGGCGATGTCACCCTCGTTGTCCAGCGCCGGCAGCCAGTAGATGCCGTGTACCGGACCAGCAGCCAGCCAGCTCTTGAGGCGGCTGGCCAATGTTTCTGCCTCTGCCTCTGCATCGATCGTCTGCTCGATGCGTAGAACTTCCACACCTAAAGTACGCAACCGTTGCGTTAGCACGTCTGCCACACCAGACTTGTCCGGCATGATAACGACTCGCCGACCGGACCCGAGCGTCACACCGGTTGGCTTGCAAAAGGCAAGCGGCGGACGCAAGTTGGGAACAGGTACGCGGCGCGGAATACGATTGGCGGCCTCGAAGCTGGCGGGGATCGGACGCGCGGTCGGTATCGGTTTCGAAATGGAAGATGCGGACACCGCCGGTTTCTTCTGCGCCGGTTCTGGTTTCTCTGGCGTGGAGGAAGCGCTTCCAGCAGACGCCTTAGCCAAGCCGGGCTGCCGGTCGTGAGCGAACTTGATCACGCTGGCCAGGGTGGGGAAGTCGCGTAGCTTGAGATTCTCATCGCGCGGAATGTTGTACGCCGCTCGCACGGCCGCAAACATTTCCGCCTGTTTCACGGTGTCGACGCCGAGGTCGGCTTCCAGATCGAGATCCAGGTCCAACATATCTTTCGGATAGCCGGTTTTCTCGGCCACGATTTCCAGCACCTTCTCTTTAATAATTGCATCGTCCGTTTCCGCTTGGGCTGCGATCGCCGGCGTGGGTACAGTTGACTCGCTGATACTTGGCGTGGACGGAGTCGCAGGCGCCCCCGCCAGGTCCGGGCGCTTCTCATACACGAAACGAATGACGTGCGCTAATGTCGGATAGTCGCGCAGCTTGCGGTTTTCGTCGCGTGGGATGTTGTAAATCTCGCGGATGGCTGCAAACATCTCAGCCTGCTTGACGGTGTCGACGCCGAGGTCGGCTTCGAGGTCGAGATCCAGGTCGAGCATATCTTTCGGGTAGCCGGTCTTCTCTACGACCAATGCGAGAATGCGTTCGTTGTCGGCATCGTGTGCGGAGACCGGCGCCGATGTCGCAGTCGGCGCCGGCTCCTCGGCGACCACAGCGGTATTCGGCGTGGCGGGGTTGCCGCCCTCGGCAACCGCTGGGGCTGCTGCTAGGTCGGGACGCTTCTCAAACACAAAGCGGAGGACGTGCGCTAATGTTGGATAGTCGCGCAGCTTGCGGCTCTCGTCGCGTGGGATGTTGTAGATCTCGCGGACGGCCGCGAACAATTCGGCCTGTTTGACCGTATCGACGCCGAGGTCGGCTTCGAGGTCGAGATCCAGGTCCAGCATGTCTTTCGGGTAACCGGTCTTTTCTACCACCAGCGCGAGAATGCGTTCTTTCACGGAATCGCCGGTGACGACTTGCGCGGATGTCGCGGTGGGCGCCGGTTTCTGAGCCACCGCAGCGATTGTCGGCGTCGCAATTGTGACTTCTTCCTGCGCTGCCGCCGGGACTGCAGCCAGGTCTGGCCGCTTCTCATACACGAAACGGATGACGTGGGCCAACGTTGGATAATCTCGCAGCTTGCGGTTCTCGTCGCGCGGAATGCTGTACGCCTCGCGGATCGTGGCAAAGACCTCTGCCTGTTTAACGGTGTCGACGCCCAGATCGGCTTCGAGATCGAGATCCAAATCAAGCATGTCAACCGGATAACCGGTTTTCTCCGCGACCAGAGCCAATACTTTGTCTTTCACCGGGTCGCCCTTCTTTGCCGGTTCTGGCGGCGCGGAAGGAGCGGCAGCGGTGGCTGAAACTTTAGGCGCCGGTTCACCGATCGCACTGAACGGCAGTGGATCCGGTTTTGCGACGACTGGCGCGGGCGGCGGTGCTTGCGGCGTGCGGGCCGTTAACGTTGCCGTTGCCGTTCGTAACTCCGGAGCGGCTTCGGAGACCCGCGCCGCCGCCGCGTGATCTCGCACGCGCAGCGTGCGGTGGGCCACTTCCAGATCGGCGGCCGGATGTCCCGCGATGTTACTCAGCCAGGCACTCCAGGCGCTGGCGTCGGCGATGCGGTAGGAATAACCCAGAGCGTTCGGGCTGCGCCGGATTCCGTCTTTCGTCTTTATCCAATGCAACAGCATCATGCTGATCTGAGAACCGAAGCCTGCTCCCAGGTGCAACGCGTATTCGACGGGATAGACGCCGCCTTTCGACAGGTTCAACTGTCCCAACTCCGGATCAACTTCCTTAAAGTTGGCGACCGGAGGCACGCAGCCGGTTTCCAGCGCTTTAACCGCAACAACATCTTCGATGCCGGTGGCCATGGCGTGGCCGGTGAAGCCCTTGGTGTTGGCGATTACGATGCGATCCGCCACATCGCCGAAAACGCGACGAAGCGCGTGGATCTCAGCCGAGGCGCTGCCGCCGCGCGCCGGCGTATAGGTTTCATGGGAAACAAAAACTGTCTGCGGCGCGATCTGGTGACGCGAAATGGCGCTGCCCGCTTCGGCTTTGGCCACTAGTGTCTCCATCACCTGGCCGATGTGCTGGACGTCGAGACGAGTGCCATGGAAAGCGCTGTTGCCCGTCATGGTGGACAACACTTCGCAGATGGGCTGTATTCCCCGTTCGCGAGCGGCGGCTGCGCTCTCTACCACCAGAGCCGCAGCGCCCATGCCAATGATCATGCCGTGCCGCCGTCGGTCGAAGGGAATGGCGGCATCCGTAACCACTTCGTCGGTCGCTGCGGCACCACTGGCCAGGAAGCCAGCGCCCATCCAATCGATCAGATGGTCGGAGGTCACGTCGTCTGCCGAGATGACGATTACGCGGCTGCACCGCCCGGCGTGGATCCAGTCTTGCGCCAGCGATACACCTTGCGTCGTGCTGGCGCAAGCAGCGTTGATCTGGGTGTTGGGGCCGCGGGCACCGATAAACTCGGCGAACTGCGAATGTCCCATGGACAAAACCCGGAGCAGGAAGCGCCGGTTGAAAACATACGGTTCTTTGTCCATGGCGACGCGTAATTCGTCGATGCGACGGTTTATTTCCTGCAGCAGAACGGAATGACCATTCGCCTCAACCGAACGGGCAGGCAGACTTTCGAGCATGGCCAACTGCTGGCGGCGCTCGTGGTCCGCGTAGTAGCGCGCCATCTCATCGGCGAACGAGTCGTATCCAGGGAAGGCGGAAGCAAAAATCACACCGGTATCGTCGCGCAGACTTTCGGGCAATCCCCAACGCTCTGGTAATTGCGTTCCTTTGGTCGTTGTCTTATAGCGCATGACCAGCGGAATTCCAGCGTCGCGCAAGGCGTCGATGCCTGCGGCCATTGCCAGTTGCGTGACACGGTCGAGGGCGCCCACGCGTTCAGAAGAAATTCCAAATTCATTTTCCAGATCGAACGCGCCTCCACGTCCCGCCAGCTTGATGACATCCGCGACATTGCTGATGGTCTCAAAGCGGGGTTCTCCGTTCTCGCTCTTCACCAGACGCGTGATGTGTTTGTCGAGCATGGCGTTCCGGAAGCGCGTGGGAATCGAATCGATGAATTGATCACCGCGCAGAATGCGGCCGATGTTCGCGTCATCAAAGATGTGCTCGGTCCCGGGCAGGCCTAACGCTGCGCCCGTGATAACAACCGGCTCAGAGGTTGAACGCCCATTCTTCCCGCGATAAATCTCGTAGCCGCGATCGAGAACATCGGCGAATAAACGGCCGAGCTCGTTGTAGCGATCGCCGTTTGACGGTGCGGCTGGTGCGGCAGAGTTGTTGATGGAGGAGGCTGCGACGGGAATCGATCTTGAGGCTTCCACCCGTGATGGAATAGGCGATGGATTAGCGGTCGCGGTCGTTACGGCCGGCGCGCGCACGGCGTCCGCAGTTCCACGACCTAGCCCCGCCGCATAAAGGCCGCACAGCGCCTGGTTGAAGGCGACGATATCGCCAACCTTCGGATGATTGGTAAACAACGAAACCACATCGCTGTGGCCGCCCAGCACATCCTCGGCAAATCCCTGCAGCGCCTTCTTCGGTCCAACTTCAACAAACATGCGAGCGCCGGCGTCGTACAGCGTGCGCAAGCCCTTGACAAATTGGACGGGAGAAGCTACCTGCTGCGTGAGAATGTCCAGCATGTTCGGCACGGCGTCGGGCCCGGTGGGATAAAACTCACCGTTGGTGTTGGCAACGATTGGCAAACGCGGAGATTCGAGATGCAGGCGTTCCAGCACTTGCCGCAGCGGCTCGCTGGCTCCAGCAACAATCGATGTGTGGAAGGCGTGGCTGACGGTTAACGGGGCTACGTCGTACCCGGCTTTCTGGAAGGCTTGCATGGCCTGCTCGACTGCCTTGCTCGCGCCGCCGATGACTCCCTGACGGTTGCTGTTGACGTTGGCGATCACGACGTAGCCGTTAATCGTCTTCAGAATTCGCTCGATCTCTTCCAGCGGAGCAAACACTGCAGCCATGCGACCGTTGTCATCCATTGCCACCTGGGTCATCCCGCGGCCGCGAGCGCTGACGGCTTCGAGCGAGTCAACAAAGGGGAGACCGCCAGCCGCAACCAGCGCTCCGTATTCGCCCAGGCTGTGCCCCATCGTGAAGTTGGGTTCGATGCCATAAGCGGCCAGGAGCCGGGTCAGTGCGAGGTCGGTCGCGAGCACGGCGGGCTGAGTAATCGCGGTTTGCCGCAGATCGTCTTCGGCCTCGGCGACGGCCGCGGGGTCAGCCTGGTCAATGAAGATAAATTTGCTGAGCGGCTTGCCGAGCAAGGGCGTCATGACGCGATCAGCTTCGGCAAAGGTTTCGGCCACAATTGGCTCGGTCGCGCGGAGCAGTTCCAGCATGTTCACGTACTGCGAACCTTGACCCGTATACAGGAACGCCACTTTGGGCGCGGGACCGCGACCGCGGAAGATGCCTTGCGCCCGCAAAGCCTTCCACACCGCCGGCTGATTGGCCGCCAGCGCTTTGAGCGCACTGCCTGCTTTGTCCGCCAGTTCGGTGGCGGTGGCGTAGTCGATGGCCAGGCGCTCCGGTGCGCGCAGGTCCGATTCAGCCGGAGCAGTTGGCGCCGGTGCTTGGCCTTTTTTGGCATCCTTCTCGATTGCCCGCAATCGCTCGACGAGCGCGGCCTCAGAAGCGGCGCCGATCACCAGCGCTCCGCGTAACGGGGCTTTGCAGGAAGAAGAGCCAGGAGTGGCGGAAAAAGAGGTGCTGGAAACACTTTCCACATTCATAATTGACTCTTTCACTTGCGGCGGTATCTCGCTGACCGCCACCGACCGCTTGCCGTTTCCGTTCAGCCGATGCGGAATGTATTCTTCGAGCACCGCGTGGAAATTGGTGCCGCCAAATCCAAATGCGCTCAGTCCCGCACGGCGCACGCCATCTTCCGGCATCGTCCACGGTTTCAGTTCGGTGTTGACGTAGAGCGGAGAGTGGGCAAAGTCGATGTTCGGATTGAGATGCTCGCAGTGCACGCTCGGCGGCAGTACCTTGTCCCGGAGCGCGAGTGCGGTTTTCAGTAGTCCGGCAGCGCCGGCTGCTCCTTTGAGGTGCCCGAAGTTCGACTTGACCGAACCCAGCGCCACGGAGTGCGACGGGAGATGAGAGCTGTTGAGCACGTCAATCATGCTCTGCACTTCGACCACGTCGCCCACGGCGGTGGACGTGCCATGGCCCTCGATCAGGGTGACGGTAGCGGGCGATAATCCGGCATTTTCCCATGCGCGCTCGATGGCGAATTTTTGGCCGATCGGATTGGGCGCGGTGATACCCTTGCCCCTGCCGTCGCTCGATCCGCCCATGCCGCGCAGCACGGCGTAGATCTTGTCCCCGTCGCGCTCGGCGTCAGCGAGGCGCTTCAGCAAAAAAATCGCGGTGCCTTCGCCCATGACGAAGCCGTCGGCGCCGTCGGCGTAAGGTCGCGTCCCCGTCGCCGAGAGCGCGCCGATCTTGCAGAACTTTACGAAAGTAGAGGCACCCATGTTGCGATCAATGCCGCCGGTGACCGCCACGTCGTAATCGTGTGCTATCAGTCCTTCCGCAGCGGAGCTGATCGCCGCCATCGCCGAAGCACAGGCGGCGTCGCAAACGTAGTTGGGACCGTGGAAGTTGAAGACGTTCGCAATCCGGCCGGCAATGCAGTTGGCCAATTCGCCCGGCATGCTGTCTTCCGTAATTCCTGGCAGGAGGCTCCCCATCCGGTCGTGCAGTTCTCGCGTAATGTCGACGCGGACCGACTCCGGCAACGCAGCGAAAGTGGCACTCCCGGCCAGTTCTCGCGCGTATTCCGGAAAGAGCACGCGCAACACGGTGAAATAGTGTTTTTCACCGGCCATGGCATTGCCAAGAATCACTGCCGTGCGATCGGTGTTCAGCGGACGTTGCGGGTAGCCGTAGTCTTCCAACGCTTCGCGGGTGCAGGCGATGGCCCACTTTTGCGATTCATCCATGGCATCGACGACGCGTGGCGGGATTGGCAAACGCCATTTAACCGGGTCCCACACGTACTTGCGCGCCCAACCACCGATCTTGGAATAAGTCTTGTCCGGCGCGCTGTGATCCGGATCGTAGTAGAGCGCGGAATCCCAGCGCTCGGGCTGAACCTCAGAGATGCTGTAACGGCCGTTCTTCACGTTTTCCCAAAATTCCGAAACGTTCGCGGCGTCGGGCAGAATCGCTCCCGCACCCACGATCGCGATAGCTCGATACGCGGTGTTTTCCATGATGACGCTCCTGCTTGATTAAGAGAGGGTATCCGGCCCCTGAGAGAGCGCCGGATGCCGGCAACAACCTCTATGAAAGCGCTACGCGGCCAACTCTGTGTGCTTGGTAGCGCGGCCGTACAGTACATCTGCTATGTAATCCAGATCCGAAATCAGGCCCGACTGCGCGCGGTGAATGGCGGGCAATCCCAAACTTGTTTCAAACACGGCAATCTCGGAATCGCTGACGCCCCCAGCTCCGATGACCCAGCGCAAACCTTCTTCGCCCACCTTGAGCGCGGCATCGCGAGCAAAGATTCGGCTGATCGCGGCGAGCGCGTTCGCATCGAAACGCCGGTTCGCTTTTTCGTTGAGCTTGCCTTCCGCCATGAGTGCCGCGCGCCGCGACAAACTCCCGGCGCACTCCGCATATGCGATCAACTCGCCCAGGCGCAGGAGAATGTGTTGAAAACGAGTGAGACGCGCCACCCGCGCTTTTTCCATGACCTCGGCCAGCGCGTGCAGAGCCAAAGCTGCTGTGTCAGCACCCACATCCGCATGGCGGGTGTGCAACGCTTCGAATTCTCGCGCTCGGTCGTGATAATGCTGTCCGCGCGTTTTGAGGTGAGACTGCCAGCGGTCGCGGCTGATGGTCATCTCCATGATCTCGGAAGTGCCTTCATAGATCGTGGTGATGCGAACGTCGCGACTGATCTTCTCCACCATGTACTCGTGCGTGTAACCGTAGCC
>Ga0187862_10004288_pt1 | contig 13621 bp, 24 predicted proteins | sample June2016WEW_10_1_FD_133003 | JGI IMG/M metagenome (GOLD analysis project Ga0187862, IMG submission 133003) | Peatland microbial communities from SPRUCE experiment site at the Marcell Experimental Forest, Minnesota, USA - June2016WEW_10_150 | ecosystem: Environmental > Terrestrial > Soil >...
ACGGATAATGTGCTCCTCATGGGAGGACGCTCAAGTAAAGGCAAGAGAAGCGGAAAAGGCGTATAAACAATACTTGGAAGACTGTGCGATGTGTAGGTAAGGGAGAGGATTATGTGGAAGTTTATCAAACGTGAGTTTTTCGGTTGGTGGCCTAGTTTTCGAGACTGGGTTAACGCCAAAGATTCCTGCGAACTATGCGGAAACGAAATAGCCGACAATATCTGCGTAGGGTGCGACCGCAGGATATGCGATATGTGCGAGAGCGGATACTACCAGGACGCTACACTATGCACCTCCTGTCGCGCTGAGTTAACGCCAGAGGAATTAGCTAGTGATCTGAGAGAATCAGCAAACTACCTAGCGGAGGAATGTACCTGTCCTAATGCTTGCGGACTGTCTCCAGAGGAACATGAGTACATTGCCAAGTACGCAAGCACGAGGCAAGCATGAAAGCGATTAGTGTCAGAGCACCTTGGTCGTATTTCATCATGTGCGGCGGTAAGGATATTGAGAATCGTGGTCTTCGATTTCCCCGCACTCAAAGAGGACGTGTCCTAATCCAACAATCAAAGTGGTGGAAGGAAGACGAAATCAGGTACGATGTAGATATTGCTTTAGATATACAGGAAAAAGCAACAGGAGTAAGACAGGGACTTGCTTGGGGGAATTTACGTTCGTGGTGCGGGTGCATCCTTGGGTCTGTAGAAATAGTTGATTACGTAGAGGAAAGCAATAGTCCTTGGTTTGTAGGAGATTTAGGAATTGTAATGAGGAATCCGATTGCCCTTCCAAAAATCTTGCCGTACAAAGGGATGCTAGGATTCTTCAATGTACCAGACGAGTTGATCGTTTGGGAGTAACCGGGAGGAGAGATATGGAAATTCAAGGAATCGGCTGGGCTGTCAAGCAGATGCAAAACGGCTCCAAGGTGCGTCGTTCAGGATGGAACGGAAAAGGAATGTGGATCGGACTCATTCCAGGAGATCAGTGGGGTTTGGGAAGCGGGCAGCAAGTCTACGACTACGGCGCGGCGGGGCCGGGTAAGTTGCTCCCATGGATCGGGATGAGAACGGCGCAGGGAGACTTTGTTCCGTGGCTTGCATCTCAGACAGACTTGCTTGCAATTGATTATGAACTAGCAGAATAACAGGGAGAGGAGAAACAAGCATGGCAGATCACACGTTTTTCAGCACAGAGAATAGGCATAACGAGCGTCAGATTAGGATTCTAAGCGTAGGATCACTGGTCTCGAAGCCCCCAACCAAAGAGAAGAGAATCAGCATCAAGGCAAGGATGCCGCTGTCAGGACAAAGCACGATGGGCGCTCCATCCTGGCTGGATCATGCTCTAGTTTACGTCGGGCAGAACCATGATCGTGTCAGTCCCACAATTGAGTTCAAGGGGTATCAACTCACTTTCAGCGCCGACAATTTATTCGGTACGGAAGTCCAGTGCCCAAACGGGGCGATGAGGAAGTTTGAAGTCTTTGAGGCAGGAGACGAAGAGAATCCTGATGTGGTGTGCGACTTCGTTATTCGCATAGGATTCTCTACAGCAGCATGGCAGTGGCTCGGCCAGTACGTTGGGGACGATGCTTATGTGAAGTTCGTTCCGGGTGAGGCGGGGGGATCGCAGGGAGAGGAAGAGGACGGAACCCTGCTTGACGACGGGGAGAACGAAGACGGATTGAGCGATGAATCCCTAGCGGCTGTCAAGCAAGGTATAAGCGAATCGGCAGAGGGAAATAGCACCTATCGCGGATCGTTTGGTAAGTTTGCGGACGATGGCGATCTCGACCAAGACCATCAGGAGGAAGGATTCAACCCTGAGTTGGACACGCCAGAAAAACTAGAATACGACTCTGGACCGGCTCTAGTAAAAGGCAAGAGTGGGCCGAGGGACCTGGAAAAGTTCCACGTGGAACAATTGGAAGTGGAGCAGAAACGAGGACGCGGAAGGCCACGGAAGGTGCCGCTAGGATTCACGAAGCCTTTGAATCAACCTGAATTTTGATTGCGTATCAAGTGGAGAGAAGAGGGGAGCCGGAGAGATTCGGCCCCCTTTTTACTGCGCCGGGTGGTAGTACCCGTACATCCACAGACCAACCAGCATGATGACGCATAGGACGCCAAGGCTAATCCAGAGGATCATACCCCAAGGAAAGGAGTGGTGGCTTACGTTATCGCTTTGGAACTGTTTTAGGTACTCTTCCACAGCTTTATCTCTGGCTTCTTCCCCACGCGAATCGTAAGTGCATAAGCCGCAATCTTGGCAGACAAAGACTGGGTGCGTGACTCTTAACGTCACCTGTTTAGTGTGAATCCCGTCGCCGTACAGAAATTCACCTTCGCGCATTTCCTCAACGACATTCTCACCACCACAGTCCAGACATTGTTCGATCATCCTATCCTCCAAATTCAATTGGCCGTCAAAGTGATCCTCGATCTTTGGTTCCCACGGCTGCTTCATTCCATACACTCCATCGCCTTACGAATTGCATTGCTTTGAAAATGTTAGCGTTACAACTCACTTAAGAATTGGAAAACAAGTCAGAAAACGATTGAAAAGCGCAGGATCATGCGGAACTTTCGCGGCAGGACTGGCGTTTTAGAATCCTTGCGACGGTACTTGGATGCCACGGCTTCTTTCCGTTCTTGGTTCCCCGCGTCTCAACTCCTTCAGAATTAAGGATTTGAGCGATCTGGTCTGGCCGGTTTCCTGCGGCGCGTAGGACAATCATTCGGTCTACCACAGCCTTCTCTTCGGGGTAATCGGGATGTTCTCCGTAAGGTTTTCTGCCCTCTGCGCGACAGTTCCTAATCGGATCAGGAGAATAGTTTTTGGCTCCAATTCGTCTCCCTTCTTTACGAATTCGATCTCTTGCCGCCTTTAATTTTGCCACGATCATATTCTTGTCGAGTTCGCTCAGGACGCCTTGAATCTGGACCATAGCCCTGCGCATAGGATCACCCATGAGAGCCGCCGTAATGTCCTCTCCTGTGTCGGCAGAGATGAGCGTGATTTCCTTGCAGGCAAGGTAGGTAATCAATTGCTGCTGAATGTCGTATTGCCTTGCGAATCTGTCCATTCCAGCCACAATTACAGTACGGCACCCATTCCCCAACAGGTCGGCAACCATCTGCTGAAAGCCGGGACGTGATTCTTCTCCCAATTTACCAGGAACAGCTTCGTCCCGGTATTCGGCAATAAGCGTCATACCTTTTGGAACGCAATAGGACTTGATCTTGTCAATTTGCCTGTCCCACGTGTCACCGTAGGTCTGAGCATCTCCAGAACACCGCATATAAGCCACACAAGTCATTTCGCTCATTTCGATCTCCTTAAGCAATCTTGTAAGGCTAACGCAATCACTCCCGGATTATCCCTACCTTGAATCGAAAAACACATACACGGTTCATCGTCTTCTTCAATTCCTCCGACATCGCCAACAATAACCTTGACAGTTGGGAAAACAGTGATGCACTTGTTAATTTGTTCCAAACTACCAAATCCTGTCTTGTTCGGCTCGACCCAAAAATCAACACTGAATCGCCCACGACAAAGTTGTGATGGTTTTGGATTCTCATGCCCACCGCAGCTAGAAAATGTCTCAATCCCTTTGAATTTGTTAAGCACACAAACAAGTTCTTTTACATTTTCGTCGATCATAAAATCCTCTCCATCCACACGATTACCCCAACGCCCAGGATCATCAGCAGGACTTCCCACCATGAGAATTTAGAACCCAATGTCGTTGTCATCGGTTTCCCTCAAAACGGTATGCGACTGTTGCATTAGTTTGATGTTCTCATTGAGTTCGGCAATCTGGGCTGCGATCTCTCGCAGGTAGGCTACTTCTCCGTAGTTGGTTTCCCTGATCTCATCAGCGGTCATAATCCTCTCCCTTTCAAAAGTCTGTGTCTTTCTCAACCCATCGTGTCTTGTTCGGCTTCGGTAAAATGATTCTCGGCTTAGCAGCCGGTCTGCGCTTCTGTTTCTTGCCATCCCATTCTCTTGAGCGGCAGTCACGGTTAGGACAGCACTCAGGTTTCCGTGTCCCAATGCTGTACCAGTCCCATCCGCACAGGTCGCACTGGTAATGCTTTGCAAGCAATTGTACATCTGCAAGGATCATGCTTGCAACCCTTTCTTTGCTTGCTTGCGCGTATTGATCCACAGTTGCACGAGAGCCGTTCCTTCGCCGTAGGAAGTAGCGTGTTCTCCTTTATCGCGTCGGAAGTAGAGAACTGGACTCTCACTCTTCCTGCGAAGCCGCAGGACTTCGTAGGTGCCCTTCGTAGGCTCAACCTTGTACCCTTGACACACGGCCCATGCCGCGAAATCAACCAGCTTCGTCAGAGCCAGCAGGTTGCGAGAGCGGTTGCCTACAGTGTGCTGTTGCGCGGTAGGCCATGAATCAGCATCGAAAGGATCATAGTCTTCGATGTTTCCTTTACAATCGTTTGCATACCAAGCGTCTTCCTGATCCTCAAAATAACTCATTCCGTCACCCCCGCCAATTTCTTTGCCCAGTAGGACCGTAAGCCAGCAAAGACAGCTTCCAGCCTTTCTTCCGGTATACCAAGGTCTATCGCCTTGTAATAGTGAACGTAGGCTTGTTCCAGCAATCGTTGGTTATGATCCTCTGTGCGCTCTCCTGAAAAGCGCAAGGCATTGGCGTAATCCATGATGGCAAACTTCTTGTAGGTCTGTGCCGTGATAATCCTGTCGCTTGCCAGTACGCCGTCAGGAAAATCATTTTCCATCGCTTTCACGATGCTCTTTGCGACCTCTTGAACGTGGTTCATGGCTTTCTCTCCCTTCGGACTTGATGCTTTGCAAATCCTAGAGCCTCATCAGGAGTCCACCCGCTAGTAAGTCGGTAACGAATGGTCTGCTTGCTTATTCCTGTTTCGTTGGCCCATTCGGAAAGGCGCTTAGTTTTGCCGTTGGCCGTTATCATGCGCGGCTTAGGACTGTTATCTACGCCATTCCACCTTCGACTAAAGCACCATCGGCACTGCTTGGGAATCTCTTCGCCCTGAGACTCCCAAGACTTACCGCAGGTAGGTATCTCGCAGGTGCATAGCCATGTAGTCTTTGTCTTCTTCTTTATCAAGTTGGTCTCCTATCAATACACCAGCAGGATGATCCCGCAGAAAATCAGGACCGTTAACCCAAAGATGCGCAGGACTCGAAACCAGGGAATCCAGCAGTAAAGAGCAATAGCTAGACAGATGAACAGCGGAGGAGCGTAGTCGTCCGGGTCGTCGTTCTCTAAAAGCTCTCTGTAGATGTTTCCGGCTAGGCTCATGATTCTCCTTGTCTATACTTCTTTGCCCACTCAGGAAGTGGTAAACCTTTCTTCGCAAAGAAGTCTATAGCCTTTTGTCTTGCGGCCTCAAAGCTAAGACCTTGCTCTTTGCGGAGGGTTCGGATTGCGTCAAGTAGCGTCATGCCGCTGTCTCCTTTTCAATCTGTCTGTCGCCAATTGCCTTGACCCCATCTTGGTAGCCGTGCTCTGCATCGCTGTAGCCGCTAGGTGCCCAGCCAACTTTGAGGAATCCCATCCACTGCTCATAAGTGGTTCCCTTGGTTACGGTCGTATCGTTGCCAGGAATAATCATCCACTGTGCAAGTTCTTCTGGAGTGGCAAAGACAGGCGAGACAGGAGAGCCTTCGGAAACCGTCTCCCATATCTGGTATCCGTCTCCCTTTGGAGGTTCCTTGGAGCGCCAAGCATTGTGATAGCGCATCGCTTCTTTCGAGCGCCAGATGTGACCGTTTCCCTTGCAAACTGTGCATAGTCTGGATACGCGCAGCTTCTTACATCTTGCCTTAACGCATATCCACGAGTTGATTGAGTCGTGGCCGAAGGTGAGGATATCCCACTCGTTCACTTCTCTGGGCGTAGGGATATGTCCATTGTTAAAGGTCTTCCAGTTATTCTCGCCCTTCCAGTCCACTGCAATCAGACGTTCCCGTTCGGCCTTGTTCCATTCTTCGACGGCTTCGTACTCAGCCTTCTGTTCCTCGTTAAGCGGGTAGCGAGTAAACTCAGTTAGGCGATGATCGTCAAGAAGAGCCTTCACATCCTCTGCGTTGAGGTGGTGGCTCCACTGGCCGTTCCACATTCCGATGAGGCGATAGGCTTCTCTATGAATGTCGTACTCGACAAGAGGATGCTCTTTGACGTATTCATCGAGTCCCTTATCTTTCACATAATTCCAGAACTTCTTTATGCCATCATCAAACCCAAACGCGGATATAAACACGGATTGGACGGCATTTTTTGTGGCAAACTGGCGCACGGCAGGATCGGTGATCCTCAGCGGTACAGAACCATTCTCCGCAGGAGTGAACGGAGCATTGCCGTACCATTGGTCACTGAGTTTCTTTGCCGTAGGACTTGATCCTGAGCCATCACAGGCAACGCAGTTATCAGGCCCCGGGCGTTTGTTGAGAAAGCCTTCCCATGTCTTGTGGAGCGGCCAGTTGAAATCGAGCGGTACTCGTTTTACTTCGCGTCCCATAAATCACCTCTCCCATTGATAGTTAGTGTTAACTCGGAACCGTTGAGGACCGATCTTCTTCCATCTCACATAGCATCCTGCAAACCATGAGGCATTGGCTATGAGAGTCAGGAGTTCCGAACGGTCCATGAAGTAGGTCATGCGCCTTACCTTCTCGTATGCGCTTCAGGATGCAGATTCGCATTCCTGATAAATCCTTCTGTTGATGGGAACGCTGAGTCTGATCCTTCGCCTTTGCAGATCGAGACTTTCACGCGCTCGGTTGAGATTGGTTTGGGATTAGGCCACGGTTCGATGTTGATACCGTCCGGTCCCTGCTTGAGTTCCTTGGTTGCTTCAAAGCTGCTCATTGCTATGTTTCTCCTTTGCAGTTAGTTACCGTTATCCTGCGCCCTATGACAAACGTTTGTCAATAGGAAAGATTGGTCGCCTATCAAACGTTAGGCAACATCGCAGTACTCCATTGCCAGCCGAAGGACTTCATCGTAGCTGTCGGATTTCATCGCTTTCGCAGAGAACTCTCTGGCTTTGTCAATCTGTCCAGCGTTCTTCAAGGCTTTACCGCAGCGCACGATGATTGAGAACACGTTGCCATCCTCGCCGCTCAACTGTACAAACGGTTTGGACGTGGTTTCCGGTTCTTCTTCGTCGGTGTCGTCTTCTTCGCTGTCAACGGCAGAGGCATAGCCATAGTCAGCGCCGTGATTGGCAATGAAGTCGTCTGTCCAGCCGATGCAGCCGTTCCATCCAACACGCCACAGAGCCATCTTGCCCATGTTCGGCTTAGCGTCAGGATCGAATACGAGTACCAAGTCACAGCGGCCCTTATCTCCTAGCACGTTATCGGAGAGCGTGTAGGCTCTGGTAAAGCAATTCTCCGCATCGGTGATGGAGGATTCTTTTAGCTCTCCATTGATGCCGTTGACCCACTCTTCGAGCGGAGCGCCAGCGCCTAGAACGACAATGCTGAAATTGTCTTTCTGGTCGGCAACGAATTCCTGAAATGTTTTGGTTGTGATCTCCACTATCCTAGCCCTCCCAGGCTATCCCCTCTAACGCTCAGGGATGCGGTTGAATTAGTTGCCTATCAAATACCCCTTACCGCCTAACCAAGTTGAGCGGCTGGTCCTCTGATCCAGCCTGATGCCATGTGCCGGTCAAGGAGCCATCGGGGTTGACTGAGCCTTCCCAAGCGGCTGTGAGCGCAGGGACAATGAAAGACAGCTTGCGGTAATCGGTTTGGATACGTGCCAGTTTGATTCCGGTTGCGCCTTTGCCGTCGAGTGAGCCTTCCAATTCCCCTTGGTCAGTGACGCGCAGGTGGAGCCGGATGTGCAGCGGACCTAGTTTGCCATCATATTCGCCCGCTAAGGCCAGAGGAACTACGCGGACGGTGCCATGCTGCCCTTGCGTGAGGGCGTAGTGGACGGGTTGCAGTGCGGGCTTAACTGCCTGAGTCCATGCTGGTAAACAGGCGAAGGCTAAAAGCGATAGGACAAGTTTCATACTTCCTCCAAATCTTTTATGCGTTGAGCTTCACAATCTCTTTCCTGTTCGTCGAGCATTTCGTCAAACGCTGGATCGCGGAGTTCCCCACGCGCAGCGGCATTTAAGAATAATCTCTCATCATGCAGATCGTCTCTGGCAATTGCCTCCAGCCATTCATCCCGTTGTTCGGCTGTCTCAAAAGTGTTGTATACTGACGGTGTGCTGGTGCATGGTGATTGATCTTTATACAGGCTCCCCACGACCGAAGTTGTCAAGCCGCAATCCGTTTGCGAAGGCGGAGCTGGCGGTGTGGATGCGGAACAATCCGACCCCTGCGGAATCTTCATATAAAACACTCCTCGAAAAACATGAAATCAAGTTCCTTTTCCAGCCTCTCGTTATGGGTTTTATCCCAGATTTTCAAATCATAGGCAAGCGAATCATTGTTGAAATTGACGGCAGCTATCACGATAAAACTGAGCAATCCGAATACGATGCCGGTCGTGATGAAATCTTTCGCCGTGCCGGTTGGCGTGTGTTGCGTGTAAAAAATGAAGATGCGTTGAACGCTTCCGATGCTTGCATAAATGCGCTCACTGATCTCATGCAACATCCCCGCCTAAAGGTGCCCAAGCAGCGCAGCCGACGTGATCGGATTCGCGCTCTTGGACGTAGGAACCGGCTAACCCACTAGGGAGAGGCTTACTCTTCGCGTGTTTCATTTTTGTCCACCTATCAAGCAGCGATCTGTTCCTGAGTGGTTTCCTCGTCAGCCGGTGGAGTCAAGGCGCGGATGTCGGCCCGTGCGTTCTTGAGTTGTTCAGCCATGCGCGTAAGACGAGCGATATTTGATTCTTCGTCATCATGCCCATATTGCCATGACCACGGGACGGTGTAAGGGAGTTCCTTTGGCCGCTTGTCAATCCAAGAATCGCGCCACCAATCGTAAGGACCAAAGACAGGCGGATATAAACTCTCGTACTGTTTTTCCAGCTTCCCGATCTGGTAAATGAGAGCCGCGTACTTCACAGCGTCTTTCTTGCGCCGCAGGACAGTTACCTTGCTCTTGAGTGTCTTGTGACGGCGGCGGTAGAGGGTACTGGGAACTTCTTCGTATACGTGTTGTACCTTGACCATCCCCGCTTTCTCTTTCCTCAGCTTTGCCAGCTTCCAGCGAATGACAGCGCCGCGTTTACGGTTGCCACGTTGACTCTGGAAAGCCTTGTATTCTTCGATGATGTGTTGACGCCTCTCCGCGCTCACAGGTTCCATGACGGGGTTAGCGTGCGATCTGGCAGCGGCCAGGATAAGAGCCTCATCCTGTCGCGCTTCGGTTAGGACAGCATCGGCCTCACCCTCGATTCGTTTCTTGAGGAGTTCACGCCGCATCTGAGCCGATAGGACTCCTTGATTGATGATCTTGACGCGCTTCTCGTGCTCCCTGATAGACCACTCACGAATATCTTGTAGAGCCTTCCACCGTTCGATAGGAACTAGGCTGCAAGACGTGTGGACGCCGCCCTGTGCCGTTCCGGTGATCTTGACACGTCCATTTTCCAAGAGCTCCACAGAATCAATTGTGACGCCCTTCAATGCGCCCTTGAGCAGTTTTGCTCGGATACAGACGGGCGCATGAGCGGGCACAGGAATTGCGACTACCGGGGCGGAGCCTCTCAGCGCCGCCCGCACAGCGTTCAAGTGTTCCATGACGGCCCTCTCCCTTAGAACTTGACATCCACGCCGTTAGCGGCGTTAACCTCTGCTTCAGTGGTCACGATGAACGATGCAAGTTTCAGCAGGAGTTCCTTGTCAACCAGGACTCTCTTCACTTTGTCATCATTCAAATCAGACAGAGCCACATCGGATACAAGTTCAATCAGCACGGCCATGACTTCGGGACAGAGCGCCGCCTGAGTCTTCGGAGCGTGCTTTCCGTTGCCCTTGCCGTTGGCCGGTTGAGGAGCAGGAGCCGGAGCGGTTTCAACCGGAGCCGGAGCAGGCTCGTTCTCAGTCCGGGGCTTTGCCGGGGGAAGGGACTTGGATTTTGCCTTTGCCCGCTTTGCCGGTCCCTTTTTGCCAGTGGACTGTGCGGCCACGGCAGCGGCTTTCAGTGTCTCCACAGCGGCAGCGCCGTTCGCCCTGAGTTCGGCAAGTGCCAAGGATGGGGTGACAGCCTGAGACGAAAGGAGCCGTTTGATTTCGTCCGGGGCATCGGCTAGTTCCATAGCCTCACGGATAAACCTGTCGGTGTATCCCGTCTTCGTTGCGATCTTCTCTTCGGCCCATCCAAACTTGTAGAGACGCTGGAAAGCGCCGCCCAGTTCCCACTTGGAAAGTGGTTTGCCGGTGTTGGCAGTGATGGAGGTCAAGAGCCGGTCGGATTCGTTGCCGCCCGGAACTTGAATGGTGGGAACGGTTTCGATCTCCACGCCCTCAGTAATCAATTCCAGCACGGCCCGGAGACGGCATTCACCGTCCACAATCACGGCAGCCTTGCGCTCCGCATCGTAGCGAACGAGCAAAGGAACCAGAACGCCATTCTCACGGATAGACCGCTTCAATTCGTCCAAGTGATCGTGGTTTTCGGGCAGGTCATAGTTGCGGGGATTCTGCCCGTCATCAATGATGATGATGCGCGGGTCAATCATCAACTGATCCCGTGCGCTGGTTTTCAGGTCACGGAGCCGGGTGACTTCTTTGGTTGCAGCGTTGGCACCATTACCATTCGGCACGGATGCCACTTCTTGAGCGAAAGGAACTTCTGAGGTTGCCATTGTCTTTTACGCTCTCCCAAGCGTTGATACAACACTTTCACATCTCGCAAACGCTTGTCAAGAGGAAAATGATAAATCTTTTTCACTCGCCTCTTGGACGGTTGCAAACAGGTTTCCTGAGTCTGGTACTTTGCGGTAGTGGGTCAGTTTCAATTTCCACAGTCTCGCTTTAGCATTTGAATTGTGGAATGATGAGTCTATGACCATCGGCAAGGGCAAACGTCCGCGCGATCCGAACCAGCTTGCCAAGTGGATTGTAGAGCATTCTACGGCTGAGCAAGTTCCTGAGATTCCAGTGCAAGCGCCTCCAGACCTCTCAGCGTATATGTCGGCAATGGGACGTAAAGGCGGGACGGTGGGCGGGAAGCGCCGTTTGGTGACCATGACGGCGGCACAGAGGAAAACAGCGGCGGCAAAGGCTGCACAAGCCCGATGGGGGAAGAAAGACAAGTGAAACGAGTGTGGGAATATCATGTCGAAGTGATTCCCATAGAGCGATGGGATGGTAATTCCTCAACTTGGTCCGTTCTGAACTCGCCACACGGTCAGACTAAATTGACGGATAAGTTGAATGAGTTTGGGAATTTTGGGTGGAATTTAGTTTCTGTTTTGCCTGTGCTCACGGAAGAGGGTAACCCTGTACTGCCGCCCACTATCTATGCTACATTTAAGCGGATAAAAGAATAGAAAACCCTCCTGCCAGGGAGGGTCTTCGGTGTGGCGAATCTCTATAGCGACATCATCGCATGGAGTGTGCCAGAATGCAAGACGAAGATGCTACAAGCCGTCTAATACTCGAAACATCCTATCGAAGTCGTCAACTATTTGTTGCTTGGCTTCGGAAGTCGATTCCAGTTCCTGAATCCTTCTTTGCTCCATTATTTCAGAAAACGTTGGATCAAGACCGCGAACAGTCTCCCGTAAAGCCGACAACTCCGCAGTCATAGCGGCCAACCCTAGATAGTGCGTCTTTTGCCATTCCAACAGGAAGCGGAGGAACTCTTTTGTATTCTTTTCCATCGGCATTGAGATTTCTCCGAATGATTGAGATTTCGCCCATTATAAGCGCATAATCTAAGTTTTATCTTGACATTCCAAAGCGGCTTTAGCATAATGGTCAGTATGAACTGCCTTGATGCCAAGACTCGCGCACAGATTGTCAATTGCCTGATTGAAGGCTGCTCGATTCGGGCAACATGCCGCATGACTGGAGCGGCCAAGAATACGGTTGTTAAGCTGCTGGCGGATATGGGCACTGCTTGCGCTACTTACCATGATTTTCACGTCCGCAACCTCAAGGTTCGCCGGATGCAAGCGGATGAGATTTGGTGCTTTGTTGGCTGCAAGCAGAAAAACGCCAGTCCTTTGCAAAAAGCTGAGGGATGGGGAGACATCTGGACTTGGGTAGGAATTGATGCCGACACGAAACTAGTAGTCGGATACCTTGTAGGCGGTCGGGACGGTGGCTGGGCCATGGACTTTATGGAGGATTGCGCCAGCCGCATCAAAGGCCGCGTACAGCTTACTACGGACGGTCATAAGCCTTACCTAGAAGCTGTTGAAGGCGCATTCGGGATGAACATTGATTTTGCGGTGCTCCAGAAAATCTACGGCGCATCAGATGAACCTGAAAAACGGTATTCCCCAGGTAAGTGCATCGGAACTGACATGAAGGTGGTCATGGGGAACCCGGACCCGGCGCACGTAAGCACGTCCTACATCGAGCGCCAGAACCTCACCATGCGTATGTCGATGCGCCGGTTTACCAGACTAACTAACGGTTTCAGTAAGAAGGCTGAGAACCACGCTCACGCTGTGGCCCTGCATTACATGCATTACAACTATTGCAGGGTGCATCAGACGTTGCGCGTAACGCCAGCGATGGAAGCGGGTTTGGCCGATCATGTTTGGACGATGGACGACTTGATTGCCCTGCTCCCAAAGCCAACCGTTTCGAAATCTAAAATCGACAATGAACTGTTTCGGAGGGCGCTCGGAGAGAGCGCCTAACCGAGTTCATAACCGGCATTGATACGCTTGCGCTTTCCAAACAGTTTAACCATCCGTTCGGGGTTGGACCCCATCTCATCGAGCGTAAAAGAATACTCTCCCAACGGGGATAGATTCTTTGGGATTCTTGGCATTCCCTCACGCTCCCATTTCTTTCTGGCCATAGATATTCCAGCGGGCGCTAACCATCGCACGGGCTTATTGAATTCATGGATTGAGACAAGAGTCTGCCTTCCGATGCCTCCCTCGTGGGTTTGCTCAGCCATGAATTTTGCAGCGCACACAAGGTACAAAGCATGGCTCAATGGTGTCGTATGTTTTGTGAGCATGTAACGATCCGCATAGAAGGCCATTAAATTGAGAACCGAATCGACCCCGGTTCCAATCGCCCAAAATCCGGGAGAATCGTAGATAACGGCAGTTTCGTTTGTGCCTATTTTGCAAATATGACCGTCTCCGAATTCGTCGAAACCGCAGGCAAGGAAATCGCAGTCCAACTTTTCAACCGCCTCGATTTTGAGAGCGAGTCGCTCGAATGTTTTGTCCGGTAGTTTCTGCCTGCCCTCTAACCAGAGTTCCCGAGGTGTTATCTGATATTTGCGGAGTGCTTTCACTCTGACACGCTCCGCAATTGTGGCATCTGTAGCGCGTCCAATTGCATTAGCGATTTGCTGAATTGTTGGCGTTTCGCGCTTCGTAAGGAAAGATGATGCTTGCTCTAAAATCAGGGGTACATGCTCAGAATCATTGCTTGCGGAGAGAACCCACCAGTGTTCGTGGATTGGGTGTGTTTTCAGAGCAAGGTTATCGGAAGCC
>Ga0187862_10004289_pt1 | contig 13616 bp, 14 predicted proteins | sample June2016WEW_10_1_FD_133003 | JGI IMG/M metagenome (GOLD analysis project Ga0187862, IMG submission 133003) | Peatland microbial communities from SPRUCE experiment site at the Marcell Experimental Forest, Minnesota, USA - June2016WEW_10_150 | ecosystem: Environmental > Terrestrial > Soil >...
CGAGCGCACCACGCTGTCAAAGATCGTATCCACAATCACTTCGCTGTCTTTGCGGGTGAGTTCCGCCAGCCGGGAAACTTCTTCGATCAGGTCAGCCTTCGTCATAAGCCTCTTGCTCCCTTTGGGCCGGTTCCCTTGTAGGGCTCCGTGTGCCCGAGGGCTTTGCCGCCCCCGGCACTGTACTGCGCCTGCCTATAACCTTCTCAAATTTAAGGGGTTCTGTGCAAGTACAGATCCCGGTTCCGAGCTCTCATTATAAGGCAGCTGTCGCTGTTCCCGAGAACTGGGAACCAGCTACTTCCATAGATAGTAAAAGCCGACCTGCTGTTCCAGGAGCTTCTCCCGCGTGGGCAAATAATCGGAAACATCTCCAAACAGCAGATCCAGCCCCGATCGCCGCTCTTTCGGCGGCCAGACCAGTGTCGGTTCGCCAGAGATATTCACCGCTTGGGCCGTATCCTTCACCGCTCCTTCGAAATCTGCGATCTGATCCACGAGTTTCAGCGACAACGCCTGCTCGCCGGTCCAGACTTTCCCATCCGCGATCGCGCGGATGTCTTCTTCCTTGCCATGCCTCCCGGCGGCCACTGCCTGGATGAACTGCGTATGCATGTTGTCAATCAAGCCCTGCATGTACTCGCGCTCCGCGGCCGTCATTTCGCGCGTCGGGCTGCCGGTGTCTTTGAATTCGCCGGCCTTCATGGTGATCGCGTTCAGCTTCGCCCAGCGCAGAAGCTCGCCGTAGTTCACCCACTCGGCAATCACTCCGATCGATCCTACGACGCTGCCCTTATCGGCGTAAATCTTGTTGGTGGCCGAGGCTACGTAATAGGCTCCGCTCGCGCCCACGGTCTCAATCGAAGCTACGATTCGCTTTTTCTTTTCGTCGCGAATCCGCTTCACTTCCCGGTAGATCTCCTCCGACGCGGCCACGCCGCCCCCGGGCGAATTCACATGAATGATAATGGCCTTGACGGAATCGTCATCGGCAAACTTCTTAAGCTGGGGGACGATCTGCTTGGGAGAGAAAATTACGCCATCGAGCTCAACCACCGCGATCTTGGAGCCGAAGCCGGTGAATGATTCTTCATCGCGGCCGCCAAAACTCAGGTACACCAGCGTAAACACCGCTACCACGAACAGCGCAAACAAGCCGCCGCCCACCAGCAACCATATCCAGATCCGCGAACGCCCTTCAGCCATAATCACAGCAGTGTAGCACCGGCCGCATCAATCCTGCGGGGCAGAGATCTTACTTAATTTCAAAGTTCTTCGGATCGAGTGATATGTTGTGGGATATTCTTGTCTCGGTTACTTCAAACTGGTCGATGGTAGCGGACGACGGTCCTCCGGCACTGAACTGTATGGTCCACCGCTGGGGAAGTGTGAGATCGTCGAAGCTCTTGAAATCCGCAAAGCGTTCTTCGAGCCGGTAATGCGCTTCCTGCTCCTTCCCCGATTGAGCAAAGGTGCGACCCAGTTGTGCAGTGACGGTCATTAAGTAGACCGTCATGACGTGCCGAAAGGTATCAGGTTCAAAATAGAGTTGGATCTCCAGATCGCTACTTTTCTTCGGCAGGTAGTCCACTCGATGAAGCTCACGGCCGTCTACTTTCTTCAAGCCTTGATCGTGTAATTTCGCCAGACGCTCGTCCATGTGGGACAGAGCCCACCCCGTCGAAAGTGTTCCTCCCCACAGACCTTCCGAAAGAATCTCGCTGTGTGCCATTACAAACTGGCCGAGGGCGGTGTAACGGCCGGGTCTCACTTGTGCGACCGAGGTCTTCTTGCCATCTCGCACAAACCACTCGGTGCGGTAAATGGTTGGCGGAAACTTCAGCTGCGAGGCGAACTTGTCGCCTTCCGAGACGAAAGCCTCCGTGCCGTCCCAGTGTTGCGCACTGCCGTTCAGTATTTGAAAAACTACCGTCCCTTGGGCTAAGCAGTTCTTCGCCGCCGCCCGGGCCTGCTCGGTCCCGACAGAATTCAAATGCTGTTTTACGAAATCACCGGATTGAAACTCATCTTTGGCTGCGCTAACCGATAGCATAGCCACCAACGCAACAAACACCGCGAGGGATCGCATCGAAAACCTCCGATCAGCATTCCCTTGTCTGGGGAAGATAGCCAGTATAGCCCTCAATCGCACCGTCTTGAAGTACACTCATCCCGCACATGCGCGATCCGGTCGAACTCGAAGTCTTCAAGAACCTCTACCACTCCATCGCCGAAGAAATGGGAGCGGCCCTGCGTCGCACTTCGTTTTCTCCTAACATCAAAGAGCGCCGCGACTACTCCTGCGCCGTCTTCGATTCCGCCGGTCAGGTGATCGCCATGGGCGATCACATGCCGGTGCACTTGGGCTCCATGCCCATGTCGGTCGCGGCGGCGGTGGAACAATGCGTCCTCGAACCCGGCGACGTGGTCATGCTCAACGATCCTTTTCGCGGAGGCACGCATCTGCCCGATATCACGTTGGTGATGCCGGTCTATACGGAACAAAAGACGTCGTATCGGAAGAACAAGAACGCCCGGCGAAAAGCGGGCCCCCACCGCTCCCACCCCGACTTCTACGTCGCTTCCCGTGCCCACCACGCCGATGTCGGCGGAACTTACCCCGGCTCCATGGGCCCGTGCCGCGAAATCTACCAGGAAGGCCTCCGCATCCCGCCCGTCAAAATCATGCGCGGCGGAAAACTTGTCGCCGATGTCTTGGCTTTGCTCCTCAGCAATGTCCGCACGCCCGAAGAACGCGAAGGCGACCTGGGAGCTCAGATCGCCGCCTGCCAGACCGGAGCGCAGCGCCTCCATGAAATCTGCGAACGCTACGGAATCGCGCGTGTCAAGCGAGCCGCCGCCGACTTGCTCGTCTATTCGGAAGAAATGATGCGAGCTTTCCTGCGCACTATTCCGTCCGGCCACTATCACGCCGAGGATTTTCTGGATGACGACGGCGTGGAAGACAAGCCCGTGCGCATTGCCGTGACCATCCACGTCAAGCCTTCACCCAAGAAGAAGTCCCCCGTAGAGACGCGGCTTGCCGCGTCTCCGCTCGCATCGCAAAAGAAGTCGCGAGTCACCGTCACTATCGACTTCACCGGCAGTGACCCACAGGTTCAAGGCGCAATCAACGCGGTCGAGGCAATCACTTACTCGGCCTGCTTCTACGTTTTCCGTTGCCTGCTTCACGAAGACGTCCCGGCGACCTCCGGCCTCATGCGCGCTATCCGTGTCATCGCCCCATCGGGAACCGTGGTCAACGCCAAGCCTCCCGCCGCCGTGGCTGGTGGCAACGTGGAAACTTCGCAGCGAATTGTCGACGTACTTCTGAAAGCTCTGGCGCAGGCGATTCCCGACCGCATCCCCGCCGCCGCTTCCGGCACTATGAACAACCTCACCATCGGCGGCATCGATCTTCGCATGGGCGATCCCCGCATCGGCGAGCCGTTTGCCTACTATGAAACCATCGCCGGTGGGATGGGCGCGCGTCCGACCAAAGACGGAGTCTCGGGCGTCCACACGCACATGACGAACTCCCTCAACACTCCCGCCGAGGCCCTCGAATATGCCTACCCAGTCCGGCTGTGGCAGTATTCTCTTCGCTCCAATAGTGGAGGCGCGGGTCTCCATGAGGGTGGCGATGGAATCGTGCGTGAAATCGAAGTCTTAACCGACGCCCAGGTCACGTTGCTCGCCGACCGCCGTTCCCGCGGACCCTACGGCCTGGCCGGCGGAGCCGATGCCGCTCCCGGCCGCACCCTGATCATCCGGCGTGACGGCTCGGAAGAAGAAATCCCCGGCAAGACCAGCGTCCGCCTGCGTTCCGGGGAAAGAGTCCGCATAGAATCCCCCGGCGGCGGCGGCTGGGGCAAACCAAAGCGCTGAACCGCAGAGTTCGCCGAGCACGCAGAGAAAATTCTTTACCACAGGGGGCGCAGAGGAGCACAGGGGGAAAACCAGTTAAAGAGAAGCTCTGCGCGCTCGGCGTGCTCTGCGGTAAACCTGACTTTTTCGCTAGAATTCAAACAGCAGGCTTTTTCAAGGATTAACCACGATGAGATTCTTGCGTACTCTTATCTTCGCAATTGTTTTGGCTTCCGCCTTTTTCTACTTCACCACCTACCGTCACGGGAATCTCCATCCCGCCAGCTGGATCAGCCGTCCGCAGCACGTTGAAATCACCGAAGCTGCCGGCAGCGAGGCGCTCGATGCGGAAGAGCAGAACAACATCACCGTCTACCGCAAGAACATCGCATCCGTTGTCAACATCACTTCGCGCGTAATGACTTTTGACTTCTTCTACGGCCTGGTGCCGCAGGAAGGCCAGGGCTCCGGTTTCGTCATCGACAAAGAAGGACACATTCTCACCAACTATCACGTCATCGCCGAAGCTCGGCAAGTCGAAGTCACGCTCCACAACCGCAAGAAATATAAGGCCACCATTGTCGGCACCGACAAGTCCCACGACCTGGCGATCGTTCAGATCAAAGCGCCGGATCTGCAGCCAATGACGCTCGGCGACTCGGCCAATCTGCAAGTCGGCCAAAAAGTCTATGCCATCGGAAATCCCTTCGGCCTGGCTGGAACCCTCACGCGCGGCATCGTCAGTTCCATCCGCCAGGTGCAGGAGCCCGACGGCCTGGTCATCGAAGAAGCCATTCAGACCGACGCCGCCATCAATCCCGGCAACTCCGGTGGACCGCTGCTCAACTGGCACGGCCAGGTGATTGGCATTAATACGATGATCGCCTCCAGCGTGGGACAAAGCGCCGGCATCGGCTTCGCCATCCCCATCAACACCGCCAAAGCCGTGGTCAACGATCTGGTCACGCTCGGACGCGTGCGCCGTCCCGCGCTCGGCGTGCGCACCATCCCCATCGATTCTGAAATCGCTGAAGAACTGAACTTGGCCGCCGACTACGGACTTCTCATCGTGCAGGCCGTTCCAGGAGGCGCCGCAGATAACGCCGGATTGCGCGGTGGCTCCGAACGCGCTTACCTCGGCAACATTCCCATCACCATCGGTGGAGATTTAATCGTCGCCATTAATGGAGAAAAAGTCGATAGCCAGCAGATCCTCGCCCAGATCATGAACAAGCACCGTGCCGGCGACACGGTGAAAGTGACGATCTTCCGGGGCAAGAAGCAGATGGAGATTTCCGTGGTATTGGGCGAGGCTAGGGACCAGGTGTAGTTTGTGTGGCGCGGGCACTCTTGCCCGCGTTGCACTTGCCCGTGCGAAGGAATCGCAGAATGCCGTTTAAGTCACAAATCGTGCGATTGGTAGTTTTCGCGGGCGTCGCCTATTCCTATTGTTTGGGCGTTCTGGCTCCAGCGTGAGTCGATTGGGTCCTTTACCGAAATAAAGAACGGAACCACGAGCGTAACGTCGGCTACAAGCCCGCAGGCAGTCATGATGAGCTTAGCGGGTTTGGCTGTCTATTGCGTTCTTCTTAACACGCCGGTAAGGGAGCAAGAATTTCGCATCGCACCTATGTGGAGACGCGCCGCTGCGTTCGCTGTTGATTTTTGGTTTGGCATATTCACTTTGGGCGCCCTGTCCGGATTCGTCCACGTTTTATTGGAAACATCTCGGACCGGAAAGTTTCAGTGGCAATACCATCGGGATTACCTGGTCGCGACAGATGGGGTAAGTTTCGTCCTCGTTTTCGCAGGCCTCGCCGCCCTCGTTGCCTATTTCCTTTTGCCCCTCATGAAGCGAGGTCAGACCGTGGGATGCTGGATTTTCAAGCTCGCCACGGTGAACCTAGATGGATATGTAATTTACATGCCATTCTCAACTGGAATGCGGCGCTTGTTTGCGGAGTTTCGAGGGGTTTGTTCTCCGTTGAGGACGTTCAGAAAAAGAGATGAACAGGGCCGAACCTTCTATGATATCGAGTCCGGCTTCACCGTTGTACGCTACTAGGTCCCCCCGTCCAGGACGACCCATGCCCGACGCCGACTGGATCCGCGAACTCTGCCTTTCTCTCCCCGGAGCCGCCGAGAAGCTGCAGTGGGGCGACGATCTCTGCTTCAAAGTACGCGGCAAGATATTCGCTATTGTGGACCTCTCCCAAGGCAACCTCACCCCGATCACCCTCAAATGCGCTCCGGAACAATTCCACGAACTCCTCGAAATCGAAGGCATCTCCCAAGCCCCGTACGTCGGCCGCTACAAATGGATCCTTCTCGAAACCTCCAACGTCCTGCCCTCCAGCGAACTCGATGCTCTGATTCGCCTGTCGTACGACTTGGTTGCAGCGAAAGCGTCAAAGAAGAAGGCCAGACACAAGAAGACGCCCAGCAAGCCCAACAAGAGGTAAGTGGTTTCCTCTGTGCACCTCAGTGTCCCCAGTGGTAAGGATTTTCTCGGCGTCCTCCGCGTCTCGGCGGTGACTAGTTTGACTCCCCGCAACCCGCTAAGCTAGCCTCGTACTTCGCCCAATCCATGCGCATTCAACCTAGTGTCTTGATCCTCTGTAGCCTGGCCGCTCTACTCGCCGCGACCGTTGCGGCCGCGCCTCTCCGTCCCACGCACGCTCCGCATGCCATGGTCACCAGCATCCACGAGCTAGCCTCTCGCGCCGGCGTAGAAATGCTTCGCGATGGAGGCAATGCCGTAGACGCCGCTGTCGCCACCGGCTTCGCGCTAGCCGTCGTCCATCCCCAAGCCGGAAATCTCGGCGGAGGCGGCTTCTTGCTTCTCCGCAGCGCCAACGGCGAAACTCACTTCATCGACTACCGCGAAAAAGCGCCCGCCGCTGCCACCGAAAACATGTACCTCGACGCCCACGGCAACGTCCTGCCCGAGTCCAACAAAGACTCCAGCGTCGTCGGCTACAAGTCCATCGGCGTCCCCGGCTCCGTAGCCGGGCTGGTTTACGCGGAGAAGAAATACGGCAAGCTGTCGATAGAAAAAGTAATGGCTCCCGCCATCAAGCTCGCCCGCGATGGCTTCCCGCTAGCTTACGAAGACACTCAGGATCTGAAAAGAGACGAGTACCTCGCGCAGTTTCCTGAATCCAAACGCATTTTCCAGCGCGATGGAAACTACTACCAGCCCGGGGAATTTTTCAAGCAGCCCGAACTCGCCCGCACCCTGGAACGCATCGCCAAGGATCCCGACGACTTCTACCACGGAGCCATGGCCCGCGAACTAGCCGCGGCCATCCACAAGGGCGGAGGCCTGATCACCGCCGCCGACCTCGCCGCCTACGAAGTCAAAGAGCGCGAGCCCATTCGCGGCTCCTATCGCGGCTATGACATCATCAGCGCTCCCCCGCCATCCTCAGGAGGAGTGGCGCTCGTCGAAATCCTCAATATTCTCGAAGGCTTCGACCTCAAGAAGCTCGGCAACCGCTCAGCCGACGCCATTCACCTCGAAGCCGAAGCCTTTCGTCGCGCCTTCTACGATCGCACCGACTTCATGGGTGACCCCGACTTCGCCAAAGTTCCCGTCGCACAACTCATCGACAAAAAGTACGCCGCCGCCTGGCGTGATTCCATCGATCCCAACCACGCCAGCCCGAGCAAGGACCTGAATCGCCCGTCGTTCACTGAACTCGAGCGGGTAGCTCGGTCGCGAACATCAGCCGTAGCCGTTCGCGAGCCCGAGAACACCACGCACTATTCCGTCGTCGATGCCGAGGGCAACGCCGTCGCCGTTACCACTACGCTCAACGACTCCTTCGGCTCCAAGGTCACCGCCGAAGGCCTGGGCTTCCTGCTCAACGACGAAATGGACGACTTCACCGCCAAGCAAGGCGTCCCCAACACCTACGGACTCATTCAGGGCCCCGCCAACGCCATCGGCCCGGGCAAGCGCCCGCTTTCTGCTATGACGCCGACCATCGTGCTCAAAGACGGCAAGCTTTTTCTCGTTCTCGGCTCGCCCGGCGGCCCGACCATCATCACCACGGTAGCCAACATCCTCATCGGCGTTGTCGATTTCTCGCTTGACATTCAGGAAGCGGTCAACGCGCCCAGGTTTCATCATCAGTGGCTCCCCGATGGAATTCTCGTCGAAGACCGCTTATCTCCCGATACAATGAATGTTCTGCGTAGCAAAGGACACAAGCTCAAGGTTGAGCATTTCTGGGGAGACGGTGAGTGCATCATGGTTGACCCGAAGACCGGTGAGCGTCTGGGCGCCAGCGACGGACGGAACAATGGGAAGGCGGTAGGTTACTGATGCAGAGGGCGGTATCGACATACGTCTATGTGAAAGAGCGACTTCATCCGGGCTTGCTCGACGAGCTCGTCAAGGCGGGAGCCCAGTCGATCGAAATTTTCGCCGCTCGCCAGCACTTCGATTACGCCAATCGCAAGCAGCATGTGCGCGAAATTGCCGACTGGTTCAAGTCCACCGGTATTCCCCTGAATTCTGTGCACGCGCCGTTGTACTCCGACTACGAGTGGGGACGAACCGGTTCGCCGCCCGTCAACATTGCCTCCACCGATCGCGCCCACCGTATCGATGCCATGGACGAGATCAAACGCGCTCTCGAAATCGCCGAGCACATCCCGTTCCGCTTTCTGGTGCAGCACATCGGCAATCCCAACGACGCGTTCGACGACAAGAAATTCGAAGCCGCCATGACCTGCGTCGAACACCTGCGCGCCTTCGCCAAACCGCTCGGCGTAAGAGTGCTCATTGAAAATATTCCGAATGAACTGTCGACGCCTGATCGCCTCGTCGAGTTCATCAAAACCATGCATTTCGACGACATCGGCGTCTGTTTCGATTGCGGTCACGCTCACATGATGGAAGGCATTCCCGAAGGCTTTGCCATCCTGAAGAACCACATCTGCTCGACCCACGTGCACGACAACAACAAGGACAAAGACTCGCACCTCTGGCCCGGTCACGGATCGATCGACTGGAAACAGACCATGGAATTGCTGCGCACCGCACCGCAAACGCCGCCCCTGTTGCTGGAAATCGACGGTGAAGAAAAGAAGAACCCCAGCGAAGAAGTAAGCGCAACCTTCCAAAAGCTGGAAGATTCGTAAAGCAGGGCAGAGGGTAGAGGTCAGATTGCAGAAGACAGCCAACCCGACCGGTTTTACTTCTGCAATCTGACCTCTAACCTCTGACCTCCGCAGCAGAATCGCGCAGTAAACACCGAAATTCTATGCCCTCACCCATCAGCACCATCGCAGAAATCGGCAAGCACGAAGGCCAATCCGTCACCATCCGCGGATGGCTCTACAACCTCCGCGAAAGCGGCAAGCTCCTCTTTCCCCAATTTCGCGACGGCTCTGGCGTCATCCAGGGAGTAGTTCCGAAGAACGCCGTTCCGCCCGAAGTTTTCGACGCCATCAAGGGCCTCACCCAGGAATCCAGCGTCATTGTCGAAGGCAAGGTCCGCGCCGATAAACGCGCTCCCGGCGACTTTGAACTCGACGTTGCGAACATCCAGGTCCTGCAGCGTGTTCCCGAAACCGATCCCTACCCCATCACTCCCAAAGAACACGGCGTCGATTTCTTAATGGACCACCGCCATCTTTGGCTGCGCTCGCAGCGCCAGGCGGCCATCCTGCGTGTGCGCGCCGAAATCATTCGCGCCGCCCGCGATTTCTTCGACGGCAACGGGTTCACCCTCACCGATCCGCCCATCCTGACGCCCGCTGCCTGCGAAGGAACCTCGACGCTCTTTCCCGTGGACTACTTCGAAGAACAGGCCTACCTGACGCAGTCCGGCCAGCTCTACATCGAAGCCACCGCCATGGCGCTCGGCAAGGTCTATTCTTTCGGCCCAACTTTCCGCGCGGAAAAATCGAAGACTCGCCGCCATCTCACCGAGTTCTGGATGGTCGAACCTGAAGTCGCCTACGCCACGCTCGACGACTTGATGGAGCTTGCCGAAGGCTTGCTGACCTTTTTGGTTAAGCGATGTCTTGACCGCCGTCGTCCCGACCTCATAACCATTGGCCGCGACCTCACCAAGCTCGAGAGAATCGATGCGCCCTTCCCGCGCATCACCTACGATGAAGCCGTCCAAAAATTGCAGGGAGGCCACTCTCAGGGCAAGCTCGAGACCAAGTTCGAGTGGGGCGGAGACCTCGGCTCGCCCGATGAAACCTATCTCTCATCGCTCTACGACCGCCCCGTCATGGTGCATCGCTACCCGGCCACCGTAAAAGCCTTCTACATGGAACCCGATCCGCAACGCCCCGAACTCGCTCTGTGCGTAGACGTGTTAGCCCCCGAAGGCTACGGCGAAATCATTGGCGGATCGCAGCGCATGGCCTCGCACGACCTGCTTCTGCAGCGCATTCACGAGCACAAACTGCCCGAAGAAGCTTTCAAGTGGTATCTTGATCTGCGCAAGTACGGCAGCGTCCCCCACTCCGGCTTCGGCATGGGCATCGAGCGAGCCGTAGCCTGGATCTGCGGCTTAGACCACGTGCGCGAGACCATCCCATTTCCGCGCATGTTGCATCGGCTGTATCCGTAGTTGAGTTCTCAGTTCTCAGTAAAATCTGCGAACTGCGGTTACTGAGAACCGAGAACTGGGAACTGAGAACTCACGTATGCCACAACGAAGTACAACCTACAGCAGCATCACCCCGCGCCAGATCCGCGTGATCGGTGTTCCTCTTGACCTCGGCCAATCCCGCCGCGGCGTTGACATGGGTCCTTCCGCCGTTCGCGTTGCCGGACTGGAAGCCCGCCTCGAAGCCATCGGACACATTGTCGAAGACGCCGGCAACATCACCGTCGCCATCCCCGAGCAGAAAAAAGAAGGCGCGGCCCACTCCAAATATCTCAAGGAAATTACCGCCACCTGCACCAAAAGCGCCGAGCTCGTGTTGAAGACGCTCGAGGCCGGCAAGGTTCCTCTAATCCTCGGCGGCGATCATTCTGTAGCCGCGGGGACGGTGTCGGGTGTGGCTGAGTTTTACCGACGCAAGAACCAGAAAATCGGCCTTCTCTGGATCGACGCGCACACCGACATGAACACGCCCGACTCTTCCCCAAGCGGCAACGTGCACGGCATGCCGCTCGCCGCGCTTATGGGCCTTCCTCCGTTCGAACTGGGCAAGATCTACGACTTCTCACCCAAAGTGCAGCCGGAGAATTGCGTGCTCGTCGGCATCCGCGACGTTGACAACTTCGAAAAAGAAAACATCCGCAAATCCGGAGTCGAGGTCTTCACGATGCGCGACATCGACGAACGCGGCATGCGCGCCGTGATGGAAGATGCACTCCGCATGGCCGGACACGGCACCGCCGGCTATCACGTTTCGCTCGATATGGATTGGATCGATCCCGAAGATGCGCCCGGCGTCGGCACTCCCGTCTGGGGCGGCGCCACTTATCGCGAAGCTCATCTCGCCATGGAAATTATCTCCGACCATGGACGCATGCTGAGCTTCGAAATCGTGGAAGTGAATCCCGTCATCGACGAGCACAACCAGACCGCCGACTTAGCCGTCGAGCTGGCTCTTTCGGCGTTTGGGAAGAAGATTCTCTAGCAGCCTTTGCAGTTTGCGAGCTCTCAGCTACCAGGGGGTACCCCCCCTCCCCCCCACCCCCCTTTTAAGCCTATTAGAATCTTTTGGTTGGCGGGGAGAGGCTGTAAAGTATTCGGAATAAAGCGCTTATAGGTAAAGTATTCAAAAGGTGGGACTTAAGTGCAAAAACTAACGGATTGATGCACTTTTCCTCCGGTCCGCGGTGCTCACGGCCGTCCGACTTCTCACTTTGTCAAAGAGTGCCGAAAAATGAATTTGCGGCAGTTTGCGGAACCGTCTCTGGAGACGGACAGAGTTCTGGATGATGCACTCTCGGTGGATCATTGCAGGGCTTGCGGGCGGGTGTCTGTGATGGGCGTACATAAAATTGGTGATGAAAAAAAGCACGGACGTACGGCACGACTGAAGGGTATTGGTTTGAACTCGACCTTGCGGACAGGGCGGGCAAGGCTCCACGTAATGGGGCACAGTCTGGTATCCGATTTGGAGGGATTTTGAGGGGAGTCGAGGCCTTAGAACTCAAAACCCCTCAATGCGTGTTATCGGGATTTTTCGCCAATTGACAATCGGCGAGGCGTCACCTGCCGATTGGTGACGCGTGCAGACTGCACTTCTCAGTGGGGATAACCTACAGTATCATCGTTTCCATGCGAGAGAAGGATTCTGAACAAGAACACCGACGCGAAGGCAACGACACAGCGTTGAGAGAGTTGGTCACGGTTCGGACCTTCCGGCTTCCGTCGGAAGCCATGGTCGCCAAAGCGATGCTTGATTCGGCTGGTATCGAGTGCTTTGTGGCAGACAATCACGCAGCTAGTATTCTCGGTTCCGACGTTACCGGTATCAGGGTGCAGGTGAACAGGATTGATGCTGATGAGGCCGTGGCGCTCCTAGGCTGCACCTAAACAGTCTCGCCACCAAGTCAATGAGCGCAATCGGGATTTATCACCAACTGACAAGCTATGATGTGCCAGTAGCCGACACTTATGGCACATCCCGATCTGAACGAACTACTGAACGCGCTTCTTTCAATGGCTCACACGCTGCTGATGAAACAGGGCGAGTTTCTCCCGATTGGTGCAATTATGGTGTCGGACGGAGAAATCCGGCATGTCGGCGCAAAGATCGAGGGCGATGATCATCCGGGATCGCAGCCGTTAATTGAATTATTGACCGAGACCTTTCAAAAGGAAGCTGCGAAGGGCAAGTTGCGTGCGGCCGGAATATGCTATGACGTTCTAACGGTTCCACCGGGCAAACATCAAAAGCAGGACGCCATCTGTTGTGGGCTTGAACATTGTCTCGGTGAAGCCGTCGCTGTGTTTGAGCCTTACGTCAGGAAAGAAGACGGCAACTTCGAGTACGGCGAAGTCTTTGCTGACAAACGGACGCCCCAGTTCTTCTGCCAGATACCACGCGCGTAATTCTCAACTGCTGTTAACAGGCGTTAACACTCATTGACCCTGTGACCGGGGTTCTGAGTGTAATCGCGATATTTCACCACTTGAGTCAGTGTAGGTAAGGCTAGTGCTAACCTTATACGTCCAAGTTGAAGCGTTTTCTTGATATTACCGGCTGCGGGGAGGACCCATGGACACGAATGCGACAACCGACGATGACGTGAAGGCGATCAAGAAACTAGGGGAAGACTTTTTCGCGGGAGTAAACGCTGAAGATCTGGACAGGCGGATGGCAACAATGGATCCCGATGTAGTTATCATGCCCCCCGGACGCCCTTCCATCGTCGGCAAAGAAGAGATCCGTCGTCTCTCCCACGATTACGCCGAGACCTACGAGGAAAAATGCAGCCTGGTTTACGATGAGGTTGAGGCGGCAGGGAATTGGGGATTTGCTCGGGCGACGGTCAGCGCCACACGAACATCTAAGTCGGGTGGCGGGGTTGAAAAGATGAGCTTGAAGAACCTTTGGATTGTCAAAAGGCAGGCCGATGGCGAATGGAAGTTCTGGCGCATCATGTTTAACAGCACAATCTCCCCGCAGACTAGCTGATCCGGGCAGCTTTTCTGTTGGACACGCGAAACGTGGGAGCAGTAACTGTCACAATCAGGCGTCTCTGACAATGTCGGCGCTGTCAAGCACTTTTTGAGCGTACTAACCCATGCACTCCGAAG
>Ga0187862_10004298_pt1 | contig 13597 bp, 11 predicted proteins | sample June2016WEW_10_1_FD_133003 | JGI IMG/M metagenome (GOLD analysis project Ga0187862, IMG submission 133003) | Peatland microbial communities from SPRUCE experiment site at the Marcell Experimental Forest, Minnesota, USA - June2016WEW_10_150 | ecosystem: Environmental > Terrestrial > Soil >...
GGCGGGGCTATCAGCTTCCGCCTCCTGCGGAGGCTCATTCTTGCCGGGCGCGATCCAACACACGCAGGAACAGATCGCGGCGCTCGCCGCTGTCAAGCTCCGGGTGACGCTGATAACAACTGCAGGTTATGAAGTGCAGATCGTGCCCGCCGTACCAATGCTCCAAACCTCTCGTCGTGCCCCGAAGCTATTGGGGCTTGGTCTTTCCGTCCGTGATGGAGAGTACCGCAAGCTGTGACTCGTGGAACCCACTCATTCGAAACCCGCGAATGAGTGGGGCGCTCGGCCCGGCTTCTGTTCTGCGTCACCCATCATCTCCCCGTCGATTGGCCGCCCTGTCATTCGGACACCGTCCCGTCTTCACTGAGAAATTCCAGATATTCTCTAAAGTCATTTTTCATGACTCGGCGCGCCAAACATCTCAACAGGGGTAGCCATCTTGACACCATCGCTCGGTCCTCCGCCTTGTCTAGCAGGAGAAACTCTCCCGAGTCAAGAATCCCATGCGCGATTTTGTCGCGTATTGGGCGTAGCTGATTGTCAAAAACGTTGTTGACCTTCTTGCCCACAGCTTCGGGAATGAAAATCTGGTCAAACACCCCATCGTCCCAGTCCCGATTCACGTAGAAGAGCGCGTTCAACCACGTCTCCATTGCCTCTTTATCTCGCGCCGGGATCTGCTCGCCCGGTCGCGCCTGCTTCAGTGCCGCTTTATGCTTGATGCCGAGCCGGGCGCGTCGTTTTCTGCTCAATTCGAGAATCTTGTAGAAGCAAAGGAATCGGTATACAGGAGTGTTGCTATTCAAGGCTTCTCTGTACAAAGCTTCCGCGTGCTCAAACTCTGAATCAGTGACGCTTCCCGCGCCGCGCACGGCCATATGAACAGGCGCAAACGGAGCAATAAACGAGATCCCTTTGGCCTTCGTAGCAATCTCAGTCACCTCGATAGCTTCGATATTCAGCGGAATGTCTAGCTGGGATGACAAGTTACTCAAGAGACCGTGAATTGCAGTCTCCGCCGCTTTTTGCGCTGCATTTCGGTTCGTCGCAAAGAATGGTGCACTAACCACCTTTGCAAGAAAGCCTTGTTCGTTCGGGTAGCCGTGGAACAACAACTGACCGGACTTTGTGCGGTAGGACATCTCTATCTGGTCGGGGTCGATGTCAATGTTCACGGCGGGCTTTGAGATAGCGAGATGAGAGTCTCCGCGCAGTGCGTCCACAAACTTCACCTCACTTTCGGCCATGTTTCGGGAGTTCGGCCTAGCGAGCACAAACGCAACGGTGTACTGTCCGGGAGCGCCGTTTGGCCCATGAGCATTCAGATGAGCCTTGTCTCCAATGTAGTGCGGTACCGCCAGAATGCCCTGCGCTTCACCGGGGAAGCCAATAATCTTCGCGCGCTTCAACTGGGGGACTGCCCCTTTTGGGTCCGGCATATCACGACACCTATCCTGCCTGTGGGAAGTGAAACTTCCCTCGAGGATACCTCTTCTAAATAACTCAGTGTAAAAGATGGCGAGGACCACCCGGCCGCGCCTGCTTTTCAGGCAGGATGTACAGTAGGGGATATCACCAATTTAGAATGCGCAGGAGAATCAGATGGACGAGCACGAGTTGCCTTCTGGCCGAGGAATTGACGTGCCACAGACTAACACTGTGCTGTATGTGCAAACGGTACGAGCCCTACCGAGCTCGCCGGAACCACATCAATCTCAGTCAGATACTCGGGGATTTGATCTGCTTATGCGTGGATGGGTCGCTCTCCTGGCCGTCCTTGGGACATTGGCCATGTTCGGTGCCTTGACTTATTTCACCTACGTTTCCAGCGATCCTTCAAAACTGTGGATGAGAAAAATCGTCATCGATCACCCCGGCGCGGCGATTGGACTTCCGATCTGTGCCGTCATCGCTTCGTGCATCATCCTGCTGTTCAATGCTACTTCTGGCCCAATGGACTTAGAAACTCCTGTATTCAAGCTGAAAGGGGGCTCTGGACCAGCTGTCCTTTGGGTCGTTGTGTTGCTGGCGTTGGCATATGCGATGCGACTACTGTGGGGCGCCTAAGAGCCCGCAAAAGCGGGCCTCGAACCCCGCACACCTGAACGACCCGCCCACGTTGACAGCCGCCCGGTGTATAGTCATATCCGCTCAAACCCCACGGTAGAATCCCGGCCCCAGAGCCATAGCATTCCCAAGAACACTGGAGGACAACTGTGTCTGTATTCGCCACTCGTATGCCGAAGTATCTCCTCATCGCCACCATCTTACTGCTCCTGGCACAACTGGCCGTTCCTGCTCAGGCGCAAACCCAGATCACAACTTGCGGGACTAATATCAGGCTGGCAGGAACTTACGTTTTGGCGAACGATCTATTGAATTGTCCCGGCGATGGCATTGACATCACCTTCGGCCACGTGACGCTGGAACTGGGCAATCATCAGATCACGGGGTCCGGCACAGGCACCGGCATACGAGTCGCCAGAGCCAGCGGCCTGGCCCGGAACGTGACCATCCATGGACCGGCTACCATCACGAACTTCAACAAGTGTCTCGAATTGGTCGACTCGCAAACGGGAGACGTGAGCCGGGTCACCTGCACCGGCAACAACACCGGCTTTACCGTCGACCTGCGCGAGGATTCCTGGGACAACCAGATTCACGACAACATCGCCACCATGAACCACGGCGCCGGATTCGTAATCAACGACGAGTGGAGTCATTACGATCACAATCAATCCAGCCAGAACGGAGGCAGTGGCTTTGTGTTGACCGCGGTCGACGGCCGCAACAACTTCGTCAACAACAACACTGCCGACCAGAATGCCAACGACGGCATCGAGGCGCAATCCGGGGCGGTGCAGAATCTTATTTATGAGAACCACGCCACTGGCAATTCCAACCTTGACCTGGCCGACGACAACCCCACGGGCTGCCCGAACACCTGGTATCACAACACCTTCGGCACTTCCAACAAGGAGTGCATTCAGTGAAACATTGCCCGGTGTGAGCGGGTGCCGAGAAAAATGCCCAGGCGTTGAACACCGCGAGATCCGGGCCACCCGGGAAGTCGCCCTCATGCATGCGCCGCCTGCTGATTGTGCGCCATTAGAAAACCGCGCCGTAGCACGAGTATGCATGTCAGCCACAGAATCGCCCCCATACTCAGCCCCACGGCAATCTCTCGGGTGGGAGATGGCAGCGCCACCGAGACCAGCGCGTCCGCAAGGATCACTCCGCCAACCCAGTAATACAAGGGAACCCGAAAGAGCGTGGCCAACGGCAGGAAGTGCAGCCCGACGATGGCTGCCACGACAGTCATAATGTACGGCTCCAGGTGAAAATGAGTCAGCACATTTACGGCCAGGAAGATCAGTAGCCCTTCCGCGCCGAAGACAATGCCGAACGTGATGCCCATTCGGCTTTGCACGCGTTTTTGGCTGGCAGTAAGAGGAGCGGCCTGTTTGCCGGCCCGCCGGCCAATCTGAAACATTCCGAAGCAGGGAACGAGCAATGCGATAGCGGGCAGCACTAGAACAGGAATCAGCCAGGGCGAATTCGCCCGCATATTTTGCAGACCCCATGCCAGCCATGCGGTGCCGAACAGGGTCATCATCATGACACCGAAGGCTGCGCCGGTAATGGCTCTGGGAATCTCGTTGGACGAAGCTGTTGTGGTCACGCTCTCCTCCTTCTAACTGACTTCAGGATGCGATCTTTGGGCTTGGCCCGGTAGTGCGATTCGTCAGGAGAAACCGATGACTTTTGTCACTTCGTACTGCGCCGGGTGCCCGTGATCTCCGCATCCCACTCATTCGAAACCCGCGAATGAGTGGGGCACCCGCTTGCTCCTAGTTCTTCGTTACATTTTGTTAAGTCGCATCTAGCGAGCGCATCTCCGGGGCAGCTGCCGTGTTTCTACCTACAACGAATGAGTCAAGGAATCGGAGGTAGAAAACATGATGAAACGGCTGCTGCCATTTACGTTGGCATTGGCAATGGGTGTGGGGGCCGCGGCCCAGACGTCGACTGCATCTCAGGCGGCCTCGACCTCTCCGGCTAATCGGGCTGCGGAGCCGGCATTGACCAGCAATGGCCCCGTCACTCTGGATTACAAGGTGGTGCCCACGCAATCGGCCGATCCGGCTGAGGCCGCTATCGCCAAGAAGGTTCGCGATCAGTTGCTCAGGCTGCCGTACTATTCGATGTTCGACGATCTGGAGTACAGCGTCCAAGGCCGCACTGTGACTTTGAGTGGCGCCGTCACCAGCCTTCACTCTCAGACCCGGCAGGATGCCGACAGAGCCGTCAAACGGATTGAGGGCGTCGACAAGGTCGTCAACAACATTCGGGTGTTGCCGCCAAATTCGTTTGACGAGCAGGCGCGCCAACGAGTCTACCGCGCGCTGATGCGGACCGGCGGATTGTCGCAGTACTTCTGGGCAGCGTCGCCAAGCATCCACATCATCGTTGCCAATCAGCGGGTCACGCTCAATGGCTACGTGAACAATGAAGGCGACAAGAACCTGGCGAGCATCGCCGCCAATCAGGTGCGCGACGTTTTTCAGGTGACCAACAGTTTGCAAGTCGTAAGGTAACCCTTCTTTGCCAGCCGACATGGGAGCCGGACTTCATTATTTTTCGGCTCCCTGTCTGGCCTCGCCTGGCTTCTAACAGATCGCGTGTAGATTCTGGACAAATCACAACTTTTGGCCGCTGTCCAGATTTTGGACGCTGTACAAATCCTGGACGAATGGCGGATTCGCGAACCACTGCCGTGTGACCGCGGTCACACGGTTTAAGGGCACGGATACTTACCATCGTGATTGTGGAGTCCACCTTGCGCCGGGTTCGACTTCTCGCTCTTCGCATGTTCAAGACGTCCCACTTCGTCAAAGCATTTTGGTTTGCCCTGGCCGCGATGATCGCCTCCGCAGCCTACGAAATCACTGCGTCGGTCTTTCCACGTCTTTCTCGCTCCCATGTAGATGAAATTGCGCTTTGCACCGGGGCCGCGTTCATCCTTGCTCTGGTCATTCTGCGCCGCCGCGATACGGATTTGCTGAAGCTTGAAAAAGCGAACTTCGACGCCCTGATCGAGCACCTTCCCGGACTAGCTTGCATTATCGACACCAACCGGAAGCTGGTGCGCTGGAACTCCCGCTTCCAAACTGTTTTGGGCTACTCCACCGCCGAATTGCGGGAAATGTCCGCGGTCCAGAACCTTGCGGAAGACTATCGCGAGCTGGTTCCGGCAGTCATGGGACGCGCCTGGGAAACCGGTTATGCCGAGATGGAAGCCGCCTGGCTCACCAAGAGCGGTGTACGCATTCCCTGTTATCTCACCGGGGTGCGCATTCTTGTCGGCAATCAGCCATGCATCCTCAGTGTCGGCATCGACATCAGCGATAAGACGCGCGTCGAGCAAGCTCTTCGCAAGAGCGAGGAGCAATATCGCAGATTACTCACCAACCTTCCCGACGTGGCCTGGACCTCCAATCTTACTGGTCAAATCACCTACGTCAGCCCCAACGCGTACGAGGTCTTTGGCCAGACGGCGGAGCAAGTTTGCCGAGGTGGAACCGAGGCCCTGATCCAGCGTATCCATCCCGCCGATCGCGCATTCGTTCATCTCAGCTACCGCAAGCTCTTCGAGGAAAATGCGGTCTTCGATGTCGAGTACCGCCTCCAGCGTGGCGATGGCCAATGGCGATGGGTGCGTGATCGGGCCATTCGTACCCACGAACAGAATGGCGTCCTCTTCGCGGATGGCGTTCTCAGCGATATCACCGAACGCAAGCAAGCCGAAGAAGATCTCCGCAAGGGCCAGGAGCAATACCGCAGGCTGTTGACTAACCTTCCTGACGTCACCTGGACGATGGATTCCGAGCGACAATTTACCTACATCAGCCCAAATGTAGAAAGCGTGTTCGGCTACACTCCAGCGGAGGCATTCGCCGCTGGACGAGAGCTCCGTCTCTCACATGTTTACCCGGACGATCTTAAAGCGGTCGAGGACAATTATCGGGCGCTTTTCCTGGAAGACCGGACCTTCGATCTCGAGTATCGTATGCGGCACAAGGATGGCCGCTGGATCTGGGTGCGCAATCGCGCCCTGCGCACATTCCAGCAGGACGGTAAGCTCTTCGCCGACGGAATCCTCAGCGATGTTACCGAACGCAAGCAGGCCGAAAGAATTGATTCGCAACTGGCTGCCATTGTGATGTCCTCCGGCGATGCCATCATCGGTGGGACGGCTGATGGGACGATTGTCTCCTGGAATCCTGCTGCGGAGAAGATGTACGGCTATGCCGCCGGCGAGGTCATCGGAAAGCATGTCTCCATGCTCGTTCCTCCCGAGCGGCTGCACGAAATGCCTGAGATCTTCGGCAAGGTCGCTCGCGGCGAACAAATCCAACGCTTCGACACCGTACGGGTGCGAAAAGACGGTACCCGGTTCGACGTCTCCCTTGCCATAGCCGCCGTCAAGGACAGGAACGGAAGTGTCTTGGGTATCTCCACCATCGCTCACGATATCAGCCGGCGAAAACGGAACGAAGAGAATCTTCGCAAGAGTGAGGAGCAATACCGCCGGCTCTTGACCAACCTTCCTGATGTCACCTGGACTATGGATTCCGAGCGCCGGCTCACCTACGTCAGTCCCAATGTGGAAGACCTGTTCGGCTTCACTCCAGCCGAGATATTCGACGGCGGCCGAGAACTCCGTCTCTCACATATCCACCCCGACGATCTTAACGCGGTTGGGGACGATTACAAGGCGCTTTTCCTGGAAAACCGTATCTTCGATCTCGAGTACCGCATGCAACACAGGGATGGCCGCTGGATCTGGATACGAAACCGCGCCTTGCGCACATTCCAGCAGGACGGCATCCTCTTCGCCGACGGAATACTCAGCGACATCACCGAGCGCAAGGCCGCCGAGAAGACCGATTCGCAACTGGCATCCATCGTCAATTCATCCCGAGGCGCAATCATTGGAAAAACCTCCGACGGCACCATCGTCTCCTGGAATCCCGCTGCCCAGAAAATGTTTAGCTACTCTAGGGATGAGGCCATCGGGAAGCATATCTCCATGCTCATTCCTCCCGAGCGGCTCCACGAGATGCCGGATATCCTCGGCAGGATCGCACGTGGCGAGCAGGTGGAGCGCTTCGATTCGGTGTGCCTGCGCAAAGACGGCAGCCGGGTCGACGTATCGCTCGCCATATCTCCCATCATGGACAGCAAAGGTACCGTGCTGGGCATCTCCACTATCGCCAACGACATTAGCCTGCGCAAACGCGCGGAGCAGCAACTGGTGAGAGCCAAGGAGGCGGCCGAGGCCGCGGCTCGCGCCAAGACTCAATTCCTGGCCAACATAAGCCACGAGCTCCGTACTCCCATGAATGGCATTCTGGGCATGGCGGAGTTGGCTCTGGATACTCAGCTTGACGCCGAGCAGCGCGAGTGTCTCCTGGTGATTCAGTCCTCGGGGAGCGCTCTGCTCCGTCTCATCAACGATCTTCTAGACTTTACCAGGACCGAGTCCGGCACCCTCGCCCTGGATACCATCGCTTTCAATCTCCATGAAACCGTGCGGCAGACTCTGCGCCCCTTGCGCTTCCAGGCCCAGCAGGTTGGTCTGGAGTTCCTCTGTCAGATGGGCCCCGAGCTGCCGGACATGGTCTTCGGCGATCCCCAGCGGTTGCGGCAGGTGCTGGTCAACCTAGTGGGAAATGCAATCAAATTTACCCAGCAGGGCAAGGTAGTGGTGCATGTCGCCCGCAATTCCCTGAACGCAGGTTGTGCGGAAGTTCTGTTCAAGATATCGGATACCGGGATCGGAGTCTCGCCTGAGAAGCAGGCTGCCATCTTCGAAGGCTTTACTCAAAGCGATGGCAGCTCGACTCGAAAGTACGGCGGCACAGGGCTGGGTCTGGCGATCTCCTCACGCTTGGTGGAACTAATGCATGGGAAAATCTGGGTCGAGAGCCGACTCGACCACGGCAGTACCTTTTGCTTCACCGTTCAGCTGCCGGTTTCCGAAACGGCCAGCAAAATATTTCATCCTGAACCACAGGAAGTGTAGTTCCAGTTGCTCCATCGCTTGGCCCGCAGAGATCCCGATGAAATTTCTGGATCGAACTCCACGGTTTGACTTTGAAACCACTCCGCGGTAACAATGCCCTCCTGTGCTTTTCTTGTCCGGCGCCACCAGGCTCGGACTTGGATGCCGAATCGACCTGTTTCCAGCGCATAGCCGGAAACCGTAAGGAACTAACTAAGGAGATTACGATGGCAGAAAATGAAGCCAAAACCTGCGCCCACGAACCGTGCCTGTGCACGGTTGCCGACAGTGAAAAGTACTGCAGCGATGCTTGCCGCGATGCGGGATCCAAAGAAGTGGAAATTGCCTGCCAATGCCAGCATCCTGCCTGCTTAGACAGCGTGTAGAGCAATAGTGTTCGTTAGGGAGATTCTGACATAAGTTCGGTTTCTTGAAGGGGACGGCCTTCAGTGTGTGCGTGAGAACTAGCTTTTCTTTTTGGCAGTGGAGTAAGAGGCTCGAAAAACAGAGCGCCGCAGGCGCGTGGCATGACAGCCCAGCACGTAGCGAAGCGGAGTGCTGGGGTTAAGTGGGAAAGATATCCGAGTCCCCCGGGGACGGCAGGGTTCTCACGCACACACTTCAGGCCGTCCGTAAACGCCCCTTAATGAGTGCGGCTTTAGCCGCTGAGGGACTTCGCCGTGACTTGATCAGAATTTCCTTAGCTCCGGAACGGCCAGCGCGGATCGTTTGGCGGACACATGCCCCGCGTGGATCTCGGCAATGCTCGGCAAACAAGGAGTCCACGACACTCGCCGCGCGGAGAAGCTGCCGCGACCGCTGAAAGCTGCGGCCACGCGCAGTAGCGGCGCAACCGGTTGCGTCCGATGCCGACTGCTGTTTTTCGACATCGCATTCGTCGCTGTCAAATCAATTGACACGAGCTTTGTAGTTGAAGCACAATCCAGTCACTCGCTTTTCGAGCTCGCACTGGTTGCTGTCGCTCCTCAAAAGAGTTTCCAGCATTGACACCCCGCGCCAATCGCTTACAGTCGCTGCTCGGAATGGGGTTTGCCAAAAAATTCTGGTAGTCACTGTGGATTGCGTTCAACAACTTCACCTGAGAAAAGGACTGTGCTTTGACCAAAAAATCCCTGTTTGCTGTAGCTTTGCTCTCGCTTGCTGCCTGCTGCCTGTTGCAGGCGCAGACCCTCACCAATCTTACGCATCAGCCCCCGGACGGGGCGGGCATTGTTTTCCTCTTGACCGATGGCACGGTACTGGCTCAAGGCAACCAGGGCCAGGACTGGTGGAAGCTCACTCCTGACATCAACGGAAGCTACATCAACGGCACCTGGGCGCAAATGGCCAGCTTGGCCTCAGATTACGATCCCTATGCCATGGCGTCGGCTACATTGTCCGATGGCCGCGTCATCATCGAAGGCGGCGAATACAACTTCGGCTCGTTTTCCTTCACCAATATGGGCGCGGTTTACGATCCCGCAGCCAACACCTGGACCAATCTCACCCCACCCACTGGCTGGGAGTACATTGGCGATTCGCCCTCGGCGATACTGCCTAACGGCGATTTCCTGATCGGACGCAAGTTCGACATGCAGATGGCAGAATTGGATCCCACCACCATGACGTGGACCGCCATGGGTTCGACCGGCAAGGCTGATTGGAACGCCGAAGAGGGTTGGACCCTGATGCCCGACGGCACCATCCTTACCTGGGATGTCCTGGACAATCCCAACTCCGAGCGCTACATTCCTTCCGAGCAGATGTGGGTCTCCGACGGCAGCACCATCGCCAACCTGCAAGGCCCGCCGGAAGTCGGCTGCATTCCCTACGGTGGTGGCGAGTACTGTCCACCGGGTGAAACCGGCCCTGGCATTCTGATGCTCACCGGTAAGGTGTTTGCCACCGGCGCGACCCACTCGGGTGCCCCTACTGGGCACACCTCGGTCTATACTCCTGGAACCAGCCCGACCGATCCTGGCACCTGGACGCCCGGACCTGACTTCCCCAATGGCGATGACGCCGGCGACAACTTCGCCGTGTTGCTGACCAGCGGCAGGGTGCTGGTCGAGGGCAACTCAGGTCGACTTTACGAGTATAACGGCACAACTTTGACTCCAACCCTAAGCACCTTCGGCGGCAGCATGATAGTGCTGCCTACTGGACAAGTCCTGTTTAATGGATCGCAGGTCTATACGGCGGTCGGCGGTTACGGTCAGCCGTTTGCGCCGGTTGTTACGAATTCTCCTTCAACGGTGGTGCGCGGCGAAACCTACATGCTCTTCGGGCGTCAGTTCAACGGATGGTCGCAAGCCGATAACTTTGGCGACGAGCTTGAAACCGCCACTAATTACCCGTTGGTACGGATTACCAACAACTCTACCCACCACGTTTTCTACGCCAAGACGCATGACCATAGCACCATGGCGGTCGCCACTCGCGGTATTCCAACCTACACTCATTTCGATGTGCCGGCAGGCATGGAGACGGGAGCGAGCACACTGGTGCTGGTAGTCAATGGAATCCCGTCAAACTCAATCAGCATCACGGTAAATTAAAGCATCAAGAAGCAGTAGCCAAAACAGCGCTCGCGGGCTAAAAACCCGCGAGTGTTCTTGTCTTGATCGATGGAATCAGCGATGCTAGAGCGTAGCCGCTTCTCCGGCGGTCACAACGCTATCGCTGGATACCATCTTGACGGACATTCTCAGGGGACTTTTCGAACAGCACTTCGGCTCTGCGGTCGATACGGCGCACCCGCTGCGTGCCATGCTTGGCGCATCCGGCCGTAAGATCGTCAGGCTCAGCAACCAGCAACACCGCGCGATTGGCATTCTCTACGGCGTCCGCGAAGAGAACGCCGCCTTCCTGGAATTCTCCCGACATTTTCGCCGGCATGGCCTGCCGGTGCCGGAAATCTATGCTGAGGATCTGGACCACGGCGCCTATCTGGAGGAAGACTTAGGCGATACCACCCTCTTCGAGTTTCTCTCGGAGAATCGCTCTGGCGACAACATTGCTCAGCCGGTGGCCGAAGCCTATCGCAAAGTCGTCGCCACTCTGCCACGCTTTCAAGTCGAAGCCGGCCGCGACCTGAACTACGCTGTCTGCTACCCCCGCGCCAGCTTCGACCGTCAATCCATCGCCTGGGACCTGAATTACTTCAAGTACTATTTTCTCCAGTTGGCTGACATCCCCTTCAACGAACAGGCGCTGGAAGATGATTTCAACCGCCTCACTACGTTCCTGCTGAGCGCTGACCGCGAATACTTCCTGTATCGCGACTTCCAGTCGCGCAATGTAATGCTGCGGGAGAACAAGCCGCTCTTCCTGGATTACCAGGGCGGACGTAAGGGCGCTCTGCAGTATGACATCGCTTCCCTGTTGTTCGACGCCAAGGCGGATCTGCCGCCACAGCTGCGTCAACAGCTGCTTGACTACTATCTGGAGCGGCTGGGAGAGCACATTAATTTGGACCGCGACGCCTTCATGCGGCATTACTATGCGTACGTTTATGTGCGCATCATGCAGGCGTTGGGAGCGTATGGCTTTCGCGGATTTTATCAGCGCAAGACTTTCTTCTTGCAAAGCGTTCCGTATGCCTTGAAGAACCTGCGTTGGCTGCTGCACAACGTCGAGCTTCCCATACCCCTCCCGGCGCTGATGGATACGTTCACGAACATGTTGGATTCGAAGAAGCTGCAAGGCGTGGCCTCAGAAAGCGACAAGCTGACGGTGCGAATATTGAGCTTCTCCTACCATCGCGGTCTGCCCCATGACGAGACCGGACATGGCGGGGGATTCGTCTTCGACGCTCGCAGCCTGCCCAATCCAGGACGCGAGGAGCGGTTCAAGTTTGTTACGGGGAAAGACACTCCAGTCATCGAGTACCTTGATCGACAAGAGAGCGTCCGCCAATTCTTTGCCAGCGTGACGTCCCTGGTGGATGCCAGCGTGGATAGCTATCAGCAGCGTGGCTTCAAGAACCTGATGGTCTCCTTCGGATGCACTGGCGGTCAGCATCGTTCCGTATATTTGGCGGAGCAGCTGGCGAAACATCTTCGCGTCCGCAATGGCTTGGAGGTTGCGATAAAGCACCGCGAGCTGGAGGACCTCGACTAATGCGAGCCATGATTCTGGCGGCTGGGCTGGGAACTCGACTGCGGCCGCTCACTAACGACCGTCCCAAAGCACTGGTCGAAATCAACGGCCATACGCTGCTGGAGATTACCCTTACTCGATTGCGTAGCTCTGGAATCTCCGATGTCATCATCAACGTACATCACTTGGCTGACAGCATCGTCGAGTACTTAAAGATCAATAACAGCTTCGGCATGAAGCTTGAAATCTCCCGCGAGGACATACTGCTCGACACCGGCGGTGGGCTCAAAAAGGCGGCCCACTTTTTTCTCGAGGACAAGCTGGATGAGCCGTTCCTCCTGCATAACGTCGATGTCATCAGCTCCATTGATATCGGACGGATGATTCAATTTCATCTCGAAAACTATGCCCTTGCTACTCTGGCGGTGCAAGAACGAGAAACCTCCCGTTACCTGCTCTTTGACCGCCAGCTTCAACTTTGCGGTCGGCGATCCAGCGATCAGGGAGACGAACTGGTGCGGTCGACGCAACCATTACAGGCGCTGGCCTTCTGCGGTATCCACGTGCTCTCTCGTCAGATCTTTCCTCTGCTGACGGAAGAAGGAGTTTTTCCCATCATCCCCGCCTACCTGCGGCTCGCAGGTCAGGGAGAGAGAATCCTGGGCTTTCGCGCCGATGAATACTCCTGGCGCGATCTCGGCACGCCGGAGAGCGTCAGACAAGCCGCCGAACACTCAGCAGAAGGAATTCTCCCGCGGTAGGCATGATCTGCCTGATAGCGTTCTTCAGCAGCCGCACCATCTCTGACGTCATTTGCAAACAGAAAAAGAGGGCAACTGGTTGGTTGCCCTCCGCAAAAGCAGGTAGTTCACAACAAGCCTTACGGCTCGATCGTGGCATCAAACTCTACGTTCTGAACCTGAACGCCACCAACTGAAACGCGTCCGTCGGTCCAGGTAATGTAAGCCGTGCCATTCAGGGCCGTCGAGTAGTCATAGTCGCCCGCATAGCAGCTCTGGATGTTTGGATCATCCTGGGCCGGTTGGGGAATGATCTGATCGCTGACCGCGAAGTTCGATCCCCAAGTAGCGCCATTGTCCGACGACTGAACGCCGAAGCGCTGGTAGCTGCATCCCGGATCGGTAGTGTTGTTGCACGCCGAGGTAGCCTGACGGCGATCGTACCAGGAAGCCGTCACATCCTGGGGCTGCGTGAAAGCGCCGGGGGCATAGTTGACGTTGAGAGACGGCATCCAGTGGCTCTGATACTGGTTGCTTTCTGGGTCGTTCAGCAGGATGGGCGTAGACCAAGTCATGCCGTTGTCCGTCGAACGGGTGTAGTAGATGTCCCCGGTCGATATCGACCCTTTGGTAGCGTAATCATAGTGGACCACGCCATTGGGACCGACTGCGGGCTGTCCCCACCCCA
>Ga0187862_10004300_pt1 | contig 13594 bp, 13 predicted proteins | sample June2016WEW_10_1_FD_133003 | JGI IMG/M metagenome (GOLD analysis project Ga0187862, IMG submission 133003) | Peatland microbial communities from SPRUCE experiment site at the Marcell Experimental Forest, Minnesota, USA - June2016WEW_10_150 | ecosystem: Environmental > Terrestrial > Soil >...
AGCGCTTTGCATGAAACTCGCCCACGCGATTGGTTTGCAAACCGCCAAAGCAGAAGTTGGCAGAGTTGAAAACATTGATTACCTGCTGATTGAGCGCTACGACCGCAGCGTGTTGAAAGACCCTGGCGGCGCCGAAAATTTGGAACGAGAACATCAAGAGGATTTTTGCCAGGCACTTGGAATTATCCCTGAAAATAAATACCAGAACGAAGGCGGTCCTTCGCTCAAGCAGTGCTTTGATCTGCTGCGTGGATTGTCCAGCGCCCCAGTGATTGACCTCCAACATTTGTTGGATGCCGTGATTTTTAATTTTCTCATCGGAAACCACGATGCGCATGGAAAAAATTTTTCGCTGCTTTATGGCAGCCAAAAACGGCTGGCGCCGCTCTATGATGTTCTCAGCACGGCCTATTACCCCGACCTCTCCAAAAAAATGGCGATGAAAATCGGGGGCGAATATGCCTCCGAAAAAGTGGGGCCGAAGAACTTTGACCAACTGGCAAATGAAGCCGGGCTTGCCAAGCCAATGGTAAAACGGCGTGTTCGGGAAGTGGCGGAAACCGTGCTTTCCAAAACACCGGAGTTGATTACAGGGCATCAGACCATCCAGGCAGTCGCTGCACTGATCCAAAACCGCTGCACAAAAGCGCTGGAGAAATTCAGAAGTTAACTTGGTTCAAATCCCCTGGCCTCATCCCAATTGCTACGCATGCCCTCGATGCGACCCAAAAGCAGCCCGACTGAACACGCGTAACAGGTTGTTGAACTATTTCGTGCGCCAACCAGCGTCGGTTGCTGCTGCCCCGGCGCGGCCAAAATCCCCGCGCTACGATAGCGACATAATGCCCTTGCGCTGAAGTTTTTCCTGCAAGTGCCATGATGACAGCGGCGGCGGCGCAATTCACGCCAACCTCGAAGCCCTGGATGCAGGGATTGAGCCGACTTGGCGCTGCGCGTGGTTGGTGGTCGAGGCCGGTGTCGTTGCCCTGATGCGCATTGCAGCCGAGATACGTGTCGAGGGCGAGCGCTACCCCGCGCAATTGATGGCCACCACAAGCCGCTGATCCGCCATTGATCTGGGCCCTCGCGCGTCGCGCGTGATCTCAATCTTCCAAACCGGAACATTCGCCAGATTCTCATGATGGCGACAGGCGGCCCATCGAATTGAACAGTGTTCAACAAGTCCCTGAATCTGGTCTTTTTAATATGCTGATCGTCGAGCCGCCCGGCACCGGCAAATTCAACGTGCCCCGGTGGTTGTTCTTCACGGCGAGGGCCAGTGCCTTCCGTTGACCGAGTCTTGCGAGTGGCCCCTGGAGCGCGTTATCAGGTGGAACTCACCATCAGCAGCACAAATCCGATCCACAAAACCCCGCTTTCTGTAGCTCTTATTTAAAGAGCATGAGCGTCGAGAATCTAGAGCGCTTCCCCGCCGCCGCCCCGGTGAAATCGGAACAATCCGGCCCCGGAACGATACTCAGCGGCGTCATCATTTCAGTGACACGGATGAATTCTATTGATGCGGCAGAACACCTTCCCGCCCCCGGAACTGCCAGCAAAGGTGCCAGCAAAAATGCCAGCAGATTTGTACAAGCTAAGTACAAGCATAGTTTGGAATCTGTACACCGGTGTTATACGGGAGTTCTAGCGTTAGCAAAATCAGGCCACAGGGGGAAAACCGTGCAATTCCGACCCCCGCCTCCATCTCCAACATGCTCTGCTGCAAGCAGTTGGGACTTTCAAAAATCCAAGTGCCAGCAGAAATGCCAGCAAAATGACCCACGCCACTCAAACTGGCTCGAACTATGCTCGTACTACCATCGAACTAGCCTTGAACTTCCTAACGGTGCTGTTTCCGTCTGCTCTAAACTTCTTCCCGACTGGAGCCGGTCATGAAGCAGAGCTTTCGACTTTATCGGCGAAACGGGGTTTACTATTGTCAAGACAATGCCACGGGCAAGCAGGAGAGCCTGCACACCGATGACAAAGTCGACGCCGGGCGCATCCTGCACGCGAAAAATGAAGCCGGGCAGATGGGAACTCTCAATCTGCAAATCGCCCGAGCTTACATGGTGGCATCCGATCCCCTCATGCCGGAACGAACCTGGCGCGACGTCATCCGCTCCATCATCGAGGAGAAAACCGGACCCACCCGGACACGCTGGGAGAACACGGAAAAGGACAAGGCCCTGGCCGCTCTTTGGAATCTCCCGGTAGTGCAAACACGGGCCGATCAGCTGGTAATGATGCTCAAGCATGGCACGGTATCGACCAATGTGTTCCTGCGGCGGCTGCACAACCATGCCCTGGCCATGAACTGGCTGGCCTGGGGCATTCTGGCCAGGAAGCAATGGCCAAAGGTCGTGTATGGCGAAAAGCGCGGCATCACGCTGGAGGAACACCAGCAGATCATCGCGCGGGAGAAAAACCCGGAGCGGCGCGATTATTACGAACTGCTGTGGTTTTTGGGAGGCTCCCAGACGGATGTCGCATCGCTGCATGCCGAAGATGTCAACTGGAAGGACCGCACGGTGTTTTATCGCCGGAAGAAAAACGGCAGGGACGCGCTCCAGCGCTTCGGGGATAAAACGGCAGCCGTTCTGGCGCGGCGGCCGAAGTCGGGGCCGCTTTTCCCGTATCTGATCACGATCCGTGAAAAATACCGCGCCACCGAATTCAAGCAGCGCTGCCGGGGGCTGGGCATCGAGGGGGTCACGCTGCACAGCTATCGTTACGGATGGGCGGAACGCGCCGCCACCTGTGGCTATCCCGAACGGCACGCCCAATCCGGGCTGGGACACGGTTCCAAGGCGGTGGCCCGCGCCTATGCGAAAAAGGCGAAGGTGAAAATTCCGGCATTGGAGGATTATGAAGTGGCTTACCAGAATGGCGGCGGCAAGGTGATTCTCTTGCCGCAGGAGGTGGATGTGGAAACCCAGCAAGTTCGAGCCGCAGAGTAAATCCCTTCACCCGGCGGAGGCAGTCAGCAAGGCACCGGATCGCGCCGGCCGCCCTTCACGCTCTTCATCCGCCCCCAACTGAAGTCTCCCGGGCAGGCGGCGCTCGTTTGGTCAGAGAAATCTGCGCCAAACGAAAGATCATGAAAACGCCGGCGAAAAGGACAGCGCACCATGGTCAAATTCGGGCGCTCACAATTGAACACTTGCACCAGCTCACAGCCGCGGATCTAAATCGATTGGCCGGATTTGCCGAACGGCGGCTGGGTTGGCTCCCCCGCAGCCGGTTTTCGGGGGAGGATGCAGTCCAAAAGGCATTGCTCTCACTTATTCGCGGGACCCGGAATGGCAATTCCGGCCGCCGGCCAAAGATGGAACATGTGCGAACAAAAGGCGCATTCCTGCATTACATCAGATCGGCCACCAATTCCGTGATAGAAGGAACTCGGCGAAACCGCGAGCTGCTCTTTATCCATGAGTCGATTCATCGCACCTGGGACGGCGAAGAAGAGCAAACCACCGTTGTGCTCGCAGCCGGGACTGAGCCCGATGCGGATGCCAGCCTGGTGGACCTCAAAAGGGAGTTTTTTCTGCGGCTTCACAGGAAGGCCCCGCCAAAGTTGCTTCCAGACATTGATGAGTGGGAGAAGTCATTCTTTTGGGCGGACCATGTGCCGTATCACAGGGTGAGAGACCACAGCAGGCAGGTCCGGGTGCTCGCAAAGCGCGTGTTGAAGGATCTCGCTGAGGATCTGGGAAGTTAGATATCGCCTTGCCCAGTGCCATGTGTTGTCACCGTCGAATCTGGAGGGCTTGCGCTGGGTTCCTCGTGCGCCCTGATGTGATCCCGCAGACTGTCCACGCTTATGAGCCGGATTCCAGTGCGATAGCCCCTTCTTCGAAGCACATGGCTGCGCACAGGCGGGCGATGTCCGTTTTCCTCACAGGGCAAAATCAATTGGTTTAAAAACGAGCGTGAAAGCCCAAAGAGCGGGTCCCGCGCTTTCGGCTTGGGGACGCGCAAAAATTCCACGTTCGAAATGGGCGGTGGCTGGTCCGAGGCCTCTTCGCCAACTGGTGCAACTGAGGATTGCTCATCTGCGGCTTGCATTTGATTTGTTAGATGCGCTCGCAAGCTGGCCACATTCACCAAGCGCACGCCCGTCCTCGCGTTCCCTTGTCGCAACACGCTGCTGCGCACCGGAGGCCGGAAGTCGTTCTCTCTTGAGGGCAAAATGAGAAGATTCAGATATGAACGCGTGAGGCCGAAGAACGGGTCGTGCTCGCCAGGGCGCGGAAGCCGAATGTATTCGGAGCCCACAGTGGTGGCAGAAACCGCAATTGTGGGAGCTGCGAAAGTTGTTCCAAGCGTTGGATTGGACATGGTGGAATTTGTTCTACTGAAATAAAACCAAAGGACCAACCTCAACAGCTCGCGTTGATCGCTGACCTGCGGCACAAGCCTGAGCGGTCACCAATTCCCAGCATTTCTTGCCTCCCCGCAATTCCACCAATAGGCGCGTTTCACCCAGGCGATGCGGTTGGTTCTCGATGAGGCGGGGTGCCTGTCGATTAGCCAATGCGTGCCCCGCGCTGAAACTCGTTTTCTCTTTCATCCTGGCGATTATGCGGAGGCCGTAGAATCCGTAAACTCATATCCAACCCGATGGATTTTATCCAATGCGCTGGATTTCCTTCAACCCACCGTCTGCGTCGATGGGAAAACGGCCTGAACGCTTTCCGCGTCATGGCCGTGGTCCTGATGGGCGTTGAAAAGGCCGTCGCGGTGCCTTGTTCCAGGCGTGAGCACCTGCTGAATTATTGGGTGGCCATTTAACCACCGGGAGATTTATTCGCGACATTCAGCAGCCTGGCATTGGCAGGGCAATCTACCCGAAACTGGTTCGCAGCTATGCGTTTGAGGGCTTGCTTGAATCTAAACAGCAAAGCCCCACCACAGATGTCATCGTGAGCCAGGCTCACAAGTTCTTGGAAGAAATCGCCGCTGCGGAACAGCGCCAGTTCCCCTCCATCGGCTACGATGCCAGCCACCGTTTCAAGGGCAAAGACTTGGCCGGCACTGCCTTGGTCCACGAAAACGAAGTCATCCACGCCGCCTCCCTGCGCCTCAATGAGACAGAGAACCCCGAGCGTATGGCCTTCCACCGCCGCCGCCGTGTCTATGGGTAAGAACATCTGGCACTGCGTTTTTTTGGTGCAACTTTGCGATTCGCGGCTCATTATATCTCTCAGCCCTGCATCCACGGAAGGATGCACGGATTGGGTCTTTGTGAATCCTGGCTCCATAGTCCAATGCCGCAGTCGCGAATGGGTGCTCTTCCCGAGCGACTAGACCACCTGCTGTTGCTGAGGCCTTTGACGGGCGCAACTGATGAAATCGTCGCCATCCACAAAAGGCTCACCGATTTGATCGGGTTCTCTTTCCCGGAAGAACGCGTTCGCTCTGCAAAATTTCCGCCGCCAGAGCCCGATGATCTCTCCAATATCGCAGGCGCGCACCTGCTCTGGCAAGCAACCAGGCTGACTTTGCGTGAGAGGGCCACCCGCTCGTGCAAAAATGAAGCCACTTGCCATCCAATTTCCCGTGCCATCCAATTTCCGCAGTTGACATTATTGACCTATCGGCTATTGTGTTTTCAGCAGACCCGCCACGCCTCTGCTCTTCGGAGCAAGCGCAATCTTGGTGGGTTTTTTATTTTCCAGAAAGGACGGGCAACCACGTGAAATACACCAAGCCAGCTCTCGCCTTCCCGGATCAGGCGGACCTGGTCCTGAAACGGGGTCTGGTTGGGCCCAGCAAACAGGCCATCATCGAAGAATTACACGCCGTTACCGCACCCTTGGGGAAGCCCTCTGGGAGGCGTCAAAGATGTTGATTACAGGCGATCAGGTGCTCATCATGGAGCGGAAGCCTGCTGGCCGTGATGAACAATGACTCAACATTGCAAGACCGGGAAACGGGTGCTTTCATGGGGCACTCAGGGGCGGCGTTTGACGTGGCGGGGTTACCGAGCCGGCTCGGATTATGAGGTTAAGCTCCTGAAATTGGAATGGCACCTCGAACGCGCGAAGAGTTACGGCAACGCGATTGCTGACCTAAACAACCTGCTTCGCCATGACACTTTTTTCCAGGTGCATCAGGAAATTGACCTCCTCTCCCTGCGCAGGCAGGTCATCCAAAGGTGCAGCCAAGTTGGGGATGCGTTGATCGACATTTACCAGCGCATCGAAGATTATCTCAACCGCGTCCAGCGCGACTACGCCCGCGCCCGAAAGCTGATCCGGCTCTGCGGGTTGATCGAGCGTCACGAGCACCTGACCGCGACCAACCTGTTAGAGGTTGCTGCGATGGCCCAGGGCCCGTGGTTCCACGAATTTCGTCTCCGCACGCTGTTGGATCCAGACCTGATCGATGGGCGTCCGGATCTCCTGGAGCGGGCGCTGGTTCGGGCCGGACTCGGCGACTCCAGCGGCAAAGCCCGGCGCGTGGAAATTGATCAGGAGCCGTTCGACGACATTCCGCCGGTTATTGACTGGCAAAACGTTTATGAAGCGTTTACAAAGCAGCGCGAGGACCTGTTCGTTTTTCTTGGAAAGGTGCGGGTCGAGGGCCGGCTTTTGACCGAGGAAGAGCGAATCGACGGCTATTGCGCCATCATTACTAGTGAGGATTGGGCCGAGGTTTGGGACAGCCGCCCCTTCGAATTGGCGACCGATGGCGTGTGGGAATACGCGGTGGTTAAGCCGCCAGCTTTGTTGATTTCATGAATATTGAAGCGCCAGCCATCGCCCGTCGGCTGTTTGCCCGGCTTTGCCGGGGAGACAATCTGCTTCTGTCACGTAACGGATCGAGCGAGGATGCGGAGCTTTTCGCCCTCGTGGAGGCGGACGAGGGTCCGTGCCGAACCTATTTTGAAACGCTCGGTTTCCATCTGCAGACGAGTGACAACTGCTATTATTTCACCGCCGAAGACGAACCACAGGTGAATCTGGAACTGAAACTCGACAGGATGATCCGGCTTGTTCGGTGGCTGGACTTCCTCTCGACCCATGTGGAGAATTTTGGGGAGGGGCAGATCTTTTCGGCGTCGACCCTGGCGAGTCGGTGTAATAACGATCCCAAGGCCGAGCGATTCCTCCAGTATGCGGGCAAGGGGGCGACCAACTCGGACCGTCTCGAGAGCATCCTCCAATCCCTGGTCCGGCAGGGTTACCTCTCCGAATATGATGTCAGCCGCCAGGAGTATCGGGTCCTATCGGCGATCAACTATATCTTCGAATTCGCGGATCGGATCGAGATCCAAGGCGAACCGACCGAACCGGGGGAACCGAATGCCGAAACTTGACCGCATCATCCTGATCAACTCAGCAGGCTTCGACTACCTGGAGTTTCCGGTCGGCGGCCACGGCCAGGTCATCGGTGTCAATGGCCACGGCAAATCGACTCTGCTGCGGACGATATTGTTCTTTTACCTGGGTACCAACGAAAAGGCACCTTACGCACTGTACGAAACAAAGTCAGATTTTGTCAGCCATTATCTGGGCGATCCACCATCCTATCTTATCTACGAGGTTGCGCGGGGGGGAGGGCAACCCGCGTATCACATCGCGGTGACTCGGCCTGCGGGGCGCATCCAGTTCCACTTCGTTGATACTCCCTTTCTCAAGGATTATTATTTAGACGGCAGCTTTGTACAACCGATTGAAGCGGTTGAGCAGCGATGGCGGGACGCGCGGTGCGCGTGCGATCAAGTTGCGTCCTACGAAGAGTTTACTCGCCGCCTTTACGGGATTACGCCATCTCCTTACGCCGTTTTTCGTCCCGCGCCAAGAAGCTCGGGACAGGTTTCGATTCTGCCGCGCATAATCAGCGGGATTTTCACGGTCAGCCAGCTTGACGCCGACAAGCTCAAAGCCGCGCTCACCTGCGGTGTGCGTGAAGATGCCCTCGCAACCGAGCTCGACCTCCTGCTCCTGAAGAGTCAACTGGAGAATTTCCGCAGAGTGAACCGGGCCGTAAAGACATACCTCCGTTACGAGGACGATGCCCTTCGTTTGGTCGATGTGGCAGAGGAGTTTGAAGCGGCCAAAGGGGAACGCCAACGCGCCATCGAAGATCTGGTCCGGATGGCCAAGTGCCTGCCAGGGAAGGAGCGCGAACTGCAGGAAAGCCAAAGCTCGGTGGAGGGGGAGCAGCGCACGGCCATAACGCAATATCAGACGGAAAAGGCCGCACTGGATCAGATGATCAATCAATTTGGGAAAAGCATCGCGGTGCTGGAGGGAAAGATTCAAAAGGGTGAAGAGACGCACAAGGATTATGTGGCGCGGGAAATTGGGAGAAAGGCTACAGAACTGGAGACGCTGCCCAAGTTGCGCGAGGAAAAGCGGCTGGCCGAAGGGGAGTATGCGGCGCTGACTGCGAAGTACGACACCGAGAGTGAGCGAAAGGACAAGATGCTGGCAAATGTCCAGCAGGGATGGGCTGAGTTGAGTCGCCAATATGAACAGCGGAGGGCCGAAACGGAGCGCGGATCGGGTGATGCCCTGGAGCAACTCAACGGGGAGCGCACAGAGATTATCAGCTCTCTCGATGAGGAGCAGCGTCGGGCGAAATCCTCCTTCGCATCGAGACGGGCCGGCCTCGAATATGCACGCACCAAGCTGAATGATGAGTTCAGGGATCTGGCGGCAATAAGCGAGCCTCAGGAATTGAAGAAAGCCACGCAAGATATGGCGGAGATGCAACGTAAGCAGGGTGAGGAAGAATCCCGGTTGCAAGGCCTGCGTGGCGAGAGTGTTCTTCAAAAGGAAAAGCGCGAACGCGCCCGCGAGAAAATCGATCAGCAGGCGGCAGCGGAACGGTCTGCCTGGCAGACGAAGATTGATCAGACCAAGGCGCAACGAGATCCAGCTGCTGAGGAGTTGGAAAAATTCGACGAATCCCTGGCGCGGTTTTTCCAAATCGAATCTCCGGAAACCTGGCCCGGAGCGGCGAAAGCGCTCGCGAGAGAGACGCTTTTCCACAACGCCCAAGAACTGGAAGCCAAGACTGTCAAGCGGGGCACAAAATCAGCATGGGGTGTTGAGTTCTCAACTGAGAAGCTCCGGACACCGTCCGCCACCTATGATCGGGACGCACTCGATGCGAAGCTGCATGAACTGCAAAAGGCTCTGGCCGACGGCCACGATCAGTTGGCAGCGGCTCAGCAGCGGTATCTCGCCGCCGTCGAGGAATTTGAGAAGCAAGCGATGCAAGCGCAGGGCGAACTGCAATCCAAAATTGACAGCAGCGCCGAGCTGGGCCGCTTTTTGTTGGATGAGATGAATCATCTGGAAAATCGGGTCATTACTCTCCAGAGCCAATTTCAGGCACACAAGAGCGAGTGGCGGGCTAAATTGGAAAAGCGCGATGCTGAAATGAAGGGACAGGAACAGCAACTCCGCAACGAAGAAAAGGAATCAGAGGATCAGTTTCGGTCCCGCAAGGATCGGGTCGAGGTGGATTTCAATGGCCGTAAAGGGCAACTGGTCAAAGAGCGCGACAATCGCTTGTCGGTCATCGCCAGAGAAGAAAACGAAGCCGCGCAACAGCGTGATACCGATCGGGAACGTATCGAGACGGCGTTCCAACGTTCTTTGGCACAGCAGGGAGTCAATGCCAGCCTGATCCGGGCCGCTAAAGAACGAGCGGAGGCGGCCGAAAAGAACATCTCGCGCATTGAAGGTCATACGAATGAGGTGGTCGAATTTCAGCGGATGAAGCGCGAATTCGTCGATCCGCTGGATTCTCTACGATCCCAGTGGCGGAATGCCAAAGAATCGTTGGGTTCCGAAAACGCCCGCCTCGCCAATCTCGAAAATCGCCATCGGCAAATGATGGCAGCGCTACAGGACCGGCTGGAAGGTCTGGCAAAGCAAAGAGAAGAACTGAAACTCGACGAGGACGCCGTAAACCGGTTTCGCAAAGATCTACGGTTTCTCCCAGAATGGGGCTTCTTCGACCGCGAGGATTTGGGCCCGGCTCCGTTTTATCGCGCCCAGGCTGCTCGCGATTTCGCCCAGGCAGCCGAAGCGGGCCACGAACAACGTGTCGAGGTCGAGCGAAGGGGGGAAAAGAGCGCGCGTGCATTCCTGAATCACTTCGATGCGGAAACCCTGGACCGCAAGGTCCTTGGGTTCTCCCCAATCCACGAGCACTTCGCCTGGTATATCTTCATCGGTGCAGAATTGAAGCCGTTCGTCAACGGTCGAGGAATCCAAGGGATGAAACAGATTCAAACCCAGGAGTTCGAGCAACTCATCCGCAACATCTGCGCCAAGAACGCTGATTTCCGGGAGGGCATACGCCAGGTGAAGCAGACAGCAACCCTCGTCCAGACGAATCTGGAGAAGAACAATTTCGTGGACGTTCTCGACTCCATCGAGTTAAAGGTCGAGCGCATCGACAACAATCTGACCCATATCCTGAACGAGCTTGAAGGTTTCGCCGGCGTGACCTTCAGTTCGGACCGAGACCTCTTCGGCAAACGCGCAGACCGGGACCAGATTGATAGGGCCATCGAAACATTTGCGCGCCTGGTGCGCGAGATCGAGAACTACCGCGACAAGCGCCTCCGGCTGACCGACTACTTCGATTTTCTCATCCGAGTGCATGAGAATGGGCATGACATGGGCTGGAGGAAGTCACTGGATCACATAGGCTCGACGGGGACCGATTACCTCGTCAAGATGCTCATCTACCTTTCTCTCATCGAGGTCTATCGCGAGAGGGCGATCGATTCCAAGGCGGGCTCGACCGTGCATTGTGTTTTGGATGAGACCGGAGTGCTGGCGCCGAAATATATTCGCAGCGTCCTCGAATATGCAAAAAGCCGGGGCATAATCCTCATCACGGCGGGTCACTCCCAGCAGACCGTCGGCTTCGAGAACTGGGTCCGCGTCCGTAAGCGCGGTCTACGCTTCGGCGGGCAGACCGTCCTCCGCAAGGTGTTAAAATGCGATTAACCTGTTCCCAGGCAGGAAAGCTGGCTCGCCTGGACGCGGGGGAGTCTCTGCCCAGAAGCCAACTATCGAAGCATCTATTGTTCGCTTTGCAGAAGGCAGACGTTGTGCGCCTGGAAAATTCGGGCTCGAGCTATGTGGTTCGCGGACTTCCAGGGAAACTGGCCAGTTTCGTCGAACACCACTGGGGCGTTCGGGACTTGGTGCGTTACGCGCAGGCCAATCCCAAGAATCGCAGTCGGGGATTGTTGGCTGAAATTGCAGGTGACTCCAAGGCGCTGCCGAACCGGCCCTTCGATGGAATTTTCGTCAGGTCGTTTGACAATTGCTTCCTCGCGAGCAAACCTCTGCACTCTAGTCCTGAGGGCACCGCGGTTCTGATTACGCTGGGCGATCTCCCCCGCCTTCGCGTTGAGACTTCATATCTGGTTGCTGTCGAGAACGCCGAATGTCTTTGGCATTTCGAAAAGGCCAAGAGGTACTTTCCGGATTTGACGGGTCTTGATTATGCTTTGGTCCTCCGGTGGCACTGGGGTCGTGCTTGGCGGCAGTGGCTCGGCGGTTGGATGGGGCAATTGCTCTATTTTCCAGATTACGATCCCGCCGGGTTGAGGATATTTGCCACCGAAGTGTTGCCGCATCGCCCGAGCGCCCGTCTGCTGATTCCGCACGACTTCGAGGCAATTCTCAAAGAACGCGGAAAGCGGGATCTTTATTTGAGGCAGGAAAAGTATCTCCCCGTGTCAGATGAGCACGCCGAACTCGCCAGTCTCTGTCGAGCACTGCGGAATGCCCGTAAAGCCTTCGAACAAGAGAACCTCCTCTCATAACTGGGCGGAGTCAGGCTCCAAGGACAGCCTATGTGTCGCCGCAGAATTTGGAGGCCCAGGCCCGGACCAAGGAGAACGCAACCAGAGAATTCCACGGCGACTCGTCGTCGGTTATAGAGTTGGAACAGTTGCAGGTTGCCGCGAGGGGGGAACTCTTTGCGGATGCTGCACCTGTATGCCTCCAGAAGCAGGCATCGTCTGGGCTTAACCCAAGTTCGTCAGTTGGGAAATGGCGGGCCTTGATTATCAATGAGTTGCGTATTTTGCGGGCCGTTTTTCTCCACTACATTTGGCACGATTTTCGGCACGCTGGGCAGATCCAATCCCAATCGCACCAACAGTTCGGCCACCGCCCGATCTGGGCGGGCGACCACTCGCAACCGCACTTCGCGGGTCTGCTGGCTCTGGGTTTCTTTGATGGGCAACACGATGTCCATGCTCCTCACGGTGGCCACTTCCTTGATGAGTTGACGGGCGCAGTTGCCCAGGCCTTTGCCGCGCATCCACATCTCCAGCGTGCGCCACAGCGTTAAGCTCAGGAAACAGACCAGGTGTGCCGTTCCACAGTTTTCCGTGGGACGGGAGATCTGACGTTACTTGACTGGGGTGGAAGCGAGCGCGCGGGCTCGCGGTAATAATCTGGCTTGATCCCTCGGCGGCAATTGGGTTTTGAACAGGACATTCAAGTTCGTGCCGACAGCTTTGCAGGAGATCGACCGAGTTGTCCGCGAGGTTGCCCGGGCCGGATGCAGCGTCACGGGTGTTATCGGCGTTACGAGAAGCCCAAGGGGGAGAAGAAGTTCCCGGTGCAACGCTATTTGTGTCGGCGCTGTGGCCATACCGTTTCGGTGTTGCCCGCCTATCGGCTGCCGTATCGGCCCATGGAAGTGGAGAGGCTACAGGGCGGCTTCGATGCCCAGGCGGAGATCGGCACGGGGCTCGATCCCCCGCCTGAGGCGATCGAGGCGGGCTGTTTGCAGCGAGCCTGGAACCGCTTTCTGACCAGAGTCAACATCCTGACAGACGCCTTTGGTCAGATACTACCGTCCGAACTTCACGCCGCCCCGCAACTGTGGAAAGAGTTGCGGCGCGGCGTTGGTTCGACGGAGGACATGTTGCGGTTTCTGGCCCGGCACTGCAATCGCTCGCTCTTGGGCGATTACGCCTGTTTGCGCCCGGCCCCATGACGGCCGGCCCGAGGCAATTTGATGCGGGGTGGGCGACCAACCGCGCCCGCGGGGGATGATCCCACACAAGGGTTTTCTTCTCCGAGACTTTCCGGCGCGCTAAACCAGCCGCCATGAAAAACGAATCTCAGATGGCGCAGGCGCAGGCCCTCGCCCTGGAGCGTTTCGCCTTCATCACCCAAATTCAAGACCTCTTACGCCAGGGTTTTCCCCTTTCGGTGGCCCTGGAACAGGCGAGCTTTCGTCCGATGAGCTTGCCCGACGGCAGTCAGCGCTTGTGCGCCCGGCGCACCATCGAAGACTGGTGGTATGATTATCAACGCAGGGGCTTTTCTGCGCTGGCGCCCAAAATGCGAACCGACAAGGGCCAGCCTCGCAAGCTCACTTCCACCCAGCAAAAGTGGATTCTCGAACAGTCCCAGACTCATCTGGCGGTGCCGGTCAAAGTGCTTTACCGGCGCTGGCGCGAACAAGATCCCCAGTTGCCCGCGCTCAACTCGATCTACCGCTTTCTGCGCGAGCATGAGCTGCACACCAAAGCCCGGCGTCAACAACTGCGTCAACCGCTGGGCGGGGCGACCAAGTGCTTCGAGGC
>Ga0187862_10004301_pt1 | contig 13594 bp, 8 predicted proteins | sample June2016WEW_10_1_FD_133003 | JGI IMG/M metagenome (GOLD analysis project Ga0187862, IMG submission 133003) | Peatland microbial communities from SPRUCE experiment site at the Marcell Experimental Forest, Minnesota, USA - June2016WEW_10_150 | ecosystem: Environmental > Terrestrial > Soil >...
ATTGCCCGACCGATTCCAAGGATGGGGTAGCGGCCGCAAGCCGCTGGTTTTCTACTTCCATGAAGGTCACTCCATCCATGGTTTCACGGGTTGACGCACTCCAAAGGTTGCCTGCGATCTGGGGATTGCTGCCCGAGTTCTGAACTCCAGGCACCATTGTAAGCAACCCGTAGAGATCGGTCCGACCGTTGAGCGGCATCTCCGCGATCTGACTCGAGTCGATCACGCCTCCAACTTCAGAGGTCTGTGTTTGGACCAGTGGCAGCTCTGCGGTAACCTCTACAGATTGAGTGACCGCCCCGACGGTGAGTCCGGCGTCTTGTCGAACTGTCTGATTGACGTAAAGCACGAGGTGGCTGACAACGTACCGCTCGAATCCCTGGGCGGTGACCGATACTTCGTACGTGCCGGGTATCAAGTTCGAGAAAACATAATCTCCCGCCGTATTGGATTGGGTCGTAGCCGCAACATTGGTCCCTTCATTGCGCAGCGCCACTTGGGCGCCTGGCACAATGCCGCCCGACGGATCGGTCACTCTGCCCACAATACTGCTGAAAGTTGTTTGCCCCATGATGAGACCATTCCCGAAAACCAATAGGCACGCCACTACCATGGCGCTCAACACGAGCCAACTTCGAACACCCTTAAGGCAGTCTCCCTTTGTCACGATGTCCTCCTTTTCACTACGAACCGTTTGTTCGACTTGCCTGTCAACTCGGCTTGCCGGTATATTCGAGCCGTTCGATAGCCACTCAATGATCCTCGACAGATTGTGAATCCTCAGCGGACCGAAATGACTGCACTATTGCGGAATACAGGTCCCCCCGGTAGACAGCCAAGCCCATCTCTACCGGGGTCTCGTTCTCAGTAAATGCCTTTCGCCGCACAACCAGGACCGGAATGCCGCGGGGAATGTTGAGCGCCTCCTTTTGCGCGCGCGTCGCGGCGGCTGCCGAAATCTCCTCGCTACAGCGAGACAGTCGAAGCCCATAATTTCCTTCCAGAATGCTGTAGAGAGAGTGTTCGGTTAGATTGAAGCGGTCGAGGTTGGGACAGAGATGTACGGGGAGCTGCACCTTCTCGAGAGCAATGGCCACGCCCGAACTGAAGCGGACACGCTCCACTTCGTAGACTTTCTCGCCTACCGGCAGGCCAAAGAATTCCTGCGCTTTGACCCCCGGCTCGACCACGCGGAACGACAGCAGTTTGGAGGACGGGATGCCCCCGCGCGCAACAATCTCTTCACTGAAGCTGCGCATCCTCTGCTGCTGCTTGCGCATGCGGTTGGGCGCGACGAAGGTGCCGCGGCCCGGGTGGCGTTCGATAAGTCCCTCGTGTTCGAGCGCGTCAAATGCTTGACGCAGGGTCATGCGGCTCACGCCGTAGCGTTCGCAGAAGACCCGTTCAGGCGGCAGAATGGCGCCGGGCCCCAGCGTGCCATCCTGTAATAGTTTGCTAATGGCCCCCGAGATTTGAGCGTACAAGGGCATGGCGCTTTTCTTATCGATTTCAAGGGTTAACAGTTTCGCGCTCAGTTGTGATTGGTCCATATCTATTGATCTGATTTCTAGACAATAGTATGTTCGCCGTTATTCCATCGCATCACGCCCCGTTTGTCAAGCGTTTTCTACCCGCCTTTTTGCCCCGTTGATCGGGTCCCACTGGCGCGCCGTACACGCAGCAGGGCTACGCCCCAGAGAGTCCAGTGCGGCGATCCGCTCACTTCTCTTGGGGTAACATGACCGGCAGCAGGCCGTTCATATGCTGCTTGATCCCGCTGCCACTCGTGAGTTGCCAGAGCGATGTCTTCATCTGCCGCATGCCCAGGACCGAGGTAATCCAGGATTGCCCCCAGCCCGTCTCAACCCCCAGGGGGCCATAACCCCAATCCGCCGAGCTTCCCCAGTACTCCCAGCGGTGGTAATCGAAGGCCCGGAACCAAAGGCCGTCGAGCTCAGGGCGGACTTCCGAGTGGCCCTGAATCCGGCACAGAAAACCTGCCAGCTTATCGGCAGCGTCGCGATAGAGGGAATCGCCTGTCGCTGCCGCCGCTTCGTGCAGGCCAAGGAAGGCGAAGTTCGTGGTGTACAGAAGATCCGCTACCGGGTCGCCATTCTCCTGAATCAGCGGTGCTTCGTCGGTTCCGTACGCTTCGTTCGTCTTCGGTGGGGGGTAGTCTCCGTGGCCGGTGGGACCGAGCTCCTCACGGATGGCGCCGGATTCGTCCTGCGACGCGAGCATGTCAGTTGCGATGTGGCGCAGCCATTGCCGGTGTTCGGGCGTGTCCTCGACGCGCACCATCCAGGCAAGGGGCAGAAGCATGCGGGCGCGCTCCTGCTGAAGGCCGTTCGTCCAGCGCCACTCGTTTGGATAGGCGGCCATCATCATGCGGATGCCGTTCCGGGTCCGATCGAGCAGCGGCTGATACCCGGTCTTGTCATAGGCCCACAGCAGAGCCGCCCAAAGATAGGCCTCATAGTGCGGCTGGTAGAGGACGGTGTCTTTATCGAAATAGTAGCGCCAGCCGTGCTCCTGGATCTCGTGGTCCTCGAGGCGCCAACTGCGGAACCCGAGTTTCCCGCTGGTGCGGAATTCCGCCAGCAGGAAGCGCAGCAGGGACTCATCCCAACGGTCGGAGTGTAAAACCGCCGCGGCGCCCGCCGTGCCCAAGATACTGCGCGCGGCATCGTCGCCGTAGTAGATGTCCACTGATTCCCGCCGGCCGCCGCCGCCCACCAGGCCGAAGCTGGGGCTCTTCGGATCGCCGCGCGGCCCCTGCGCCAATATCGAGCGAAAGTAAATGAAGTCCGCCAGGTTCGCTGCAATCCGTGCGTCTTGGGGCGAGCCGTTCAATGCGCTCGAGATCGCGAATGGAAGCGTTACCTCGCCGATGCAGTCGTCACGCAGGAAATAGCTGACCGGTTGCGAACCATCCTGCTCCACCACGTTCAACAGCCCTTCGGCAACCCCGTCGGTTCCGTCCCCGAGAGGACCCGACCGATGCATAGGAGCGGAGCGCGGGAAGTACGGCTCGAGGTCTCCGCCCTGCCGCCAGGAGGGATGGAGCAGTAGCCGCGCTTTGCTATACCAAGCCACGCCCCGCCGGAAGGCCAGGAGTTCCGCGTCAGCCGGCAAGGCTTCCTTGGGTCCAAACGAGGGTTGCACCACTGGAGTCCATTTGAGTTCGGGAATGCTCGCACCCGGCGCCAGCCACTCCAGGATTCTCTTCCAGACCAACTGCCACGCCTCCGCGGGTGCGTATCGGGCGGTGATGAACTGGCTGAGCTTGGTGGTGGCCACCAGAGTCTTTCCGGAAGTGAGCTCGACGAGGATCGGATAAACGCCGCTCGTGGGCAATCCGTATACTGCAGTATCGAAACCGGCGACGCGCGCCAGCACGATCGAGGGCTTGGCCGCTTTCACGGGAACGAAGTAGCAATCCCGCATGTCCAGAATCCGCATCTTTCCGAGCTTCGGCCCAAATTCCTCCGAAACAACGACGGCTCTCGCCAAGCGACTGCCGCGCGGCGGTTCCACCGTGAGGTCGGGAAGCGTCGCGGGATACTCGACGTAGACGCGCAAGCCGCGCTTTGCCGCGTATTCGAGGGTGGAATCTACCGGAGTGGCCTTCTCCGGGTAGCCATCCGCCAAGATGAGCACGCCGGAACCCGGCGGCGCTTTGTCAACCGCCTCGAGCGCATTGTTGTAGCGAGGGTAGTGCGCCCCGCCCGCCGACATGGCGCGATAAAGGTCGTTTTCGGGAGAGCAACTGAAAACGAGCGGCATTTCTGCTGCAAGTAGTACCTGAGCCGTTAGACAGAACAGCAGACCCATACTGCAGATAAGAGCTCCGAATACCTTGGTCCAGTTCATTTTTCTCCTCGGGGTAATAGCATGCTGATCGAATATGCACATTCGCGTGTGCCTGGAGAACGCCAGCGCCTGGCGTTCCCGCGATTAGAAGAAACCGATTAGATTTGGGACACGAGACTCCTCAGCGCGCGCGAATCGAGATATTCTTCGCCCTTGGTCTCGTAGATTGCGTCCAATACTTGAGGCGCATCAGCAGCTATGGCCAGAATTTTTGCAAGTCGTTGGCTGTCCTCGTACCCTGCTATGGGTGCGTTGGCATTCCAAAGGACTCCGGCAACATCCGTTCCAGGTGCACTCACTAACCAAAGCCCGACTTTTTCTTTGAGCACGGCTGCAGCCTGGCTTAAGTCTATTCTTCTCCCGAGCATCAGAGCCGTGCTGGGCGCGAGACGAAAGTTCGGCGCGTCAACTTTATCTATGAACCTTATTGCCTCTTCGAGATCGGCAGGGAGCTTACCGGGGCTCATCCGAAGATGCAAAGTAATCTCGTGATGAGCGGCTTCGACAGCCAAGTGCCGCAACGTTGATTGAAATGAATTCCACGTCTGCTCCGCCGTGAAGTTGTTTTCCGGGACCCTGTGAAGGGACAAGATGATATCTCGGACGTGTAGTATCTTCGACCTTATCAGCAATTCCTTAATAGCGGCCATGCTGGCTAGATAGTCCTCTTTGACGTTATCAACTAGCCGGAGGTCGGGAAAAAGGTTGATGCCCGAGGAGAGGTCCACGATGATCTGTAGCTTCTGCCTGGCGATCCAGCCAGCCTCCTTCTGGATCTGGTCTTTGTCGCGCCGCGCCAGATAGCTCCAATCAACAACGACGCCATTGAAATGCTCGAAGAAAGAAGGCCTCGCGAGAATTGCTTCCTTGATCGTGCCGTCGCCCCGGAGGGTCAAATACCTGCCGCGTGGCCGGGGCGGAGGGGTATTGTGTGGAATCTCCTCCACTTGTTCTTCGCGCACGCGGACTGCGAACACGCGTATGTCTCCGCCCGCAATGCTGTGTTCGCTGTTCGCGCCCAGATCAAGGTGTTCGAAGCCCTCCGCAATGTATCCCACAGCTCCTTTCTCCGATTGATCGATCTGGATCTCTTGGAGGGATTGGATCGGCCCGATATGCGAAATGATTTCGAGTGGCTGTTGGCGCCAAGTATTGTTTGAGACTCCCAGCATATACTCGCCTGGGCCCTTACGACAGGTAATGTGATTCAGACCTTGGCCAACTTCAAAAAGCATCTGGCTGCGAAAAGCTTCATGAAGCACGGCCTTCACATGGTCGAGGAGCGGATAGGGCTTAACTAAAGGCTTATCAACCTGATTGAGAAGGCTGGAGGGAGTCAAGTTCGCTCCCGCAGCCTTTTCGCTGCTGATACCGAAGGGACTTGCCAAAACGGTGATTCGGCCCATGCCGTGACGTACCTCTATAGCCGCGGGCAATGCTGAAGTTTCCGCCAGGATGGATGCACCAGATGGGATTGAAAGTGGGTGCAGGCAGAAAGACTTGTCCTTGTCCAGTTCTGTGGCTCCGACCCGAACCGCCTCACCGGCGGGAAATTGCTTCACGGGGCCCGCAACTTCTATCCCGGCAAGCCCGCCTGGCAGCTTTGCTAAATTGCCGGCGGTGATGATGAGGTGACCGCCCGTCTTAATATAGGATTGAAACTTGTCCCGTATTTCCGGACCGCCCTCAAGCTCCCCGGCGACGACCAGCAAAGGATAACGATCCAGGAGCCATCCCTCTGCGTCGCTCAGAATGCAGTCCGCACCTTCGCCATACGGCGCCGGTGTAAGGAACCCGGATTCGTCATGAAAGTAGGAGGAATCCCGGTAGCCGGGGAAGAGCATCTCGAGCGCCCCATCGGTGAGGTAATCTCCAGGCCCGTAAGGCAGATTCCCCCAAGCACGATACACATTATCCGAATAGAGGTGGCGTGGGAAGGTCCAACCCGCATAGAAGTCTAACATCAGGGCGACCGGCGTCAGCATGACACCTGGAAAGCCCACCTTCGAAGTCCATCGCCGTGCAGCTTGCTGGATTTCACCGATGGGTGATAGTTTGCCATTTCCAAGATCACCTTCCCCAGATGCGGATTCCTGTTCGTTGTAAAACCATTGCTGATCGAAGCCGACAATCATTGAATTGTAGAGGATCTGACTATACATCAGCCTTTTCATCAGACTAAGGCTTGTTCCCTTGGTAGGGCCGTTGTCGGGACTGGACCGCCCGTATGTCTTATAACCCCATCGATTGAAGACCGAGGAATTCCCGAACCACGGAACGCCGTACTGTTTTCCAGCACCGCGGTTGAAGGCATAGAAGACCTGTGCATTAGGCAACCCTTGCGCCGTCTCCGAACCAATGAAAGTGTAGATACCCTCCTTTAGGAAGTAGTGACCGAAACCAAGCGTATCGAGTGTCGACATCTTATTACCTTGAACGGTCGTATAGCGCTCGAAATAGCGTGTGAAGTTGAGGTACTGTTCGTAACGGGATAAGGAGGGTGGGGACATTTGGGGTGCATACCCTCCAATGTAGCGGCCGTCCTCTTCGCCCGTATCCATGCCGAGCCAATGCTCGCCCAATTTTGACGGTAGCATCTCGAACACGCCTGGTGGCGGTACGAACTGCGCCCAGAAGCCACCGGGGCCGGATCCGGGTGTATACCCCCAGATATCAAACAGGTACAACCCACGCCGATTTATCTCGTCCGCCAAATCACCAAAGTTCTTCGCAAAAATGACTGGGTAAGACGGCCAGATGACGTCGCCGAGCTCGTACTTCCGTGTAAAGTCGTCGAGTTTCTGAACATAGTCGACAAGGGAACCGTTCTTGATCCCAAAGCCTCGCAGCGTGGCGAAATGCGTCCGATGGCCAAAGGTATCCCAGCTTGGCGCCTGCACATACCGGCGGGAATAATCCGTGTGTTCGCGGGGGTCGAGGAGTTGCGAGTAGACACGGTACTGCCCTACGCTCCTCCTTTCCTGCGACTGGCTATCGAGGCCCACCGAAAGCATGGCGACACCAAGGGCACTGCTGCCCAGGAATTCTCTTCGGTTGATTGATTTCATTTCACGGCCTCCTCAAACTGAGGGAATCGGCAACTGGAGCGTTCGCGGGTAGCGAATACCTTGGTTCTATATATGCGCCAAGCTCACCGCGCCGCCGACATGAATACGAGCGTCGGCGCCACGTTTGGAAAACAGATCGTTATAGCTCGATTTGCCGCGTCACTTTCGATGCATGGGCGTTCGGCCCACCCGAGGAAATGAAAAATCGCCCGTCTCCCGTGGCGTGTACATTGGTTTTTATGTGTGTGCCCCAGCCCTGCCCTCACACGACTGAACCTAGGGCCAGATTCCTCGCAGCTATGAAAACAGCGGGACCTTTCATTGAAACTAAAGAGGTTATCCCAAAGCAAGCTCTTTTCAAGCACGGTGGTGAGCCGAAGAACCATGGAGTCTGCGCTCGGAACGACAGCGGTGAATGTTCTTAGACGCGGAACGAAAGTTTCCGGCCCACCGTCATCCGCACAGAGCAGACGTCGGAGCCACATGGCCTTGACCTGATTGCGCATAATCTGGGTAAGACTCAGTTATGAAGATCCATACCTATTGACTTGCTCTCTAGACAATAGTATGTTGTCGCATTTGACCATCCTCGCAGCGCATTGTCAAGCATTTTCTGGTGGTCGACGAGGTATTCCATAGCAGAGAGGATGTGCCCCATGGTCATGAGCACCTTGCAGCGCCGAGATTTCCTCAAGGCCTTGAGCTTAGTCCCTTCAGCATGGATGCCCGTGACCAAGCTCTCGGCCACCCCTCCGCCGTTAGTCTTTAGCTGCTCGTCCGCCAACGACCTTTACCGAGTCTTGACTTCCGGTAGGGCGTCCCTTCCGCGGTACGACACACCTGGAGAAGCCATCGCGCGGTCCCCGAGCGGCGCCGGCGTCCTTATCCTTGCGGAGGGCTACCCCACAAAAACCACCCAAGTTGACGGTGAAATCTACCATACAGCAAGGGAGAAGAAACTGCGCTTGTACGTCGAATTCCCCTCGTTTGTGCCGGGAGTGCGTACCAGCGAGCCGCGCGCTGCGGAAAAGGGAACATACAGTAACTTGGTTGAGCGAGTTGTAGTGGCTTCAGAAGCCTTTGGCCCCTCTCTCCGGAAACTGCAACTCCTGGACATCCACGATTGCCGATATGTGCCTGTTGAACCTAGGAGAGCGGATCTGGTGTTAGCGCGGGTGGCGGGTTTTGAGACGGCCATTTATGGGATCCCTCAAGAAGGTGTCAAACCTATCCTCTTTATGGCACCGGAGGGGGAAATTCTGATCGCCACCACGAAACTCAGCCAGTTCGTCACGGGTCGATACGCGCCGGTGACGGCGTGGAGGTTCATCTGGGACTGGGTAGCCGGCTGGCTATCCCCCCAGACCGAGGTGAGGGTTGGGGAATTTATCCCAGCGGTAAGCCCTTCCTTTTCGTCTCACCAACCCTTGCCCCAAAATGCCGGACTCGAGGCCTTCCAAAGAGGAGTGGAGTGGTTCAGCAAGGCAAGAATTTTGGTCGATCACTCGTGGAAACATACGGTGAATGAACGCGAATTGCGCAGCGGTCCCTCACCTGGACCGGGACCTGACTGGCCTGTCGGCGACGGCAGCGAGGGAGTGCTGGAAGGGTTTTCCAACATTACCGAGTACGACGGGAGCCAATTGGCGAACTGGGGGATCCGTTATGATTGCGCTGGGGAAACATCAATGGCGATGGCTTTTTCTGCTGCGATCGATCAAAAGGCGGAGGATGGCAGGATCGCAGCCAATCTGAGCGACTTCATTTATTTGACTTCAGCGCTCGCCCAAGGCCCGCGCAACGATCCTCGAAGTCCGTCCTTTGGCCTCATCGGAAACAGTACCAACAAAGGAGGCGTGGATGTTTATTACGGCGATGACAACGCTCGCGGTCTGTTAGGAACCATGGCAACGGCGGCTCTGCTCAAGTCCGACCGCTGGGACGAACACGTCCTTCGTTGTCTATTGGCCAACTTACGGACGACAGGGCGGCTGGGTTTTCGGGGAGACAGTCTGGACGAAAAACGGCTGCAACAATTTGGATGGCGGCATTTTCACAATGCTGAAACCGTTAATTATGCGCCCCACTTCGAGGCATACTTGTGGGCGTGTCTCCTTTGGGCATACCACAAGACCCGCTATTCCGCGTTCTTGGAAAGGACGAGGACCGCCATGCGCATGACCGTTGCCGTTTACCCGAACCAATGGCGGTGGACGAACGGCCTTCAGCAGGAACGGGCTCGCATGCTGTTGCCCCTAGCTTGGCTGATACGAATTGAAGATAAGCCAGAGCACCGCCAGTGGCTCAAGCAAATAGCGGAAGATTTGCTCGCCTTTCAGGATGAATGTGGGGCCATTCGTGAAGAGATAGGCTCAGGGTCCCAAGGCTTATTTGGCCCGCCGAAGTCAAACGAGACCTATGGGACAAATGAGGCTCCACTCATCCAGCAGAATGGCGACCCAGCTTGCGATCTTCTCTACACCACGAACTTTGCCTTCCTCGGCTTGCACGAGGCTGCTGCCGCCACCGGAGATATTTTCTATTTGCAGGCGGAGGATAAGCTGGCGGAATTCCTGTGCCGCATCCAAGTGCGTTCTTCCGTCCACCCCGAACTCGATGGCGCTTGGTTCCGGGGTTTCGACTTTAAGCGTTGGGACTACTGGGCAAGCAATTCGGACTGGGGCTGGGGGGTTTGCTCCATCGAAACCGGCTGGACGCAAACCTGGATCGCCTCCCTGCTTGCCCTGCGGCATCTGAAAACCTCGTTCTGGGACTTGACGGCGAACAGCGAAATCGGACGGTATATGGATAAGTTGCTGCCGGCTGTGCTGCCGGGACCCGACGCATCCATCACACCTGGCCAAGCGGTCCGAGACAAATGACCTCACGTGAACGAAGTCAATCAGCCATGCGAGCGCAAACGCCCGATCGGGTTCCGGTGGTGCCCCTGATCGACACCTCTTACGCCGCGGCGTGCTACGGCGTATCCGTCTCCGAATGCTTTCTCAATCCTGAAGTCCACGCCCGCGCTTTGCTCTGTTGCCTGGAACGCCACCCGGACATCGACGGCCTCTCGATCAACATCGGCATCGCCCCGGAGGTCGTCTGCGACCGACTGCGAACACCGGATGGTTGGTCGGTCACAACGCGCGATGGTTCAGTCTGGCGCGTACCGCTGAACGACATCGGCACGCCCGTCCGGCACGATATCACGAGTTTCGAGGATGAGCGGTTACAGACGCTCGACACGATGCGTCCGTATGTTATTGATACGTTGCACCACATCCCTGCCGATGTCCTGGACCGATACAACATCTCGGTCGGCCTTACCGGCCCGTTTTCCCAAGTTGGTTTTATGATGGGCGTGCAGCGTATACTGACCGCCTTGATCGACCAGCCCGAGGAATTGAAAGCGGCCATCGGGCGCCGCACCCAGTTCGCAATCGCCTGGGCTGAGGAGATAGCCGCGATGAATGCGCCGAGCGTCTGGCTGGGGGAAGGCATGGCGTCCGGCAGCCTGATTTCCGCAGCCCATTACTCCCGCTTTGTGCTGCCGTCCGAGCAACAAGTCACACGGCGACTGCGTGAGCTGGGCATTCCGTCGGCGCTGCACATCTGTGGAAAGGCGGGAAACAACTTGGAGGCAATGGCCCGCAGCGGCGCAGACTGTCTCGAACTTGATTGGCAGGTCGACCTCCGAGCCGCAAGGACCCTCGTCGGGTCGAAGATTTCGCTGAAAGGAAATCTGCATACTAGCAAACTGGCGCAATCAGCGGCGGCAGAGGTCTACGACGATGCTCGCCGCCTCATTGAGGTAGCGAAACCAGGCGGTGCGTTCATTCTGAGCAGCGGTTGCGCACTTGGCCGTGACACGCCCCCGGAGAACGTTGCTGCTATGGCGCGCGCCGCAAAAGATTTCGGTGTTTACTCAGGAAACAAAGATTTCGCCTGAAGGTAACGCAGGTCCCACGAGAATTCCGGGGGGTACAGAATGGATTTTCCCTTCCGATATTGCTCAGACGGTTTGCAACGGCTGGAACGGCTTCGTGAACTTTACGAGGAGCATCCGCAGGACAGGGTCTTCGCGCGCATGGAAGACGCATTTCGGCAAGTACAGCACTGCACGCGAGAGCATCGAAGGAGAGGAGACACTCCCCGAAGCGCCGACCGCGGGGTCGAGAGTTTAGTAGAACATCGGCATTCGGAACCGTCATGATAGACAACTCAACGGTGTACCAAGGGAATCGCAGCTCGCCGCTGGATGACGGTGGGTGTGGCGATTCTTCTGGTGTCAGTTGGAATTCTGGGTTGGTCGGGCCGCCTGGCCCGCTAAGGAGATCACGATTGTCGCTGTTGCGCTGTCGCTGACCGCCGACGTGCGCCGCCTCATACAGCGCCGCAACGTTCGGTCGACGCAAGCTGAAGCCGGGGTCTCAGACTAGTCGGGCCTGTCATTCGGAGCGAAGCAAGGATCTCTGCGGTTGATAAGTCGGGGAGCTACGGAGATTCCTCGCTAAGAATGACAGGATTACCTGTCCGGCGCAGAGAGAGCGCCGCCACAGATATACCGAGGGATATCATGAACCCTTTCGAGAAACTCCAATCCGCGCTGCGAGGAAAACTCCTGGTGTCTTGCCAAGCGGACTCCGGCAGTGCCCTACGAGATTCCTCCATCATGGCGCGTATGGCGCGGGCCGCCGTGGAAGGCGGAGCCGTGGGCATCCGCGCCAATGGGCCTGATGACGTGCGGGCGATTCGGCAGGCCGTCAGCGTTCCCATCGTCGCTATTTGGAAAACCCTGCAAGACGACGGCGAGATTCTTATTACACCTTCGTTCGAGGCAGCACGGCAGTTGGTGGGGGCAGGAGCGGACCTCGTCGCTCTGGATTGTACGGCCCGCGGCGTGCGGTTCGGGGCTTTGGAAAGACTGCGCCGCATCAGGGAGGAACTTGGAGTTCCAGTTCTGGCGGACATCGCCACGCTTCACGAGGCGGTTCAGGCCGCCGCAGCGGGTGCGGACGCCGTTCTCTCAACCATGCGGGGTTACACAAAGGACACCCGTGACGTCAAGACGTTCGAACCGCCCTTCATTGCCGAGCTAGTTCGCACCGTAAAAGACGTTCCGGTAATCGCAGAGGGCCATATCCAGGCGCCTGAGGAGCTTTGCGCCGCACTCGACGCCGGCGCCTTTGCGATCATCATAGGGACGGCCATCACACGACCGGCGGCCATCACCCGCAGATTCGTCTCCGCCCTCGATGTTTGGCAGCGCCGTCATGCCCCCAGTAGCGTTTTCGTGGGCATCGATATGGGCGGAACCAACACCAAGTATGGCCTCGTCACTGGCCAGGGCAAATTACTCTTCCAATCGACAACTCCCACACCTTGGAAAGACGGGCGGGAGGCGTTGCTCTGCCACCTGAAGCAGAGCGTCTCCGCCTGCTTGGAAGAGGCTTGTCGCCAGGCCCTATCGCCTAGGGCTGTAGGGCTTGCCACCGCCGGCTGGGTGGATCCGGGCTCGGGCCAAGTAGTCTACGCAACGGAAAACCTCCCCGGCTGGACCGGAGCCAACCCCGGTGCCTGCTTGCGCGAGGCGTTTGGCCTTCCGGTAGTGGTTGAGAACGACGCGAATGCGCTTGCGGTGGCCGAAAAGCAATTCGGAGCAGCGCGAACTGTCTCCGATTTTGTATGCATCACGCTGGGTACGGGCGTGGGAGGCGGTTGTTACGTGAACGGGAGCCTCAATCGTGGTCCCCATTTCTTTGCCAACGGACTAGGTCATATCACGATCGAACCAGGGGGAAGACCCTGCACTTGCGGTCTGGCTGGGTGCCTGGAACCGTACGCGAACGCGTCGGCACTTGTGCGCTACGGGAATTCGGGGAATTACACTTCGGGGGAGGAGGTCATCGCGGCGGCCAATGCGGGAGATGGAGTAGCCATACAAGCAATCCACACCTATGCAAGATATCTGGCGATGGGATGTGCCACCATCGTGAACCTGCTCGACCCGGAACTTCTAATCTTGGCCGGCGGCTTGGCCCAGAACAATCCCCTGCTGTTGAGCGACCTCACGGAAGAGCTCTCCAAACGAGTCAGGGTGTGGCCGCAGCGCAAGCTGCGGGTGGAGTTCTCGTCGTTAGGCTACTCCGCGGGCGTGCTTGGCGCCGCGGCCCTAGCCTCAGCCAGACTGGCGGACTCTTGGTGTCCGAGGTGATTAAACATCCGGGAAAGACCAGTGTCACGCCAAGGCGCGAAGTACACAAAGGTCGCAAAGCGAAGAAAGGACTTTCGTTTTGCGTATCTTAGCGCCTTTGCGACTTTGCGTGAGCTGTTTTGATTTTTGCAGACCTTCGGTGGCCTGGTCTGTGTTAGGTCGCCCCTTTGGGGCTGAAAACGTGCATCCCACGGAGGGCCCGGTGTTCAGCAAGAGAAGATGTGGGACATGCACGGGCCAATGCGGAGCAGAGTAATTCATAACTCACCATTCATAATTCCGAATTCAGCCATCGGTCCTTTGCTTTCATAGACATTCCCGCGTCGTTCTTTCAGTTTTGTGTCTTCCAACGTTTCCTCACCCTGCGAGTCAGCGGACACAATGTCGCTGTCGACTGTCTCCTCGGTGCCCTCCATCTTCGCTCCTTCGTCCTGAC
>Ga0187862_10004306_pt1 | contig 13572 bp, 13 predicted proteins | sample June2016WEW_10_1_FD_133003 | JGI IMG/M metagenome (GOLD analysis project Ga0187862, IMG submission 133003) | Peatland microbial communities from SPRUCE experiment site at the Marcell Experimental Forest, Minnesota, USA - June2016WEW_10_150 | ecosystem: Environmental > Terrestrial > Soil >...
GTCCCGGAAGTGTCCAGTCCGGGAGCCGGAATCCAGGTTTTTCAAGGTCCACTGGACCGCGGATGTCACCGGAGTGACGGTTTTGTTGAGTTCTGCAAGAGGCTCTCCTGTTAATCCTGTCTAGCAAAGCTTTTCTCTGCGCCCTTTGCGCCTCTGCGGTGACGCTTGCCTTCCCGCTTCCCGCTTCCCGCTTCCCGCTCCCTGATACCGTCTTTTTGCCTCTTCTCGTTGCCGTTTCTATTGCCGCTTCTGAATGCCGCTTCTCGTCGCCGTTTGGCAAAACAAAATCACTGTGCGCTACAATACCGCCGACCAATTGCAGACGTCGAAGGAATCGGGGAGTTGAAATTGGTTTCTCACTGTTCACTAGTCACTATTCACTACTCACTATTCACTGCGAAGCCGTCGCCGTTTGGCAAAACAAAATCACTGTGCGCTACAATACCGCCGACCAATTGCTGACGTCGAAGGAATCGGGGAGTTGAAATTGGTTTCTCACTGTTCACTAGTCACTATTCACTACTCACTATTCACTGCGAAGCCGTCGCCGTTTGGCAAACCAAAATCATTGTGCGCTACAATACCGCCGACCAATTGCAGATGTCGAAGGAATCCGGGAGTTGAAATTGGTTTCATCACTCATCACTCATCATTCTTCCTCCCCGCTCCTCGCGTAGCGATAGAACCAAGAGGAGTTACTTTTAAATGTCCACTGCTTTTTTACTCTTGTCTTCTCGTTCAATTGCCTTCCGCTGCGCCCTCTGCGCCTCTGCGGTGAAATTTGGTTTTCCCGCTTCACGCTCCTGTTCCTGCTCCTGTTATCTCCTGTTATTGCGGAGGGGATAGTTAAACCACACCCCCCCGATTTGCCGGGTACCGACCGCATTTCAAAATGAAATGATTCCCACTTTACCCCTTGAATCAGGGATAAATTCCCACTATGCCGTTTTGAGTAATAAAATCAATAGATTGCTCTCGCATGTAGCCTTCGAAGTTTCCCTCTCGCTCGCTTCGCTCGCTCGGGGCCTTGCTTCGCTTCGGCCCTGGAAGCGTTAACGGCAACGGTAGCGGGGTTGGGGTTCAAGCTGTTAGGGTTAAGGTTTTCGATCAAGATAAAGCTGCCGGTTAAGCCGAGCCTGCCGATTACGTCAAAGCTGCCGATAACGTTAACGCTGCCCTCGATAGAGTCAACAGGCAGGCTGCCGGGCTAGGAGGGGCTGCCGGGCAGGGAGAAGGACGGGGGCTGATATGGGGGAAGGCTGGAAAGACGGGGAGATAGGCTGTAGAGCAGCTTGAATGGGATGAACAGGTCAAGCTCTGGTCACAAGGTTACAGGTTCATCCTCAAGCCGAAAAAGTCCGGCCTTTTTTTCGGTCTTTTGACATTTTGTCCAGTTTTCGGGGTACTGGTCAGCCCGCAACGCCAAGCAGGGTGCGGAGTGATTTTCAAAATAGGGACAATTTACGCTCAATTGTCCAGTTAGTTATGTGAATTTACCTTTTTTTATGTTTCTAATTACTTCATTTCGTTCATAGTGGTTCATGCCATCCAATGCGTCATGAATTTGTTGGACAGTTTCATCCGGAATTGGCAATTTCTTCTCAAGATTTTCAACCAAGTCTACTAACTTGTCGAGACTCATACCGATAAGCCCAAGGCCATAAAGGATTAAGAGACCTAGTACTAAGTATGCCCAATTTGTGGAGTGAAATGCTCCACCCCAATATAACAGGAAGCCCAATACAACCATGAATCCACCCCAGAATCTTAACTTGTTGTCATCGCTCAAGGCTTTCCTCCTTTTGATAACTGGACATTTTCTGTTTTTCTAACGCGCGTCGTTGTGAACAGCAACGTGGTGAATCTTGCCTCTGGAATCTCGCACACAAATATCAATGGTCGTTGGTAGTTTCTTAATTTCAGAGGGTGGCATTTCCTTAGACAGAAACAAGTGTGTCTGGCTTTCAGCAAGTTCTACGGGCCGAACGTCATCGGGCATCCCCCCGTGAATTGGTATTTGTATGGGGCCATATGTCACGCCTTCGCCCACGACAGTGCGGTCTTCATCTTCCATGAAGGTAACATCAGTTATGGAAATTGGACGTCGCCCGTCATTAGTAACGGTTACTCCAAGCTGATAGAGATTTTCGGTACTCCAGAGCAAGAACCCATCGCACCTGAGTTTGTATCTATCACGAAAAATACCGCGCAATGAAATAGCCAAGGAAGTCAACGAAATCAGAAGGGAAGCGATTGCGAGCCAGTTTGAGACCTGCACGTGTGCTCCTTACTTCGTTATCAGGTCCTAATTGTCGTGTTGGTCGGAAGGCCTAATTTTAAAGAATATGGACAGAATACAACAAATTGTCCAGTTTTCGGAACAAGTGCCGCCACAGTCGCTTGGTATGGCGTAGTTATGGGATTTCCGAGAATATTCGGGAACGTAAAATCCACCTTCGGCCTATCCTACAGTCAATCCCCGCAGCATAAGAATACATCGAAAATCAAAAATTTTAAAAAAAATTCGCCGTCCTCTTCGTTATTCATTTGGAGACTCGAAAACTTTACCGTCATGATATTTGGAAGCTGTACTGTAGCCTGAAACTTATGACCTAGCTTGACCGTTATACGGCTTAACCTGTAGCCTGACTTTGGCCGCAAGCCTGACCCTGTACGGAAAACCTTTCCGGAAACCATAACCTTAGCTCCAATGCCCCTGGCCCCGACCCTGTTCCCGTTGACCTTAACCTTAACGATGACCGGAAACCCTTGAACACGACTAAGACAACGAAAACCAAAACAGAGCTTTCCCTGTTTCCGTTGCCGGATGAATCCACGGAAACAGAAACCCTGGAAATGAAGGAAAGGCAATGGTCGGTTATGTCATAAGTTTAGGTAATGTGCGGTACGCAATCGGACGAACACTTTTTCGTGTAATAACTGGACAGAATGTTGTAAATTGTCCAGTTATGGCAGAGGAGGCAGATTCATGGGGCTGCGAGAGCGATACGCGACCATGGACACAAAGGAACTCGTAAAGATTATCACCCTTCATAAGGACCAGTATACCCCTGATGCGATCCAAGCGGCTAAAGACGAACTGAGAAGCCGAGGGGAAACCCGCGAAACACTGACCCCCATACTTAAGGAGGCCAAAGAGGAAGAACAGATACAGGCCCAACAATTGAAAGCCAGCGTGGAAAAGCCTCTGAGCGACACTCAACGAGTGTTCTATACTATCTTTCCGGTAATGGCCTTCTACTACCTCATTTTCACGCCTGCAAACTGGAAGAAACGCAAGTTGGAGGCCGAGCTATGCTGGTGTCGAGGGATGCTCTGGTATATCGGAATACTGACTCTGACCGCTGCGATCCTAACGTTTCTTAAGCCGAGCAGTGACGTTCCTGTTCTATATATCTTCACTTTTAACATAATAGTTTTTCTATGCTTCATTTTCGCTTATCGACGAGCAAGACGTATACTGGCAGAGATGGCTTAATCAGGTGCCTGAGAAATGAAGATATTTCTTTCTAAAATTGGAGCAGCACGCCGACAGTTACTAGAAGCCATTAATTTATTCTTTGAAGAACGCGATCCTGTATCCATACATACACTTATCGGAGCATCGCTTGGAATATTGCATGACCATTTTGATATGGATGCTGCATGGGATTCAAACCTCTGGTTTCATCCCAAGAGCATTTATATCAAAGAGGAATTCCGCGATTATTGGATTAAGAAGATCCGAAAGGCACAGAATTATTTTAAGCATGCAGACCGTGATCTAGCACAAGGGAGAGATGAAATTGAATTTGAAACAGACATGAATATCTTTAGCATCATTGAAGCTATTAAATGTCTACGTATTCTTGAAGCTACTCAATTTGAATTCTCACCTGAGTTTGACGTTTTCATGAAATGGGTTGCCTTGAAGTTCCCCCAAATAATCAAGGATAACAGCTACACTATAAACCTAGTACAACACAACATTGATCCGAATGACTTCCAGGCTTTTCGAATTGCTATTCAGCTTCAAAAAGAACATCCAGAATTGGCAAATCAAGTTGACAGTGAACTGGACACTTGAGCGTAAATTGTCCCGTGTGCGCGGGGAAGCGACCCGCAAAGCCCCGATTTCCCAAGGGCGGCGAAGTGGCAAAACTGGACAAAAAGACAAGCGGCCCTCTGCGGCAACAGAGGTTGTTTGTTTTTTTTTGTCCAGTCTTCGAGGTGTCGGCCAGCCCGCAAAGCTAGGCGCGATGCGGGGGCGGTTTTCAGAATAGGGACAATTTACGCTCATTTGTCCAGTTACGGTGAACCGCCAGGTTTGGGCTTATCGCTCGGCGTCGGCTGTCCTTCATAACTTTCAATAATTGCTTTCACGTCTTCGCTGACTCTTGCTCGAAGTGGGTCAGGTATCGGAGGATCGCAGACGAGAAATTGCTTACCTTCCCGGATTTCTATTCGAACATTGGCAGGGGGAAGTGGAGGCACAGGAATGACAAACCACTTCACGTTCCTGCGCTCTAACTGGGCCAGTTTCACTTCAAGTCGATTGTACTGCCCGATGAACGTGGCCAGCTTGTTCATCAATACGAAAAACTCAATTTGTGTTTGGTAGTCCTTATGGTTTGCGAAGTGGCGATCGCGTACTTCAATGTACCTGACGAGTTCCGACGATACTTCATTCTGAATGCCGTAAAGCCTTTCGTAATAGTCCTTTTCCAGTTTGGTCTGTTCACGTGAGGCGGCATTGCTCTTGTTTCGATAGTCGAGAAATTTCCACAGGGCACCAGTACCCAAAACGGCTCCGACTATGAAACAGATACAGGGAACTGCCCAGTTCAAAACCATGCTCTTTCCAATCAGATAATTTGACCTAACTGGACTATTTACAACATTTTGTCCAATTTCCGTGTGAGTTAATTCTGGACAACTGCACCAATGGTGTCAAGAGAATCGTTCCCGTCCGCCCGAAATTTGCGGTCATCGTCAGGGTGAGCTTGCACAAGCCTGGTTTTGAAGTTGCTTGCGAACTCCTTGACGATGCGGTTAATGTCAGGGTCGAGAGAGCGGACCAGGGGGATGATCTTCGAAGCAAGTTCCGGCATGACCTTGCAGATGCCATGCCGGGTCTCGAAGAAGTCAGATGCGTGAAGGGTCGTTTTTGCCATAAACTTATAAAGCAGCCGGTCAACCGAAGGGCGCGCAGGTTCCATCAGGTCGTAGATAAGCCCACTTCGATTAGTACGAGAATTGGAATGAAGAACAGGGAAATCCACATCAAGCCTGTAGGCTATGCAATACCGTTTAACCCTCGATTCGAGACAGGCATAGAGGTAGTTCAAACAGGAATGAAACGGAGAGACTGAGTTTCTGCCGTAACCTGACTTCGGAGACATCCTTGAACCGATGGTCAACCAATGTTCAGGGACAAGCTTCGCCTTTGTCACCTTCCATGACAGAGGAACACCCTCAAAAGACCCCCAGTAAGCTCTACCCGCCTGAGCTTCCACTCCCCGCAATTCATCGGCATTCTGGCATTTGGATAAAGCCCTTTGGAAGCGGGGAAATTGGTCTGTACCCTGCTTGATCGCCTGTTTTGCCCCTACTGTAAGCCCCGCAAATTTTAGCCCTTTTAAGGTCTGCAATTGGCCGTACAGTTTTTCCTGTAGCAACCAAATTGCCAATCTGCGTTGCAATTGTGAGTTTGCACATGCCTGCCGTTGCTTTACTATCGGGCTTATGTGTTCCTGTGGGAGCATGTCGGTAACAAGGTTCCCCTGATAGTCGAGTATGCTGACGACTATCCCCATGTCCATCAGCCATTGAATTGCGTCCAGGCTGATGGTTCCGGATTTTCCGAGAACAACAATATGGTCAACATCGCATGTACCACGGTTAATCCATTCTTCCGTGACTGTACCGCCGAGAGGAAAGCCGTGTCGGAGTTTCAGCCTGCCGCCTGAAGCTCTGATATCAATATTTCCGCTCAGCACTACTATTCGTTTTACGGGAGAATACATTTTAGACTCCTACTTTTGGCGTTGCGATTACAGAGTAGTTAAACGATCCATCAGGATATCAAACTTCAATCGCTTATCATTTCTAGCGGAAATTAACCCAAGGAGTGTTATCCTGTAATAAACTGACATTGGATTGTTAACTTCTTTTATGAATTCGAGAATTAACGGATGATCTACAAAGGGTTTGAGAAAATGATCTATTGACGGAAGGAAAGTCTTTATAATAATAAAGTCATCTCGTGCCTTCATAAGCTGTTGATCGGTCATATTTGTGAAGATATCTATCATATGGATTACATTAAACAACCTAGATGTGGTTATTAACAGGAGTTCACGCGTAAACGTATCTACGGGAATAGCAGTTACATTGTGAAAGCTATCTACAGAACTCCTGTCACTAGGCTGTTCACGTGTTTCGGACGGGCCATATAATGAATCAGGTTCTCTTGTAACTACAGCTTCACAGATAGTATTATATATAAATTCATCTTCCAAGCTGGGATCATTCGACGCTATTCTACCCGTAATATCTATAATGCGATACATGTCTTCTTCCGAAACTTTGAGCTTCTTCGTAAATCGTTGGACCTTTGGAAGCTCACAGATGCCAGAAATTAACACTTCCCATAATTCTAACTGTTCATCTTCAGCTTTATCTTGATTGTATCCACTCAGAAGTTTTATTGCTTGGTCTACTCGGTCAGGAGATTCATGTTGAAGTAGCTGTTTTTTAATGGAATTAATTGCTTCTGAAATATCTATTCCTTTAAACAGCAGTTCTCTGATTTGCGAGATATCTACCATTCGGTTTTCCTGGAATAATTCGCTCAATATGCGATCAAAGTTTTTACCTTCCTCACGTTTCCTATAAACAATCAAAGCCTGTTCTTCAGTACCATCGGGATACCCGGAGATAGTCCCCTTCCCCTTTCCCAAAAATTTCCGGATAGGCCGGGGCAAAAGCCCGTTTTTGTGCCAATTGTCAATTGTGTCGAAAGAGAACGTTCGACCTGTCTCTTTGTCGATATGCCGGATGATGTCGAGTTTCGTTACCATGGTGTGTTTTCCCCGCCTAAATTTGCGCTCAATTGGCAACTTCTTATCTCTCATAACATATACATCGGTTTGGCATGTAAGTAAAGTGTGATATCCGATGTATTGCGATTGCTTATGATCGGCTTTTGCTTTTGAGACTGCCTTTCGGAGGTGGGAAAGACAGAGGGAGGTCAAACCTCCGGCAAAAAGCAAAGAATACGGCAGGCGATCAGCCGGGCATTGAACACTCAGTTTTAAGTTCCCCGGTTACCTCGACCTTCGGAAATCGCCCCGCAGGTCAAAAAAATCAAAAAAAAAGTTACACCAAAACCTGATGGTTGAATTGTCTATCATCCTGGCTAGTTACCAGTTTTTTCTTCGTTACATCCGGTATCGCAACAGCGAAATTACGGGAGTGTGACGTGATAAAAAAAAGGACGTAAAAAGAGAATGGGAGGCAAGGTGTATGAAACAAAGCCCGGACCGAATGCCAGTAATATTGCCGATTAGTCAACTACGAAAATTAGGTGGACTGGCGAAGAGACGTGGGATGCGTTCTTTAAACCCGATAGCTCAGGAGTTTTTTAATTGGGGATTTCAAACGTTCTGTGAGGAAGTAAAGCACTCGATCAGGTATATGACTGGTTTACGTGAATCCGATAGGATATTGGAGGTAATTTCGAAAGGACCTGGCAAGCTGGACTGCATAGATGGAAGAAGGCATAAACATATATTCTATTTCGCAAGCACGTACATTTACAATTTACAATGTATAGCTTCGGGAATACCTAAGACTTCGTTATTTATTTTGGTTATGTGGTTCTTTCGATTGAAGTTAGATCAGTTTTGCAAAGCCATTTCGGGTAAGAGTCAGTAAACGAACCAAAAGAAAATCCGCTCTGATTCATCTTTGGAAGGGACTAATCAGGCGGATTTCTCAAAGGGAGTGAACAGGCTGGATTGCCTATTCATTTGATGCTTCAGGGCTTTTTTATGCCCATTGGACATTTTTATCTATAGCATATTGTGAGGTGACAGTCAACATATAAATATCACTTTATGTAAGAGCGGGAGGGAACATAAAATGGCTAAGAAGAACATACCGCCTAGTGTTCAAGAGGCTATAGCAAAAGCTCAAGAACAATATGAGCGTGCATGGTCGAATAAGAAGTCCACGAGTCGGTTCTCAATAAAATACGCTACCTCTTTCGAGTACCTTGAACAGGAATCGGCGAAGGGTCGTTTCAATCCTCAAAGCAGTACGGGCAAACGCATTCTTCGCGATATCAGGGAGGGTCATGCAACGTTCGATTTGGCTAGTATGCGCGGGCACGGACGCCCCTGGACCGTAAAGGGACTGTTTGATGAACAAGGCAAGCTCTCTGAAGTGGAACTCAAGAACCGGCGGCAGGCGAGCTTGTGGGGTGACTATTATAATGCTCTTCAAAAATTCCGAAAAGGCGACACAAACGCATTAAAGCCCTTCGTTGGTAAGAGCTACGTTGATGCGGACAGCAAGAAACACGAGTTCCCCACGGACTTCGATACTCTTTACCGATTGGACAAAGCCGGGGAAATTCCACACGGCGACGAAATAAGTCTTAGCAGCCGGGCTGCTTAAAACGGGAGGCTAAGTTCACATGAGCAAAATCATAGAATTTCCAGCTATTCAAAATCGCCACCATAAGAAAGGTTCTCCTAGACAAAAGCAATCGAGACTTGTTGTGGAATCATGCCCTTCATGTAAACGGGATAACCTGGAGCTTCATACACTTTTTGCGAGCGCGGGAGGTACGCCATGGTTCGGTTTACGTTTATGCCGCGATTGCTGGAGTGTTCGTTTCGGCGTGGATTTGGACGATCCGATCCCATTGAGTGATAGGCCTTGGTAACAAAACCTGGAAGAAAGACGGTTTGATATGAACATCCGCGAATCAATAATTTATTCTGAAGCGATTGAACATGAAGATGATGATGTCTTGATCCATCAGATTATGACAAGTTCTCATAACCGGAAATGTGAGAGATGCCCTGAAGTCGAGCTTGTACCAGGAACCTTGCTCGAAGTTCACCATGGGCCTTACTGTCATGAGGGATGGACGGAACAGCTATGCAAAAACTGCCATCAAAAAGTGTCTTTCGACCAGGACTATTGGCCCGAAGATGTCAGGAAAAAGGACCGTAGCTTTGAAGAAAAGCAATCCGCGATTTGCCTTGGCATATTTAATCGTCTGATGTCCCTTTACCCGCATGACCCCTCCGTTACACCTTTCATTACTCAGCAACAAAGAAACCTGGAAGTGATTTATAGGTTCCATGAACGGGCGGATGCTCAAGTCCGGACCCTGGAACGTAAAATCGCTCGGCATGGCGAGAATTCGAGTTGCAAAATCTGCGGGGAAGCGGATCACAGAGCATTGACTGATAAAGCTCCGTCAAAAAAAGCGACCCGCTTCATCCGGCGAACTATGGGGCTAAAGAGCAGCAAAACGATACTCTGTTTGAATTGCTTAGCTAAACTGCCTTTTGCTCGAATTTATTGGGCGGAAGCATTCCGAGCTAAAGAGCGGTCCTATCTCCCCGCTTTGTTAACCGTTCTTCAGGAAATACCCAACAGATTAAAACTACATCATTCATTCAGCGAGTTCTTTCCCCACACTCAAAAAAGGCTTGCTTTGCTGTGTGAACTTAAAGAGTGAGAAATACCTGCTTTTTTCTTGAGGAAATAATTTGGCGGATAAATCTCGCTCAAAAAGAGCGACCAAAGCCCCCCCTAAAGGCGAAACCACAAGCGGAAACGCCGCTTCCGCCGCTTCCGCTTCCGTTTTGGCTTTTGGGACGGTTGAACCCTGTTAAAAAGAAGGACCAAATTATGAGAGACATTCAAATAGCTGTTAGAGCACACACTAAATTCACTCCAGCGAAAGCCAAAGAGCGGGGTTCAGGTAAGGGCAACGGCAAAACAAAAGAAGAAAAGCCCCTTCCCGCATACGGCAAGCGAGTAATGGTTCTCGACACGGAAACCACTGTAGAGGAACTGCAAAATCTGACCTTCGGGCAGGCTTGGATTTTTGAAGGCAAAGGAAAAGAGCAAGCACGTACTGAGAAGGGACCAAAATTGAGGTACCTTTTCCATGCAGATGACCTGTCCGTAAAGGACTTGGAGACCCTGAAGCAATACGCGAACGATAAGGGATTAATCCGGCTTACCCGGACGGATTTCTTGGACACAGTATTCTTCACGGAGATTTGGAAACGCGGCACTTTGCTTGTTTGTTTCAATTTGCCGTTCGACCTTTCCAGGCTTGCTATTGGAGTGAAGACCCGCGAGAAAGACAAGAACAAGGACAAGTTCGAGTTCTTCTTCTCCGATAACAAGCACAAGCCGCGTATTATGGTCAAACCCATCGACAGCAAAAAAGCCTTTGTCGAGTTCCACGGTTCATATCACAACACTTTCAAGGGCCGGTTTCTCGACCTGAAAACCCTCGTGTTTGCTCTTACCAATGAATCTCACTCTCTTGAATCCGCTTGCAAAGCTTTTCATTGCGAGTGCGAAAAGCAAAAAACCGAAGAGCACGGCATAATTACCCCTGGATACCTCGATTACAATACAACCGACATGTTGATTACGTGGAGTTTATACTGCGCGGTTAAAACGGAATTCGACAAGCACACCATCGTCGATCATGACGGCAAACCCCTTGAGGCGGGAAAGGCTTACTCTCCGGCTTCCATTGGCAAGGCTTATTACCGGGCGATGGGAATACAGCCCTTTGAAGGCCGGCAACCTGACTTTCCGCCTGAGATAATGGGATACGCCATGACCGCCTACTTCGGCGGAAGAAGCGAATGTCATTATCGCTGTAAGCCTGTCAAAGTGTACCATACAGATATTACCAGCATGTACCCTTCCGTCTTCACTCTTCAGGGCCTTTGGGATTGGGTAATAGCCAAAAAGCTCTACGTCGAGGAAGCAACCGAAGGGTTTCGCTCCTTTGTTGACGGGCTGACGATTGAGAGTCTTTTGGAACAGGAAATTTGGAAGCAAATTACCGGCCTGGTTCTCATAAAACCTGACGGTGATTTGTTGCCTGTGCGGGGGGATTATTCGAAAGATACCGGCTACCAGATCGGCCTGAATCACCTGACGGTTTTCGACAATGTGCTAAAAGCCGAAGGAACGGAAGGCATGTGGTTCACATTGGCGGATGTAGCAGCAGCTAAAATTCTGACCGGCAAGACTCCTGAAATTCTAAAGGCGTACCGAATAAAGTCAAGCAAGGGCAAGCAGGATGGATTAAAGCCAGTTAAACTTCGCGGGCAAATTGACGTTCACGCGAAGAATAATTTTTTCAAAAATGTAATCGAAATGAGGATACCGATTAAAAAAGAAGCCAAACAAGCAGGAAACCCTGAAAAAGATGCTATGCAGACGTTTCTTAAGATTTTGGCGAACAGTACAAGCTATGGCGTATACATCGAACTAAACAGGGTTGAATTGAAGAAGGAAGGCAGTATCGAGTATTTCGGTCTAAGCCGCATTACACCCAAACAGGATAAAGAATACGAGGAACACGGAAAATTTTACAATCCCCTGATTGCTGTCATGATTACAGGAGCAGCAAGGTTGATTCTTGCCATGATGCAAAAGAGCGTAGAGGACCGGGGCGGCACGTTCGCTTTTTGCGATACCGATTCGATGAGCATAGCCGATCTAAAAAACGATGACCCCGAAAAAATCGGACGGGAAGTTATTGAAAGGTTCAAGGCCCTTGTTCCTTATGACCGGAATATCGTGGGGGAGAATGCCAGTTTGCTCGAAGCTGAGGATTGTAATTGGGATCGAAAGGATTGGACGAAAGACGAGGACGGCGGAAATCTCAACTCCGGCAAATACTTTGATCTTTATTGCTACATGATTTCCGCTAAACGGTACGTCATGTACAATCTGGTTTCAGACAAGCAAGGCAATCAGCAAATCGTCATCCGCAAAAAATCCGATCACGGCTTAGGACACTTGCTTTCGCCAATTGAGAGCGGGAAAAGAACCGATTGGGTAAAAGAGGTTTGGAAGTACATTCTATCCATCGGGCATAGTTTGCCATATACCGAACCTGACTGGTTCCACGAATTTCCGGCGTTTGCACAATTGACGGTATCGAAGCCGTCTATTTACAGGCTGCTTAACCCTGAGCTGGATATCCCGTATAGTCAGCAAATAAAACCCTTTAACTTTATTCTGAGTGTTCATCCGGAACATGGACTTTTGCATTTAGGCAATAATACCGTTCAGGAGTTCTATTGCAAAAAATACGAGAAAATAGGGCAAGAACAATGTAACAATCAAACTGCATGCGGGTTTTCAAAAACTTGCCTTGCAAACCGTCACATATTTCCTGTCTCCCCTTTCAGAGGGAAAAGGGACTTCCCCAATTGGGCTGAGTTTCCTTTCATCGACAAAACTACCAAACAGTCACTTCGAGGCAAACTGATTCTATCGAATAACCGAAGCCTACAGTGTCTGAAAAGAGAGGAAGAGAAACGATTAGCGGAAATAGACCAAAAGGTCACAGAAGATATGGAACGGTATTGTCCCGGCCTTGAAGGTACTGGGTACGAACAGGAGTTCAACCGGCAAGTTCGAAGCATGCGGAAATGGTTTAAGGTATCTGATGATCTTCCGGATACCAGCGGGTTAATTGTAGTCAAAACCATATTCGATTTCATCGAAAAGTATTCCGATCATCCTGAATCAAAATACGATGACCTCGAAGGGAACATATGCAACCCCAGGACAAAGGGTCTGCTCAAGCCTACTCATTTGCAGGTAAAGTCCATAATCCATATCGGCAAGGAAGCTGAGACGATTCAGGATGAAGAGGAACAGGCTATTTTGCCAGAAGAAATGCGTGATGCGGTTAAAGCATATCAGCGTGTTTCGAAAATGACTTATCGGCAATTAAGAAAGCACGCTCTGGAAACTTATGAGGCTCTTCCCGAAATTGAATCAATCAAAAATCTGAAAAAAGCAGGCATCAAATCCGATTCCTTTACCGACTGGGATAAAGAGACAGTCAAGGAACTTATGAAGCGTTTTCCTGGCATGATTCGCAAAACCGGCAATTATTCCGTTGACGTAGCCGCCCAAGATTTAGGCCTCGAATCAAGTGACGCTTTCATAAAGAAGTTATTTTCGGTTCCTTCCAGGGATGATTTTATCCGTTCACATATCGAGGAAGAATGTAATTATGCAGGGATAGACCTGGAAACATTCGATTGGGTAAATCTCAGGTCCACGTTAAAAGACGGCCTGAGAGAAAAAGGAATCACGCAAAAAAGTTTCGGGGAAAAATTAGATGTTCCCCTGAAAACCTTTGAAGATTGGCTTGTTAACCGGCATGCAATAATGACCCACCTTTGAGGAAAATCGGCGTCCAAAATTGACCCACCGTAGCTGCCCGCTACAATCCTGCTAAAAACTGCAGAACGTAGGGGGTGAATCAAAGGA
>Ga0187862_10004309_pt1 | contig 13564 bp, 9 predicted proteins | sample June2016WEW_10_1_FD_133003 | JGI IMG/M metagenome (GOLD analysis project Ga0187862, IMG submission 133003) | Peatland microbial communities from SPRUCE experiment site at the Marcell Experimental Forest, Minnesota, USA - June2016WEW_10_150 | ecosystem: Environmental > Terrestrial > Soil >...
CCGAACCGCAGGTTGACCAGGTCCAGCACGTAGTTCTGGTAAAGCTTCCAGGGCTTTTTGGAACCTTGGCGGGGAAATCGATCGATTGCGCGCTGGATGTAGCCCGAAGAGAAATCGAGCAACGGCTCCGGTTTGACGGAGGGATCGCGTTGGCGCGGCGTACAGGCGACATAGCCGTGCCTGTCCATGTAGTTGATCAGCCGGGCCGCATAAATCGAGGTCAGATCGCACTTCAGCGTCCAGGAGGCGTTGGTGTAGCCGAACGCGGTGAACAGGTTCGGCACGTCGCTGAACATGACGCCCTTGAAATTCATCGTATCGGAAAACTTGACGGGCAGTCCGTCGACAATGACGTCGATGCCGCCGAGCAATTGCAGCTTGAGTCCGGTCGCGGTGACGACGATTTCGGCGTTGAGGTCGCGGCCCGATTGCAAGCGAATGCCGGTTTCCGTGAAGGTCTCGATCTGGTCGGTCACAACGTCCGCCGTGCCGGCCTTGATGGCGCGAAAGAAGTCGGCGTCTGGGGCGAGACAAAGACGCTGGTCCCAGGGATTGTAACGCGGCGTGAAATGGGATTGGACGTCGTAATCGGAGCCGAGCTGCTGCTGCGCCTGGCTTACGATCCATCGCTTCACGGCATCCGGCTTGCGCCGGGACAGATTGTAGAAATAAAGCCCAAACAGCACGTAATACCAGCGGGCAATGCCGTATGCGATTCGGGTCGGCAAGCGGCGCCGTAGCCACTTGGCGAGCGCATCCTCCGACGGCCGCGATACGATATAGGTAGGCGAGCGCTGCAGCATGGTTACATGCGCGGCGGTTTTGGCGATGACGGGGATGATCGTCACCGCGGTCGCGCCGCTGCCGATCACCACCACGCGCTTGCCCGCATAGTTGAGGTCTTCCGGCCATTGCTGCGGGTGGACAAGGCGGCCGCGAAATTTTTCGATACCGGTAAATTCAGGCGTATAGCCGCCCGCATAGTCGTAATAGCCGGTGCAGGTGAAGAGGAAGCTGCAAGTAAAGCGCAGCGGCTCGCGCTCGGGACCGCGCTCGACCTCGATGGTCCACACTGCGTCGGCGGAGGACCACGACGCGCTCGTCACCCGATGCCGGAAGCGGATCTTGCGGTCGATGCCATAGGCTGCCGCAGTCTCGCGAATGTAGCTGCGGATCGATTCGCCGTCGGCGATCGCGGCGTTCGATTGCCATGGACGGAACGGATAGCCGAACGTGAACATATCCGAATCGGAACGAATGCCGGGATAACGGAACAGGTCCCAGGTGCCGCCGATGGCATCGCGGCTTTCAAGGATAACGTAGGATTTGGCGGCGCACGAGGACTGCACGTGGTAGGCAGCGTCGATGCCGGACTGTCCGCCGCCGACGATGATGACGTCAAAATGTTCTTGCGTCATGCTTTAGTGTTCTTGAAATTAGGTGGTCAACGCGCGCCCGGCATCCGCCGCAACGCGTTGCGCCATGCGCGCAATGAGCGTGACGGCGCGATCGGCGGACGAGATGGGTACCATATGTCCGCCGCCCTCGATCAGTTCGAGATCAAGTCCGGCCACCTTTGTAGCCATCGCTGCGCCATGTTTCGCAGGATCGAGCAGGCGGTCGCCAGTTCCAAACAGCACGCCGATCGGAATCGTGAGGCGCTGATAGCGCTCCTGCATGTGGGCCAGGTCTTCCATGGTCGCCATTAAGTCGCGCGAAGCGTTGATGAAGCTGTGCCGCCGCAGGTTCAATAGTCCGCCGCCTAGCGTCCCATAATCGGCCGCGATTGGCTGTGGACTGAACGCCGCTTCGAGCACGAAGTTGCGGTTCCTGATCGACAACGGAATTGCCGACGTCCAGCCTACGAGCCCGCGCAGCAGCGGCGATCTGATGGCAAGCCCCCGAAATAGGGGCGGCACCTCGCCCTCCACATGCGTCAGCGGCGCGAGCAGAGCCAGGCCGGCGACCTGCTCGGGATGGTTCAAGGCCAGCGCGAGCGCAATCGCTCCGCCTAATGAATGACCGACGACCAGCGGTCGCTCCAGTCCGAGCGCCTCTATGAAACGCGCGATAGTGTGGGCCTGAGCGCCGATCGCCGCCGAGGCTCGCGATGGGCGCGTTGAATAGCCGCTGCCCGGCCGATCCAGAATAACGACTCGGTAATCGCGCTTCAGCCTGTCGAGCAGAGAATGAGTGAAAACACGCGTCTGGCCGGCCAGCCCGTGAATAAGCAGAAGCGTCGGCCCGGAGCCTTCATCGAGATAGTGGATGCGCGCACCATCGACTTCGATGAAGCGTCCGTGCGGAGGCAATCTCTTCTCGACCTGCCGCGCCGTCCACGCGGAGAAAAGGGCGAATCCACCCAGCGCAAGTGCAAGAAGCACAAGGACGATACCAACGATCCAGGCGAACGCGATCATCGGCCTGTCTCTCCAGCCGGCCCGGTGGCCAGCGCTCCGGCATGAAATTCAACATCGTTCATTGCTTCGATCCCCGCCCGAGCCAATTCCAGTAAGTCACGGGCATGAGCCGCTCGACGAACGCGGCCATCTTGGCATCGGTGCCGACCACGATGCGCACCTTGCACCGTTCGACGCCGCGAACGATCGTTTCGCCGGCGACCTCGGGCGGCATTATAAGGAAGGAATTGAAGAATTTCCGTCTTTTCGTAACCTCGTCGGCGGAGAGACTGTTCGGCAGCCGGGCATTTTTCGCGATCGAGGTGGCGACGCCACCGGGATGGACGGCGGTAACGCCGATGCGCGTTCGCGCAAGCTCATGCCGCAAGGATTCGGAAAAGCCGCGTACCGCGAATTTGCTCGCCGCGTAGGCGGTTTGGCCCGGCGGCGCGATCAGGCCGAACAGGCTTGAAATGTTGACGAGACGTGCTTCCTCGCTCTTGTATAGGAGCGGCAGGAACGCCCGCGTCATCCGCACGACGCCGAAAAAATTGATCGCGAACAGCCAGTCGAAATCGCGCTCGGCGACCTCCGGGAAAGTGCCGCCGAGCGCGACGCCGGCATTGTTGACGAGTACATCGACGCCATCGTGTTCCGCGATCACGCGCGCCGGAAAAGCGGCGACGGCGTCGCGATCCGACACATCGAGATGATACCGGCTGATGCGCACGCCCGGCTCGGCAAGCTCGCTAGCGGTGCGGGCGAGCGCCGCATCGTCGATATCGGCGAGTGCAAGATGGCAGCCGCGGCGCGCCAGCGAGGCCGCGATCGCCCGGCCAATTCCACTGGCGGCGCCGGTGACGACCGCCGTCCGGTCTTTAAGCTTCAGCAATTGTCGGGGACCCCTGTCACTTCAAATCTAGTTTGGCAAAATCTTTTCGCATCGGAAAGTGTGGCATTGCTGAGTTCAGAACCGATGGAACTTGCCATCCTTGCTCGCGCGCTCCGCTCTGACGGACGCGCCCGCCGTGCGGCTCGTGGCCGCGTCGCCGAGCGAAGAAATGGTTCTGTACATCGTGCCGCCGCAGCCGAACGTCCGCGATTAGGGGCAATCCAGTACTCGTCCGCGCTGGAAAATAAATGATTGAAATATCAGAATTGATTTTTTATTAATAGAAATAGAGATTCTAGACATCACTTCTGACCCCGCCCCATGATCACCGCCGGCCAGCTTAAGGCCTCGCGCGCACTACTCGGCATCGATCAGCGCAAGCTCGCTGAAGCGGCCCGGCTGTCGCTACCGACCATCCAGCGCATGGAGGCCAGCGTGGGCGTGATCCGCGGCCACGTCGATTCCCTGATGAAGCTCGTCGCGGCGCTCGATGCGCTTGGCGTCGAGTTGATCTCCGACAGCGCCGCGAGCCAAGGCGGCGGCCGTGGCGTACGGCTGAAGGGGGCGACCTGGTGACGGTGACGATCGTCCTTGTTTGCGCCGGGGTCCTGCTGGCTCTCGCTCCGATCGCCGTGGCGCTGAGGAGTTCGAACCGCGCCACGCGCTTCGTTTACGGCGCGAGCATGATCATATCCGCGGTTTCGCTCATAGCTGCGATTGCGCATCTTCTCGGCGCGGCGGCGCCTGAAAGCATCACGCTGCCGGTTGGCGTGCCGTGGCTCGGCGCGCATTTACGCATTGACGCGCTCTCCGCCTTTTTCCTGGTCGTAGTCGATCTCGGCGCCATGAGCGCGAGTCTGTTCGCGCTCGGCTACGGGGAACACGAGACAGCGCCCGAGCGCGTACTGCCGTTCTATCCTGCCTTCCTCGCCGCTATGACGCTCGTCGTGCTCGCCGATGACGCCTTCACGTATCTGCTCTCGTGGGAATTTATGTCGCTCACGTCGTGGGCGATGGTGATGGCGCATCATCGCGTGCCTGAGAATGTGCGCGCCGGCTACGTGTACCTGGTGATGGCGAGCTTCGGGACGCTCGCTTTGCTGCTCGCGTTCGGCCTGCTCGCCGGCCCCGACGGCATGTATGCGTTCGCGCAGATGCGCGCCGCGCATCCGTCCGCCGCCCTCGGCGCGCTGACGCTGATCCTTGCACTGACTGGCGCGGGCTCGAAGGCCGGCCTCGTGCCGCTGCATGTCTGGCTGCCGCTCGCCCATCCGGCGGCGCCGAGCCACGTCTCCGCCCTGATGAGCGGCGTAATGACGAAGGTCGCCGTCTACGGCTTCGTGCGCATCGTCTTCGACCTCGCCGGCGGCCCGGCCTGGTGGTGGAGCATCGTGGTGCTCGCATTCGCCGGAGTGACGACGGTCATGGGCGTGCTTTACGCGCTCATGCAGCACGATCTCAAGCGCCTGCTCGCCTATCACACGGTGGAAAATATCGGGATCATCTTCATCGGGCTTGGACTTGCGCTGGCATTCAAGGCGCACGGCATGCTGTTCGCGGCGGCGCTGGCGTTTACCGCTGCGCTCCTTCACGTGTTCAATCATTCGCTGTTCAAGAGCCTGCTGTTCTTCGGCGCCGGCGCCGTGCTCACTGCAACCGGCGAGCGCGACATGGAGCATCTCGGCGGCCTCATCCACCGCATGCCGCAGACCGCTTTTGTTTTTCTCGTCGGGTGCGTGGCGATTTCCGCGCTGCCGCCGCTCAATGGCTTCGTCTCCGAATGGCTGACCTTCCAAGCGATCCTGCTGAGTCCGCAAATCCCGTCGTGGGGGCTTAAGCTTCTGGTGCCGGCGGTCGGCGCGCTGCTTGCGCTCTCCGCTGCGCTGGCCGCCGCCTGCTTCGTCAAGGTCTACGGGGTGACGTTTCTCGGCCGCCCGCGCACGCCCGCCGCCGAAGGCGCGACAGAGACCGATTGGTATTCGCTCGCTGCGATGATGCTCCTTGCGTTGCTCTGTCTTCTTGCCGGAATTCTGCCCGGCCTGTTCATCGACGCGCTCGCGCCCGTCAGCTCGGCCCTGATCGGCAGTCGCATGCCGGAGCAGAGCGGCGCGCAATGGCTGTCGATTGTCCCGATTGCCGCAAGTCGCAGCTCCTATGACGGCCTGCTCGTCTTTTTGTTCATGACTATATCGGGCATGCTCGCAGCATTCGCGATCCACCGTCTCGCCTCTGACCGACTGCGCCGTGCGCCGGCATGGGATTGCGGCTATCCCGATGCAAGCCCGGCGACGCAATATTCGGCGATGAGCTTTGCCCAGCCGATTCGGCGCGTGTTCGGCACCATCGTGTTTCGCGCCCGCGAGGCGAGCTTCATGCCGCCGCCGGGCGACACGCGGCCGGCGCGGCTGACGGTGGAGCTGCGCGATCTTATCTGGGACGCGATCTATGCGCCCATCGTCGTCGGCATCGGCTTCGCCGCCGATCGTCTCAACCGTCTGCAATTCCTGACCATCCGTCAGTTTTTGAGCCTCGTGTTCGGGGCCCTGGTCATCCTGCTCCTGGTGCTCGCGATATGGACATGATTCTCGACGTGGCCGTGCAGGGCGTGCAGATGCTGCTGGTGCTGTTTTTGGCGCCACTCTTCACCGGCTTCGTGCGCAAGGTGAAGGCGCGATTGCTGCGACGGCAAGGCCCGCCGCTGATCCAGCCTTATCGCGATCTCGCGCGGCTCATGCGCAAGGACGTGGTGCTGGCGGACAGCGCCTCGTGGCTATTCCGCGTCATTCCTTATCTGGTCTTCGCCGCCATCTGGGTCGCGGCATCGCTGGTGCCGACCTTCCGCACCGGGCTCCTGTTCTCCTGGTCGGCCGACCTTATTGCCATCATCGCGCTCTTGGGCAGTGCGCGCTTCTTTCTGGCGCTGGCGGGACTTGATGTCGGCACGAGCTTCGGCGGCATCGGATCGAGCCGCGAGGTGATGATCGCCTCGCTGGCGGAGCCGGCGATGATCATGATCGTGTTCACGCTCGCGTTGATCGCCGGCTCGACGCAACTCTCCACCATGGCCGCATTCATGGCGTCCTCCGAAGTCGGGCTGCGTGTCTCGCTCGGCCTAGCGCTTATCGCACTCATGATGGTGGCGATCGCCGAGAACGGCCGAATTCCGGTCGACAACCCGGCGACGCATCTTGAGCTCACAATGGTGCACGAGGCCATGGTGCTCGAATATTCCGGCCGGCATCTGGCGCTGATCGAGCTTACCGCCTCGCTCAAGCTCGTCCTCTACGTCTCCGTGATCGCCTGCCTGTTCGCACCTTGGGGTCTCGCACCGGCCGGTGCCGGGTTGCCGGCGCTTGCCGTCGGGATTTCCGCCTATGCCGGAAAGCTCGCCGTCGGCGGCTTCCTTCTTGCGCTGTTCGAGACGTCGATCGCCAAGATGCGCGTGTTCCGCGTGCCGGAATTTCTGGGCGCGGCGCTGATGCTTGGGCTGTTGGCGACATTGCTGCGGTTCGTGTCGGGGAGTTTCTAATGAGCGGCATCGATTTCGACATTGCCCATCTGCTCGCCGGATCGCTGGTGCTGATCAGCTTCCTCGAGCTTTATCAGGACCGGCTTTATTCGCTGCTCAACATCTATGCCGTGCATGCCCTGGTGCTGGCGGCTTCAGTCGCCTGGCAGGCTTTCATTCAGGACGCACCGCATCTCTACGTCACCGCCGGGATCGCCCTCGTCTTCAAGGCGATCGTCATCCCGGTGGCGCTGCATCGGATCATCGTTCGGCTCGGCATTCATCGCGAGATCGAGAAAGCGGTGGGCGTCGGCCCCGCCATGCTCGCCGGCATCGGCCTCGTGGCGCTCTCCATGGTAGTGATGCTGCGCGTAACGTCGGATGCCGATCCGTTGGCGCGCGAGGACCTCGCCTTCGCGCTCTCCGTGGTGCTGCTGGGCCTGTTGATGATGGTGACGCGCCGCAATGCGGTGAGTCAGGTGGTAGGCTTCATGTCGCTCGAAAACGGCCTTGTGCTCGCGGCGACTGGCGCCAAGGGCATGCCGCTCGTGGTCGAGATCAGCGTCGCATTCTCCATCCTCATTGCCTTCATCGTGATCGGAATTTTTCTGTTCCGTATCCGCGAACGCTTCGACACGGTCGACGTGCAGGTGCTCGATCGTTTTCGCGGAGAGCGCCGATGACCTTCAATGAAGTAGGACCCGATGCTGTGGCGGGCGTCCTCGTCGTTCCCGCCGTCGCGGCCGCACTGCTTGCGGTGCTGCCCGATTATCGGGCAACTGCCCGGCTCAACGTTCTGGCGACGACGCTCACTTTGATCTGTGCGCTTTCGCTATTCTTTGGAAGGCCGCGGCCGAACTCGTATCTTCAGGTGGACGATCTCAATGGCACCTTCATCGCGCTCACTACGTTCGTCGGCTTCACTACCAGCATTTTTAGCGCGAGCTACATCGGCCATGAGCTCGAAACCGGGCGGCTAACGCCGCCCTTCGTGCGTTTCTACCATGCCATGTATCAAGTGCTGATGTTCGCGATGAATCTTGCGCTCGTCGCCAACAATATCGGCCTGATGTGGGTGGCGATCGAGCTTGCCACGCTGACCACCGTGCTGATGGTCGGCATCTACCGCACCCACGAGGCGCTCGAAGCGGCGTGGAAATATTTCATCCTCGGCAGCGTCGGCATCGCGCTCGCTCTGTTCGGCACCATCCTCGTCTACATGGCCGCGCGGCCGGTTATCGGCGAGGGCCTCGACGCCATGGAATGGACCGTGCTCGTGCGCCGCGCGGGCGCCTTCGATCCGGCGCTCCTCGATTTAGCCTTTGTGTTTCTGCTGCTTGGTTACGGCACGAAGGTCGGCCTCGCGCCGCTGCATGCCTGGCTGCCTGATGCACACGCCGAAGGTCCGACGCCGATCTCGGCGGTGCTGTCGGGATTGCTGCTCAATATCGCGCTCTACGCCCTGTTGCGCTTCAAGATGCTGCTGGCGGCCAACGCGGCGGCGCTCGCACCCGGCCCGCTGATGGTGACGCTCGGATTGCTCTCGCTCGTCTTCGCGGCGTTCATGCTTTACCGCCGCCGCGACATCAAGCGTCTGTTCGCCTATTCGTCGATTGAGCACATGGGCATCATCACCTTCGCCTTCGGCATGGGCGGCCCGATCGCCAATTTTGCTGGCCTGTTGCACATGACCATGCATTCGCTCACCAAGTCGGCGATCTTTTTCGCCGTCGGCCATGTTGCGCAGGTCAAGGGCACGCAGCGCATCGCCGACATGGGCGGCCTCACTGTGACCCATCCGATTCTCGGCTGGGGTCTGATCCTCGGGGTCGTAGCGATCGCCGGTCTGCCGCCGCTCGGCATCTTCATCAGCGAATTTCTGGTAGTGACGTCGACCTTCGCGCGCGCTCCGCTGCTCGCGATCATCCTCGTCTTCGGCATTCTGGTCGCCTTGGCCGGTCTCTTCCTTCGGCTCAACAGCATCGTGTTCGGCGAGCCGCGCGGTCCGAGCGCCAAGGCGCAGGCCTCTTACGTGCCGATGTTTGCCCATCTCGCGCTCGTGCTCGTTGCCGGCATCTACATACCGCCGGCGCTCGTCGCCTGGTTCCAAAACGTCGCCAGACTGCTCGGCTAGGACGATGCCCGCACTCATCGACATCATTCCGCAGGGCGAGCGAGTCGACGCTCATCGCCCTTGGCCGCGCCTGGTAGTAACAACCGAAGCGTGGCGCGTAGTTGCGGGCGAAGTCGCCGCCGGCCGCGCCACGCTGCTTGGCTTGTGGGGAGATGCAGACGCCGCGTTTTGGGTACACATGGCGATCATTGACGAGGACGCAGGCGACATCGCGGTCGTCAGCCTCGCATGTCCCGACCGAACGTTTCCGTCGGTCGGCGCGTTGCATCCGCCCGCCATCCGGTTCGAACGCGCGATTCGCAGTCTCTACGGCCTCGAGCCGATCGGCGCGCCTGACACGCGGCCCTGGCTCGATCTCGGCTTTTGGGGCGTGCAGCATCCGCTCGGCGCGCGTACGCCCGCGCCGGCTGTGCGACCTGCCTATTCGTTTCTACCGGTCGAGGGCGAGAGCCTGCACCAAATTCCCGTTGGGCCTGTACATGCCGGCATCATCGAGCCGGGACATTTCCGCTTCACCGCCGGCGGGGAGACGGTGGTGCGGCTCGAAGAGCGCCTGGGCTACGCGCACAAGGGTATCGAGTCGCTGATGACTGGCGCGAGCATCGAGCGGGCGGCGCGGCTGGCCGCCCGCACCTCCGGTGACAGCACCGTCGCCTACGGAATCGCTTTCGCCCACGCGGTCGAAGGGGCGCTCAATTTCGAGGCTCCGCCGCGTGCGCGATATCTGCGAGCCCTGATGGCTGAGCTCGAACGGCTGGCGAACCACTTCGGCGACATCGGCGCCATCTGCAACGATGCGTCGTTCTCGATCATGCACGCGCATTGCGGGATCCTGCGCGAGTTGGTGTTGCGCGCCGCTGAGGTCTGCTTCGGTCATCGGTTGATGATGGACCGGGTTATCGCGGGCGGGGTTACGTCCGATCTTCCTGCTGATGGCGCAGCTCTGATCCGCAGTTGCTTGACGAACATTCAGCGGCGATTTCCGCGGCTGGTCGAGCTTTACGACAACACCGCTTCCTTGCAGGACCGCACTGTCTCGACCGGCATCGTCAGCGCCGATCTCGCGCGGCAGTTCGGGGCGCCCGGCTATGTCGGGCGCGCCAGCGGCCGCGATTTCGATGCGCGTAAAACGCCGGGCTATGCGCCATACGATGAACTTGACTTTGCCGTCCCCGTGCTGACGGCGGGTGATGTCAATGCCCGCGTGTGGGTGCGCATCCGCGAAGTCGAGCAAAGCCTGGCGCTCATCGAACAGCTCCTCGAGCGCATGCCGACCGGACCGATCGCAACCGCGCCCGACGCCGGCACCGGCGCAGGTGAAGGGTTGGGCTTTGCGGAAGGCTTTCGCGGTGATGTGCTGGTCGCGGTACGGCTCGATGGCGGGCGTGTCCTGCGTTGCCATCTGCGCGATCCGTCGTGGTTCCAGTGGCCGCTTCTGGAAGCGGCTATTGAAGGAAACATCGTGGCGGATTTTCCGCTGTGCAACAAATCGTTCAACTGTTCGTATTCAGGGCACGACTTGTAAGGACTAGCCAACAGGATGAGACCATGCGCAGAACGCTTTTCGAGGGCTTGACGCACCGTCCCCTCACTGAGGCGCCGCCACGCGCCGATGATGACGCGCTTGGCGAGCTTGCGAGACAATTCGACCGCGCCGCGCGGCGGCGACTGGGACGCAGCCTGTCGATCCGCGAGGTCGACGCTGGCTCGTGCAACGGCTGTGAGCTCGAAATCCACGCCCTTAACAATGCGTTCTACGATCTTGAGCGCTTTGGTCTGCATTTCGTCGCATCGCCGCGCCACGCCGATGTGCTGTTGGTGACCGGACCGGTTACCAAGAACATGCGCGAGGCTCTGGAACGGACTTATCGCGCAACGCCGGATCCTAAATGGGTGGTCGCGGTCGGAGACTGTGCCGTTGACGGCGGAATTTTCTCGGGCAGCTATGCGGTCACGGGCGGGGTTTCGAACGTGGTGCCGGTCGACCTGCACATTCGCGGCTGCCCGCCGTCGCCAAATGAAATTCTCAAAGGGCTGATCGCGTTGTTGGAGCGGGTCAGCGAAAAAGCCGCCGTTCCCTGAAACGGCACGTCGATGTTGTGCTTGTCCCATGTGGGACGCGTAGCCGCGGGCCGCCAGCTTGTGGCGCAGCGGCTTTCCGATTCGGTCAATTATACCCGGTTGGAAATTTCAATGTGGCTGGAGCAGTTTTCCAAGCTGCTGGAGAAGCTCGCCGTAGCGCGCGAAGTTGCCAGACGCATATTCCCGCTGCATCTCGTCGAACAGTGCACGCGCACGCTCCAACATTTCGTTGCCGGTTCGCGTGTCGGGCGCGCCAGCTGTCGGCGCTGGCGCACCGACAAGGAGGCGCTCGGCATCGGTGAGCGTGCTCGCCCATTCGATCTTGCGGTCATCGGGCAAAAGCTGCCCCAACACCACGCGGGCGAGCATCGGGATCCTAGTCTGCTCAGCCTCGATATAGACCGGCTCGATCATAATGAGCTGATTGTCGACAAGCGGCAGCACAATGAGATTGCCGCGAATGACATGCGAACCGTGCTGATCCCAAAGCGTGAGATCCCCGGAGAACCGGCTGTCCGAGCTGATCCGTGATTCCACCTGTGCCGGGCCGTCGATAAAAGTCCCCTTGGGAAAGCGGAAAGCCACCATTTTCCCGTAGTTCTCGCCATCGGAAAGGCCCGCGAGCCAACCCGCCATCTGATTCTTGCCGGCGACCGCCAAGGGCAACATGAGCAGAAACTCCGGCTTTTCGGCACCGGGAAGCTGGGTCGTCACGTAATAAGGCAGCATCGCGATCTCGCTGCTTCGATAAAGTTCGTGCGGGACCTCCCAGCGATCCTCACGGTTGTAGAAGGTGGTCGGGTTGGTCATGTGGTAGGTGCCATACATCTCGGCCTGCACCGTGAAGATATCCTCCGGATACCGGATATGCCGGCGCAGATTCTCCGGCATCTCGCGCGCGTCCTTGAAAAGCTCGGGCAATACTTGCCGATAGGCGTTGATGATCGGATCGTGCCGATCGAAGACGTAGAACGTCACCGAGCCATTATAGGCGTCGATCACTGCCTTGACGGAATTGCGCAGGTAGTTGTACCCGCGGAAAGTCGGAAGCGATCCCCGATAGGCCTCACTGTAAGGATAATTCTCCGAGGTCGTATATGCATCGAGGATGTACGAATAATGGTCCGCATCCGCGACGATGTACGGATCGCGATCAAAGCTCAGGAACGGAGCGAGCGTCTGGGCCCGTTCGACGATATTCCGGCGCAGCATCACCCGGCTTTCGGGCGTGAAATACCCCGAGATGAACAGCCGCGGGCCGTCGAACTCGCGGGCAATGACCAGCCTGCGCCACAAGTTGGATAGCAAGATTCCTCCAGTTCCCTGGTACACCGTCTCGGCGTTGGCCTGGCCTTGCGGGAAATCGAATTCCTTCTCGGTAGTGTGCACATAGACACGGTCGTCGGTGAGCTCGCCGAAATAAATCTCGCCGCGGGCGACGGACAGATCTTTCTTGGCGTCGACCGGAATGTCATGCGCCCAGAGAACTGGATTGCCTCTGCTGTCGATCTCATTCACCGGAACCGCGACTGCGCCATAGCCGTGGGTGTATTTGAGCGCGAGATTGACCCAGACCTGGGCGGGGGCGGGAAGCCGCGTAACATCGAGCTCGCGCGCCGTGATCATGACCTGCCGCTCGGCGCCATCGATCACATAACGATCGATATCGACGCTGTGAAACGTGTAGTAAGGCCGCAAGCCTTGAATTTGCTGTAGTTGCGGCTCGAGCGCGCGCCAATCCCAGATGCGCGCGTCCTGCAGCGTGGCGGCATCTTTTGTCAAGTCGGCAGCCGTTAACGGCGTCGTGGAGACGGCGAATTCTCGTTCCGCGACCAAGGGTCCCTCAAGGTTATATGCTTGGCGGGTGCCGGCGATGCTCCTGAGCAGATACGGCAGCTCCAACGTGATCTGGTTCGGACCCACGTAGAAATCCTCGATCCCGCCCGGAACCACGACTGCTCCCACGAAAAGCAGCGCCAGTACCGCCAACGGCGCGAGCCAATGCGACCGGCGCATCAACAACCAGTTGCGAATGCGCGGAATGGCAGCCGCCAGCCCCAGGATCAACGCGGCCGCGAACCAACACGCGACGATGAGGTCGTATCCGGGTAGCCAGAAATTGACGTCGGCATAGGCTGCGCCAGCCACGACCTTCGAATGTCCGTCCACAACGAGGTGATAGCGGGCCAAAAACCGACTGGCCGCGAACGCGACGCACAAGAGGGTGCCGAGAACCATGCCTTGCCGGATCCAGGTCGCCGAGAGCGCCCGGCTCTGGCTCGGTGATAAAACGGCGACGCTTCGATTCGCCTCAGAGGCTCCGAATGGATCGGGGCGATAGCCGAACGGAGCCGTTCCGCTGCGTGCCACCGCCGCTATGACGACCCAGAGCGCGATCATGACGCAAAGGATGCCGATGACGATTTCGACCATGTCGTCGTAGAGGGGTAATGCCAACAGGTAGAAAGAAAGATCTCTGCCAAACACAGGATCGGCCACGCCGGCCGGCGTGGCGCCAAGGAACCGCATGAGCGGGATCCACAACGGCA
>Ga0187862_10004316_pt1 | contig 13556 bp, 15 predicted proteins | sample June2016WEW_10_1_FD_133003 | JGI IMG/M metagenome (GOLD analysis project Ga0187862, IMG submission 133003) | Peatland microbial communities from SPRUCE experiment site at the Marcell Experimental Forest, Minnesota, USA - June2016WEW_10_150 | ecosystem: Environmental > Terrestrial > Soil >...
ATTGGCCACGCGACAATCACAAATAACAGCGCAATGAGATACCAGGCACTCAAGATGGCGGCGCGATTCTTTTTGAAGCGACGCCATGCGCGTTGGCCAGGCGAAAGGTGTGGTTCGATTTGTTCACTCATATTTGACGCGCGGGTCGAGCAAGGTATAGGCAAAGTCCACAATGAGATTGAGCGCGATAAGCAGAATCGCGTAAAGCAGCGCGAGTCCGACAACGACGGTGTAATCCCGGTTGAGCGCACCGTTCACGAGAAACACGCCGATGCCTGGAATTTGAAAAATGTTTTCGATAATGAACGAGCCGGTCAACAAATCGGCCAGCATCGGGCCGGAATAGGAAATGACCGGCAACACGGCGATACGAAAGGCGTGTCTGAACAGCAGGGCGTTTTCGGCGAGACCTTTGGCACGGGCGGCGGTGACGAATTCGGATTGCATCACGTTCAGCATTCCTTCACGGAACAGGCGCGCGATTTTACCGACGAAATAAGAACCGAGCGCGATCGTTGGCAAAATCATGTGCAATGGAGATTCCCACAGCGCGACCGGCAGCAACCTTAATTTGATGGCGAACGTCATGATCAGCAGCGGCGCGATGACAAAGGCAGGCACGCACACGGCGAGCACAGCCAGAAAACTTCCCACATAATCCCCCCAACGTCCGCGCGTGGCTGCTGTAAAAAAACCGACCAGCAAGCCGAGGCCCATTGCAAATCCAAACGCCAGCGCACCAAGAGTCATGGAAACCGGCAATCCTTGCGCAATGATGTCATTGACGGTGTGGCTGCGATATTTGAGCGACGGACCAAAGTCGCCGTGTGCCAAATCGCCGAGGTAGCGCAGGTATTGTTTCCCCATTGACTCGTCGAGATGATATTTGGCCTTTAGATTTTGCTCGATTTCCGGCGAAGCCGGCGCGCGCTCGCGGTCAAACGGCCCGCCCGGCGCAAGACGCACAAGCACAAACGCCAGCGCGCTGATGACCAACAGCAGCGGAACCGCAAAGATGAGGCGTTTGATGAAATACATTTCAGTCGAGGGTCGAACGTCGAGGGTCGAGAGCCGAAGACTTGGTACGGTTGAATGGCGTTTTCGAAGTTGGAATGAAAAGTGAACGGTTCAGAGAAGCGGTGCGTTTTGCTAGCTTCTCGATTTCGTCAAAGAGCGGGTCGAGGTCGTTTTCGGTCACATAACCTTCATCTAACGCCAAATAAAAAACCGATGCCACTTCCATGAGCGAACCGTAAGATTGTTCAAGAAAGTGCGCGAAGTCCTTGTCTGAATTTCGGCCGGAACCTTCCGCAATGTTGGACGAGACGGAAACGGAAGCGCGGCGGATTTGCGACGTCATGGCGAATAATTCCTCTCGTGGGAATTTGCGGGTGAGCCGGTAAATAACTTGATTGATCTTTCTGGCTTCCTGCCAGACTTCCAGCTTCTCAAAACGGAATCGCGTTTTCATATGATGGCTCCGGTTGTCAGTTTGGCCCTCGACCCTCGACTCTCGACTCTCGACTGACTTTACGAATCGCCTGCAACGGGTGGACGTCAAGGATGTTTTCGTAAATGCCCTGAATCTTGTTCGTGTTGAAATAATTCACGCCGACGTAAAAAAACAATGGAATGATGGGCACTTCATCACGCACGAGAATTGTTTCAGCCTGTCGGAAAAGTTTTTCACGCATTTTCAAATCGTTCTGTTCGTTGGCTTCGCGGATGAGCGCGTCGTAACGGGTATTTTTCCAACCGGTGCGGTTGTTGCCGTCGTTGCTCATGAACAATCCCAGAAACGTGTTCGCGTCATCGTAATCGCCGATCCAGCTGGAGCGCGAGAGATCGAAATCCAGATGCGATTGCGCGTTGTAAAAGATTTTTGCCTCAAGCTGGCGCAGGTCCATTTGAATGCCAAGCTCGTCGCACCACATCTGTTGCAATTCGATGGCGATGTTTTCATGGATTTTATCCCCGCCGGAAGCAGGAGCACTGAACACATATTCAAAATGTGGAAACCCCTTGCCGCCGGAATAACCAGCCTCGGCCAACAACTTCCGCGCCAGCACCGGATCGTAGCCGAGTCCTTCGGGCGAAGTGTAATGAGCCGTGCCGTCGGGCACGAGGTGCGACGCGGGTTGTTCGCCGGCTTTCGTGATTTTTTTTACAATGCGCTTCTTGTCGATGGCCAGTGCCAGCGCGCGCCGGACGCGCGGGTCGTCGAATGGTTTGTGCGTCACGTTAAAACGGATGAAATAAGTGCCGAGATAATTGAACGTGTGGAAGTCCGGCCGTTTGATCAAAATGTCCATCAGTTGTTCCGGCACGAGATCCTTGTCCCACGCGATATCCGCCTGGCCCCGTTCGTAAAGGTTCAATGACGTGTTCGGAGAGCCGACAGGCAATATGTCAATGATATCGGACTGGGTGTTCGTCGCGTCCCAATAACGCGGGTTTTTTTGCAGCCGGATTTTGTCGTTGAGCCGCCAGTAAGCCAATGTATACGGCCCGCTGCCCGGCAATGGCCTGGCCATCAACCACCGGTCCCCATATTTTTCAATCGTCTGGCGCGGCACGACATACAGTATCGGGAGCGCGCACAGGTCGAGGAAAAATGCCGTGGGCTGGCTCAATTCCACACGCACGGTGAACGGGTCCGGCGCGCGAACCCCCACGAGCGATGGGTCCTTGATTTTGCCCGCGTTGAAATCCTCCGCGTGCTTCAGATAAAAAAGCTGCCCGGCGTAATCGGATGCCGTCGCCGGGGCGAGTGCGCGTATCCACGAGTAAACCACGTCGTCCGCCGTGATGGGTTCGCCGGTGGACCAGACCAGATTGGTACGTAAATAAAACGTGTAAAGGCGTCCGTCCGGTGAAATATCCCAGCGTTCGGCCAGACCCGGGATTGCGTGTGCGGTTTTTGGATCGAGCCGTGTCAATCCTTCAAACAGACCGATGACAATGCGCATTTCAACCTGGCCGGTAATGATGGCCGGGTCGAGTGATTCGGGTTCGCCGCCGTTGATGATGGTGATGTCGGCGGAGGGTTCATGGCGTATACAACCTGAAAACAGAAGGCAAATGATCGCGCAACCCAGGAGGCCACAACAACGTCCGAAACAAAAAAACGCTCCCGGGAAAACCTGTCGGGCGCGTTTGAAAATGGCCATCGCGTTATTTCGTCACGTTATTTCGATTGGGTCGGCTCGGCAGGCATGTTTGTCGGCGCAGGCACCGGCACACTGGTTGGTGACGTCAACGGCATCGACAGCAAGTTGTTCGTTTGCGCTGCCACGGGTTGTGAAGGGGGCGGCGGCTGCTTAATCGGCGCCTGCATTTGTCTTTGTTGCACCTGCTTTTCAAACTCCGAAGCGCTGCCGGATTGATGCAGCACGTTTCCCAAATGGCCGAGAAACAAGGCCAGTGCGAAGAAAATCACCGTGGCGTATTTTGTGATTTTGGTCAACGCATTACCTGAACCCGCACCAAACAATGCATCAGCCGCCCCGCCGCCAAAAGCCATGCCGACACCCGCGTCTTTTTTCGGCAATTGAATCAGCACCAGCAAAATCAACAGCAGGCAGTTCAACACCAGCAAAACCGTCAGAATTCCAATGATGAAACTCATAACCAACTTTATATCGAATTTTTAATGACGTCAGCAAAACTTCGGGTTTCCAGCGATGCGCCGCCAACAAGCGCACCATCCACATCCGGCTGGCCCATCAACTCGCGCGCATTCGCCGGCTTTACACTCCCGCCATATTGAATGCGGACTTTTTTGGCAATGGCATTATCGAACATCTTTGCCAGCACGGCGCGAATAAAAGTGTGCGCCTGCTGCGCCTGGGCCGAAGTTGCCGTTTTACCGGTACCAATCGCCCAGACCGGTTCGTAGGCAACGATGGTTTCAACCATTTGTTCTTTCGTCAGACCGGCAAGAGATCCCCGCACTTGAGTTTCCAAAACCTTTTCCGTTTGTCCGGCTTCGCGTTCGGCAAGCGTTTCACCGACGCAGATTATCGGCTTGAGTGAAGCCGCATGGGCCGCCGCCGCCTTTTTGGCGACGAGTGCATTAGATTCCTTCTGATATTGACGGCGTTCGGAATGGCCGAGGATGACGTAGCGCACGGAAAATTCCTTGAGCATTCCGGCGCAAATCTCACCGGTGAACGCGCCAAAATTGTTTTCGCTCATGTTTTGCGCGCCGAGCCGGATGTTCGGGTCGCCAATCACAGCCTTGGACACCGATTCCAGCGCGGTGAATGGCGGGCAGATGACAATGTCCACTTCCCTGATATTGGCCAATTCCAGTTTGAAGTCCTTGACCAATGCCAGTGCCTCGGCAACGGTTTTGTTCATCTTCCAGTTGCCCGCAATAATCAACTTACGTTCTTTGTTCATGTCTTTAAATCGTCTGCATTCTCGAACATTCCGCTCAGTGCGAGCAGCAGCAGCCACCTTGGTCGCTCAACGCCGCCACGCCCGGTAAAACTGCACCTTCCAAAAATTCTAAACTCGCGCCACCACCAGTGCTCATGAACGTCACCTTGTCGCCCAGTTCGGCCTTGTTGAGCGCCTTCACGCTGTCGCCGCCGCCAATGATGCTCTTCGCACCGTTCTTTTGCGTTGCGTCCGCCACGGCCTGCGCAATGGCATTGGTTCCGGCGGCAAATTGTTTGTTCTCGAACAATCCCATCGGGCCATTCCACAAAATTGTCTTTGCCTTGGCAATCACATCCGAATACGCCCTGACTGTCGCCGGACCGATATCAAGGCCCGCCGCATCGTCCGGACAATTCATGTCCTGGCTGGTGCGCGGATTCTGCCATTCGATGACCGGTTTGCCTTTCTTATCGAGCTTGTCCGTCTTCACCGGCACGGCCACCACGTCGTCCACAGGCAAAAGAAACTGTACTTTTTTGGCTTTGGCCTTCGCCAACGCGGCTTTGGCCACGGCCACCTTGTCCGTTTCAACGAGTGATTTGCCGGTTTTGTAACCTTGAGCCAGCCGGAACGTATAAGCCATCGCACCGCCAATCAAAATCGCGTCGGCCTTTTCAAGCAAACGATCCACCACCTTGATTTTGTCCGAAACCTTCGCCCCGCCAAGAATGACAACAAATGGGCGGGCTGGATTTTCCAGTTCATCGCCCAAAAACTTCAGCTCGCGCTCCATGAGCAGACCGGCGGCGCACCTGCCTCCGCGCCTGGCCACCACACGGGCGACGCCTTCGGTTGAGGCGTGCGCACGATGCGCTGCGCCGAAGGCGTCGTTGACATAAACGTCAGCGACCCTGGCGAGTTTTTCGGCAAATGCCGGGTCGTTGGCTTCCTCTTCATTGTAGTAACGGACATTTTCGAGCAAAAGCACATCGCCATCTTTCATGGCGGCAACAGCTTTCTCGACTTTCTCGCCGATACAATCATCCACGAACGCAACCGGCTTTCCGAGCAGTTCGGACAATTTCACCGCAACCGGCTGAAGTGACATTGTTGGTTCCCGCCTCCCTTTTGGCCGGCCTAAATGCGCGGTCAGAACCAGCTTGCCGCCTTTTTCAATCAACAGCTTGAGTGTCGGCAATGTTGCAACGATGCGTGTGGCATCAGTGATGACCATCTGCCCGTTTTTTTCCTCCAGCGGCACATTGTAGTCCACACGCAAAAAAACGCGTTTGCCACGAACGTCCAGATCTCGAACCGTTAGTTTTGCCATAAGCCCGTCCTGATTCTGAAAAGAAACGGAAGTGGAAGAATAGCGGAGACGCGCGTCGAGTAAAGTGAATTCCCGGGCTCAAAGATAGAGCACGCTTTGCAAGTCGTTCACGAGCACACTCGTGAAGGGATAACGCTTGTTGGGTTCGCGCTCGATGCACTTGAGAATGACTTTTTCGAGTGCCGGAAGAATGTCGGGATTGTATTCACGCAGCGGTGTCGGCCCCAACTGGTCGAGTTGACGAGCCAGAATTTCAGCAGGAGTTTCCCCAGGGAAAGGTTTGCGATTCGTCAGCAATTCGTAAGCCGCAACGCCGTAGGCAAAAATATCCGTGCGCCGGTCGATCGGTTGCCGTTGCAATTGCTCCGGCGCCATATAAGCGGGCGTCCCAGGATTTTTCGACATTTTTTTTGGCTTTTCAGAAATGGGCTGCGCGAGGTCAAAGTCAACAATTTGCACATTGCCGTTGCGCGTGACGAGGATGTTTTCCGGTTTGAAATCAAGGTGCATAAACCCGCTTTCATGCACGTGACTCAAGCCAACGGCCATATCAATGAGAATTTGCGCCACATTTTCGACCAGCACCGGGTCGTACCGGGCGAACAACTGCTTCAAATTCTCCGCTTCCACATAATCCATGAGAAGATAAGGTATCCCATTCACCTTGCCGTGCTCGACGTAACTGACGATGAAATCACTTTCATTGAGTTGCGATAGAACCCGACAACCATGCATAAAACGTCTTCGGGCCAAAAAATTGAAACGCAAATCATCGCGCAATTTTCGCAATGCATAAGGCTTGTGGCGCTCATCTGTGACCAACCAAATGTCGGCCATCCCACCATTGTTTAGCAACTCTTGAAGATAAAATCGCCCGAACTTCGCTTGCCCTGGTTCGGCCGCTATTGCAGTTTCCAAGTTTTTCGCCATTCCGCTTGTTCAATAGCACGTCGCACCCACATGCGCGAGCAAAATCTGTCAGCCTTCCACCGGTTCAGATGGAATTCAATTGTTCCAGGCAGCAGGAATTTACAAGGGGTATTAAATTTGAGCTTGGCTTGAATCACTCAAAGATTTATCATTGCACCATGCGGCCTCTCTGGGCGCTGATCATCTACATTGCGGTGGTGTTCATTGGCGGCGCTTTGTTGGCACCGTGGCTTCATTGGCTGGCACAGGCCTTCGCACACACATTCCCTCATATCGCCGCTGCGCCGTTTCATCGTTTTGTGGACCGTTCATTTCTCATTCTCGCGCTCGTTGGTTTGTGGCCGCTTTTGCGTGCCCTTGGAGTAACTTCCTGTCGTGAAGCTGGTTTAGTGCGTCCCCGCGGCCAGTTCTATAAACTGTTTGGCGGTCTGCTGCTTGGTTTCATTTCGCTGGCCGTCGTCGCCGGAATGGCTGTCGCCAGCGGCAACCGTGTTTTCATCCAAACCGCAACTGCTTACAAAGTTGTGGCCATCATTTTCAACGCCATTGGCGCGGCCGTGATCGTTGCTGTGCTCGAAGAAACTTTGTTTCGTGGCGGCGTGTTTGGCGGGTTGCGAAAAATTTTTTACTGGCCGTTCGCTTTGATTGTGAGCAGCGCCATTTACGCGCTGGTGCATTTTCTTCACCGAGCGGAATTGACAGGCGCAGTCGCCTGGAATTCCGGACTTGTTCTCCTCCCACAAATGCTGGGCGGCTTTGCGGATTTTTATGCATTCGTGCCGGCCTTTTTCAACCTTATACTTGTTGGCGCACTGCTCGGCCTTGCATATCAACGCACCGGCAATCTTTATTTTCCCATCGGGCAGCATGCAGGCTGGATTTTCTGGTTGAAAACTTATGGCACGTTCACCATAAGCGCGCCTCGTGCAGCGACGTGGTTTTGGGGGACGGGGAAAATGATTGATGGCTGGCTGGTGTTCATCGTGCTTGCTGTTATGCTTGCCGTTTTTAAATTTTTGCCGCTCGGAAAGAAAAGTGAACCGTTCACAATTCCGCGATGACCGCGTTCAATGAATCATTTCAAAGCTGGTTCAACGCCGCCCTCGCCTTTATCTACCCCGAAATCTGCCAGCTTTGTAAAACGGAACGCGCGACAGCCAAAGACGGCTTCGTCTGCTTGCACTGTTGGTCCCAGGTTCATTTCATCAAACCACCGTTCTGCAAACGCTGCGGTCTCCCCTACCCCGGCGATTTTACAACCCCGTTTGAATGCACAAACTGCCGTGAAATGGAACTGCACTTCGGCTCTGCGCGTTCAGCCGCAGTTGCGCGCAGCGTCGTGCGCGAAGTGGTTCATCGTTATAAATATCAACGCGCAATGTGGTTTGAACCCTTTCTTGCCGATTTGCTCATTCGCGAAGCAAGACCGGCGTTGTGTGAACAAAAATGGGATTTCGTCGTGCCGGTCCCGCTGCATTCAGTGAAACAACGTGAGCGCGAATTTAATCAAGCCGAGCGCCTCGCCGCGCACCTGAGTGTCGCCATTCAAATTCCATTGAACAATCATTTGCTCCGCCGTGTCGCGCCCACAGCCACTCAGACAAAGTTGACGCGCCAGCAACGCACGGCGAATATGCGCGGCGCCTTTGCAGTTTATCCCGGCACGCGCTTGAACGGCGAACGCATGATCCTGGTGGACGACATCTTTACAACCGGCGCCACGACCAGTGCGTGCGCGCAGGCGCTTCAAACCGCCGGTGCGGGCGATGTTTGCGTCTGGACAGTTGCGCGTGGGCTTTAGTATTATTCAAGCGTTAATGGCTACGACCGCTTTCACCAAAAAATCGCTCGGTCTCGAAACGACCGAGCCAGCGTTGACCCCAACGCCGGTCAATAACACACAAGCTAACTTTGCCAAAAAGCCCAAACTCGGCACAAACAAATCCAAAAAGCGGGACATCCCGGAGGGACTTTGGACGAAGTGCCCGAAGTGCGAGACAATGGTTTTCGACAAGGAGTTGGACGAAAATTTGAAGGTTTGCCCGCGTTGCGAATTTCACTTTCCCATTGGCGCGCGCGAACGCATTCATTCACTCGTCGAAACGTGCACGTTTGAAGAAATGGATGCTGACATGGTCAGTGTTGATCCGCTCGAGTTCGTTGACAAAATTCCCTACCCCAAACGGGTTCAGGATCATCAGGCGGCAACCGGGCTGAAAGACGCGGTGTTGACCGGTATTTGCAAAATTGGTGGACACCGCATTGCGCTTGGTGTGATGGATTTCAATTTCATCGCCGCGTCGCTCGGTTCCGTGGTTGGTGAAAAAATCACGCGCTTGATTGAACGCGCGATGGAAAACGAATTGCCGCTCATTATCATCTCCACCAGCGGCGGCGCGCGAATGCAAGAGGGGATGCTCAGTCTCATGCAGATGGCCAAAACGTCCGCTGCGCTTGCTTATCACGCGCAACGCCGCCTGCCTTACATCAGCGTGCTTACCCATCCGACGACTGCGGGTGTGATGGCCAGCTACGCGAGTTTGGGCGATCTCATTCTGGCCGAACCGCGCGCGATGATCGGCTTCGCCGGACCGCGTGTCATCAAAGACACAACGCAGGCCGAATTGCCGCCGGGTTTTCAAACCGCCGAATTTCTCCTCGATCATGGCCTCATTGACGCCATTGTGCCGCGGAAGGAAATGAAACAACAATTGATCGAGTATCTGAATTTTCTCACCGCCCGGCAAAAAGCAGCCACGTCTTAAAATTCATTTATCTTCGCTCGTCATACCACAGAGAGCATGACTCGCGGTTGTAGAGCGCGCGGCGGTTGAACATGACGCGCGCCAGCAATTTGAGACGGTCCCACATCGTGTAGAGCCGCATCTGGCGCGCGGACGTCACCAGCGGATGACCGTGCAATATCACAATTCCCCTGCTCTGTTTCAACGCGCGATTCGTTCGGAGGGACGAGTTACACGAGTCCCGAATTTGGGATGGGAATGGGACTACAGCTCATCCCTCCCCAAAATGCCGAATTTTCCGCGTGCTTTTTATAACGGATGTTTTTATCGTGCGGCATGACTATTTGGATTCTTGCTCTCATCTTGCTGGCATCGACAGCCGGTCTCGGTCTTCGTCAAGGCGTCATCCGTGCGGCGTTTTCGTTTGTCGGCATCGTTACCGCCATGTTATTTGCCGGGCCATTGGGAAAACTACTTAAGCCGCAGTTCCAACACGTGGGAATTGAAAATCCGACATTGATTTGGCTGATCGCGCCGTTCGCAGTATTTGTCGTTATCCTTATCCTGTTCAAAATGGCGGGCTTTTTCATTCAGCGGAATGTGGATCTCTTTTACAAATACAAAGCTGGAGACTTGCGACGGGCGTTGTGGGAGCGATTAAATTCGCGGCTCGGCTTGTGCGTTGGTTTGCTCAATGGCACTGCCTACCTCATATTGGTCTCATTTGTCATCTACAACTTCAGTTATGTGACGGTGCAAATCGCCCCATCCGATAACGAAACCATAATGATCAAGTTCATCAATCGCTTGGGACGTGATCTGGAAACCACTGGTCTGGCCAAAACTGCACGCTCTGTTGTTCCGTTGCCGGACATGTATTACAAATCGGCTGATTTAGCGGGGTTACTTCGCCAAAATCCGCAGTTGAGCGACCGGCTTGAAAGTTATCCGGTGTTTCTTTCGTTGGCCGAACGCGACGATTTCAAACAACTCGGTCAGAACAACGACTTTCAGAACGCGTGGAAAAATCTCGCGCCCATCACTCAATTGCTGAACAACCCCCAGTTCAAGGCGATGTTAAAAAATAACGATTTGACCGCGACGATTCTCAACATCGTACAGAGGGATTGGGACGACTTGAATGGATATCTCAAAACAGGCAAATCGCCGAAATACGATCCCGAAAAAATTCTCGGTCGTTGGGACTTTAATGTCAGTGTGACTGTCACCATGCTTCGTCAGGTGCGACCGAACATCCAACCCAACGCACTACGCGCCGCGCGGGCGTGGATTGCGCAGGCGTATGCAGATACGACATTTGTCGCCGGAGCAGACGGTCAGGCATTCCTGAAAAATTTCCCAAATCTCAAAACACAGCCTGGCCAACCGCCAACAACAGAAAAGGCCACATGGCAGGGCCAATGGAAAAACGATGGCATCAACTATGATTTGTCACTCGGCAACAACGGCCAGAGCAAACTCATGACAGCCCACACCGATGGCATGCGGCTGATGATCAAATCAGGCAAGGATTCGGTGCTGGTATTCGATCGCGAAGATTGATAGTTGAAAGTCCAAGGTTTTGGCGAAATAATTTTCCCAAGCACGGTTCACAATGCAAAAATGGCCTGCTCTACTTGCTGTTCTTTGGCGCGGTGCGCGTCCAAAGTTATTGCAATAATTATAATTGGTTGCGGGGGCTGGATTTGAACCAGCGACCTTCAGGTTATGAGCCTGACGAGCTACCGGACTGCTCCACCCCGCGATTAAGGAATTAACAGTATGGCCAACGCCTGTGGCCAGCACAAGAAGTTTCGGCTCCTATTCAGAACGGACAAATTCCATAGCGAATCCAGTAGCCAAGCAGTTTCGCGTATTCCAGACGGACGCGATTGCCGATACGATTGTGCGCCCAATCGGCATGGGCAGAGGCAAAATAAGATGGACGCGAGTAAAATTGGATGTCCGGCGCATAATGGCGGAAACACGCCAGCGCCCGCCGCGAATGATACCATGAAGTAACGATAATGACGCGCTTCGCATGAAGTAAATTCGGTTTGTGGAGTAATTGGATCGTAAACTGTGCATTTTCTTTTGTCGTGCGGGACTGGTTCTCCATTTCAATCACGCCCGATGGCACGCCGGCTTCAATCAATAACTGGCGGTTGATTTTGTAATCACCCCACCCGCTGACAATGATTCGCGGCGCGATTTGTCCCTTGAAAAGTTCCGCCGCGCGCCCGGGCCGTTCGTGCGAACCACCACCCAAAACGACAATGACATCGGCCTTCACCGGCCCGCTATCCACGCACAAAAACCATTGTGGAAAAAGAATTGCGATGGCGGCGAGCAATAAAAAAAACGCGGAAAACGCGAGCCCAATTTTCAAAAACCGTTTTCGCGCCCGGGTCATAACAGGTGAACATGGCAGTTTTGCCGCCATATCGCAACCAGCAGCGAGCGTTAATCCCGCGCTGGCCAAACCCCAGGCTGATTTGATACTCTGCGCACAATAATGTTTTTTTTCACCAACAAGCGTGTGACCGAATCTCTTGCGGGGCTGGGACAGATCACTTTACTGGCCAAAGAGGCCGTGACTTCGCTGTTCACGTTCAAAATCGCCTGGCGCGATTTGCTTTATCAAATTTATTTCGTGGGCGTCAAATCCCAGGCAGTCGTGCTCATTACCGGCGCGTTCACCGGAATGGTGCTGGCGGCGCAAACCTATCTCCAATTCCACAAAGTCAAAATGGACACAGCCACGCTTGCGGTCGTCGGTGTTTCCATGTGCAGTGAACTCGGCCCCGTGCTGACAGCGCTCATGGTCACAGGCCGGGTCGGTGCGGCCATCACTGCCGAAATCGGCACGATGCGTGTGACGGAACAAATTGACGCGCTCCGCACGTTGGCGACGCATCCGGTGGATTACCTCGTGGTTCCGCGGATTTTGGCCGGATTTATTGCGCTGCCGCTGTTAACGGCGGAATCCATTTCCATCGGCATCGCGGCGGGTTATTTTGTTGGCGTCCAATTGCTGGGCATTGACCCGACGTATTCCTGGGCGCACCTGCTCAAATACACAGGCGACACGGACGTGGTGATTGGGTTGATCAAGGCTTTCATTTACGGCGGCATTTTGACGCTGGTCGGCTGTTACAAAGGCATGACGTGCGGGTTGGGCGCCGAAGGCGTCGGACGGGCAACCACCGAAGCGGTTGTTTATTCTTCCATTGCCATTCTCATTTCCAATTTCTTTTTAACGATATCGTTGGAAAGGGTGTTGAACGCATTATGATTGAAGTGCGTCATTTGAAAAAACGTTTCAGCGAACAGATCGTTTTGGATGATGTAAGTTTTCAGATTGAAAATAGCGAATCAGTCGCCATCATCGGGCGCAGCGGCATCGGCAAAAGCGTTTTGCTCAAGCACCTCATCGGCCTGCTGAAGCCGGATGAGGGTGAAGTGCTGATTGACGGCGAAAACATCGTGCCGATGGACGAACGTCAGTTGCTGCATGTGCGTAAAAAATTCGGTATGCTGTTTCAAGGCGCGGCGTTGTTTGATTCGATGACCGTCGCGGAAAATGTTGCGTTCGCGCTCCGGCGCAATGCCCAGTGGACCGAAGCGGAAATCACCCGGCGTGTTGCCGACGTCCTGGCCGTTGTGGATTTGTCGGGTACGGAAAACAGAAACCCGGCTGAATTGTCCGGCGGCATGAGAAAACGCGTCGGTTTGGCGCGCGCGATTATTTATGAACCACAAATCGTGCTTTACGACGAGCCGACGACCGGCCTCGACCCGATTGTGGCCGACAGCATTGATAAATTGATTATGCACGTGCGTGACCGGTTAAAAGTGACTACGGTTGTTGTCACACACGATATGCGGACGGCGCGGCGTGTCGGCCAACGCGTGTTGATGATGCATGATAATAAAATTTACGCGAGGGGCACGCCGGATGAATTTTTTGCGTCGCAGGACCCGATTGTGCGCCAATTCATTGATGGCGTTGCGGACGCCAGGAAAAATTAGGCCATGGAAAAGTCGCATTTTGAAACCAAAGTTGGCTTGTTCGTGCTCGTCGGGATCGCGCTGCTGGCCGTGCTGCTGATTCAATTCAGCAAGGGCACGAGCTTGTTTCGCGGCACTTACGAATTGCGCCTCCA
>Ga0187862_10004330_pt1 | contig 13542 bp, 8 predicted proteins | sample June2016WEW_10_1_FD_133003 | JGI IMG/M metagenome (GOLD analysis project Ga0187862, IMG submission 133003) | Peatland microbial communities from SPRUCE experiment site at the Marcell Experimental Forest, Minnesota, USA - June2016WEW_10_150 | ecosystem: Environmental > Terrestrial > Soil >...
ATCCAGTGTAAGTCCTGTCGCGCAGGTGTTTTCGATGCGGGCACTGTAAGCGCGGGCAGAACTCTCGTCGCCGGGTTTCCAAACGTTGTTGTGGCGATGTATAACGCTCTGCGGTGGGTTTGCAGAGTTTTTCTGCACGCGGAAGAGATCGAATCGCGTCGCCACGGGAGCTAACGATGAAGAAATTATTTGTAACGAAAGACGATCGCAAGAACCGCCGCGCGGCCGCTGGCTGGGCCGCAATCGCCGCATGTGCAGCGGTCTTGCTGGCTCAACACTGCTTCGCGCAATCGACCGTGGCGAAGTATGCCTTCCAGAAGGTGCAGATGCCGACCGCGGCCGAGGTGAAGCTGGCGTGGAAGACGCCTCCGTCGGAGTATGGACCGGAGCCCTACTTCGGCATGAATGGCGCGGTGACTATCCAGAGCCTGGCGCACGACCTGGACACAATGAAGAGCCTGGGCTTCCATGCGGTGACGGCGCAGGCCGGTGGCGGCATGACGACAACCTACCTGACGCCGGAGTACTTCGCCTTCTTCAAGCAGTTCGCGCTGGAGGCGAAGAAGCGCGACATGAAGGTGTGGATCGTGGACGACATCGGCTATCCCAGCGGGTTTGCCGGCGGCTACTTCACCAAGGAAAAGCCTGAGCTGCGCATGCAGGCGCTCAGCATCGGCCAACGACTGCCTGTGAAGGGCGGCGAGACGCTGAACCAGGCGGTTGGCCCCGATGCCGTGGCGGCGGTGGCCGTCAACGCTACGGGCGACCGCGTGTCAGTGCCGATCTCCGGCGGCAACATTGCGTGGACGGCGCCGGCGGGCGGCGACTGGACGGTGATGGTGGTGGAGCACGTCTTCCGCACCTCGCCCACGCGGAGCGACGCCAACCCGACGCACGCCAAGGACGCGTCGAACTCGTTGGAGGACTACATGAATCCCGAGGCGACGGCGGCGTATCTGGAGCACACGCACCAGGGCTACTACAACGCCATGCCGGAGCTGTTCGGCACGACGATTCTGGGCTTCCGCGGCGACGAGCCGGACTACTCGATCAGCGGGCTGCCCTGGACGCCGAAGTTCTTCGACACCTTCCAGCAGGTGAAGGGCTACGACATTCGGCCGTACCTGGGCGCGCTGCTGCTGTCGGCTGGTGGCGGAGGAGGGCCGAGACCGAGGCCGGCGGCGGCAGCGCCCGGCGGACAAACCACACCAGCCGCAGCGCAAGCCCCGAGAACGCCTCCACCGCCCGCGGTGAAGCTGACGGACGCCGAAGTGCGCGCCAAGGGCGACTACTACGATGTCTTCTCGCAGATGTTCCGCGACGGCTTCTTCAAGCCGCAGGGACTGTGGTGCGCGGCGCATGGCGTTGAGTACCAGGTGCACCTGAACCATGAAGAGATGGAGATGGATCTAGTGCGGTCGGAGGGCGACTTCGAACGCGACATGAAGTACGTCGAAGAGCCGGGGATCGACTCCATCTGGCACCAGATCTGGACCGACACGGTCTCGGACTTTCCGCGGCTGGCGTCCAGCGCGGCGCACGTGTACGGGCATCCGCGCGCGTTTACCGAGACCTTTGCGGCGTACCGGCCGGAGCCCGATGCGACCATGGCGCGCTACATCCTGAACGAGGAGGTGGTGCGCGGCGTGAACGTGATCGAGACCATGTTCTACCCGGCGACATCTCCGGCTGACGCATTCGGGCCTCCAGCGTCAGCGGCGACTGCTCCGACTGCTCCGACCGCAGCGGCTGCGGCTGCTCCTACATCTGCGCCGGCGGGAGCCGGTGCGCCGCCGGCGCGACCGCGGGGAGGGCCATCGGCGCTGATGCGCGATCCAGCCTGGCCCGCGCTGATGCAGTATCTCCAGCGGCTGACCTATGTGATGAGCATGGGGCGGCCGGCGGCCCAGGTTGCGCTGTACATTCCTTCGAGCTCGATGTGGCTGGGCGATGCAGCCTCCGACACTGCGTTTGTGTCGAGCGAGCGGATGCTGGCCGAGCGGCAGATCGACTTCGACATCATCAACATCAACGCACTGGCCGAGGACTTGAAGGCCGGGCCGGAGTATCTGGAATCGATGAGCGGCAACCGGTACCGGACGGTCATTGTTCCGTCGGCTGCTGTCCTGATGCAGACGGAGCTGGATCGTCTGAAGGCGCTGGCCAAGGGCGGCGGCAAGGTCCTGTTCCTGGGGCGAACGCCGACGCTGATCTCGGGCAAGACGATCAAGGACGCGCGCGCGGCGACTCCGGAGGACTTTGCCTGGGCGACCGTGGAGACTTCGGCGCAGCTTCCGCCGACGCCGACTCCTCCGGCTGCGGCACCAGCCACGCCCCCCGGACCGCAGGTGGTTCCGGCAGAGATCGAGACGGCGCTCGATGCTGTCGTCGGGACGAAGGACGTTGCACTCGACGCGCCGGACGCCGCGCTGAAGGTGATGACGCGGCGGCTGAAGGACGCCAACGTCTACCTGTTCTTCAACGAGGGAGCGCAGGGCAGCTCACACTCGGTGACGCTCAAGACCGCCGGGAAGACAGTCGAGGCATGGGATCCGGCGACCGGGACGGTCTCGCCCGTGGCTGCGACGGCGGCGAAGGGCGCGGTGACGGTGAAGCTCGACCTGAAGCCGTACGAGACGGAGCTGCTGACCGTACGATAGACGGATGTGGGTTGTGGTTCCCTCCTTGATGCTAAAGACGCGTCAGGGAGGGAAACCCGTCCCAATGACCTCGCAAGGTGACTAGAATAGCTGTCGTGACCCATTCCTTCGAGATCGGCTCTGTTCCGGTTGGCAGTGGCAAGCTGTTTTTAATCGCCGGGCCGTGCGTGATTGAGTCGGAGACGCACGCGCGAATGCTGGCCGACGCGATCCAGCGCACGGCGGCGGACCTGGGCATTCCGTACATCTACAAGGCGAGCTACGACAAGGCGAACCGCACCAGCATACGCAGCTTTCGCGGGCCGGGGCTGGTGGAGGGGGCGAGGATCCTGCGGGCGATTGCGCAGAGCAACGGGCTGCCGGTGCTGACGGACGTGCATACGCCGGAGGACTGCCTGCGGCTGTCGAAGGCGCTGGGCGACGTGGAGGCGGTGTTGCAGATTCCGGCGTTCCTGTGCCGGCAGACCGATCTGCTGATTGCGGCGGCGCACACGGGCCGGGCGATCAACGTGAAGAAGGGGCAGTTTGTGGCGCCGCTGGACATGCAGCACGCGGTGCTGAAGGTGCGCGACTCGGTGATTGCGGGCAAGGCGGCGCGGGTGATGCTGACCGAGCGCGGGGCCAGCTTCGGATACAACAACCTGGTGGTGGACATGCGCGCGCTGCCGATACTGCGGCGGTTTGCGCCGGTGGTCTTCGACGCGACGCACTCGGTGCAGACGCCCTCGGCGGCCAATGGCGTGAGCGGCGGGCAGCCGGAGTTCATCCCCGTGCTGGCGCGCGCGGCGGTAGCGGCGGGAGTGGATGGGGTCTTCCTGGAGGTGCATGACGATCCGGCCCACGCCAAGTCGGACGGAGCGAATGCGCTGCGGCTGGACAAGCTGAAGGGGCTGCTGGAAGAGCTGCTGGCGGTGCATGCGGCTGTGGCGGCAAAGTAAGACGGCCCGTGTGGTGCAGGCCGCTTGTGGGGCGAATGCATTTTCCCAAAGATGAGTTGCGGTATCAAAAAAGATAACGACGGAGATTCTGGCTGCGCCAGAATGACGAACGATAACTCCCGACCACTGTTTCTTACTGGTTGAAGTTGTCTTCTTCCTCATCCTGGAGGCCGTATCGGCGCAGGAGGTTGGGCAGGTTCTGGGAGAAGGCGGAGCGGGGCATGACGGTGTCGCAACCGGCCTCGATGGCCTTGAGGCGCAGCTCGTTCTGCAGATGGGAGAGAAAGCCGACGATGGAGGTGCTCTTCTTGAGCTTGGCCTTGAGCTTGGGGATGAGGGTGAGGGGCTTGGCGTTGGCGTTGTTGAGGTCGAAGACGATGAGGCCGGGGCGGTCGACCTCCTCGCCGTCCATAAGCTCGGCGAGAACGTCCGGGTCGTTCTTGATGAAGGCGACCTTGACGCCCAGCTTGCGCGCTGTCTCGGTGATCTTGGCGTTGAAGAAGAGGTCTTCGATGAAGAAGAAGATCCTGGTGGGCGCGTCCTCGGGAATGGGGATGGGGCGGCCAATGGAGTAGTCGATGGGCTGGGAGTCGCTGACATAACGCGCACCGCCACCCCTGGGCTGGTAGTTACCCGAGGCCTCGATGGTGGAGGGCGGCGCGTCGGCGAAGTTGCCGTTGACCGCGCGATAGCTGTGGTCCATGGGGCCGACGAAGCTGCGCGGGCCGCGCTGCTGCTTGCCCTTGCGCTTGAAGCTGCCGCCGTTGCCGGGCTGATGGCTGTTGCCGTCGCGATAGCCCGCTCCGTTGCCCGGGCTGGCCTGGTTGCCGATGTTGTCCTGCGTGCGTTGACGATCACGGTCGCGATGTTTCTTCTTCCAGCGTTTGGAGGACGGGCCCGCGCCGGCCTGCTGCTGGGGTGCGCCGGCCTGGAAGATCTGCGTCTGCTGGCCACCGGAGGCAAGGACCTGTTCGCCCGCCTGAAGGTCTCCGACGAACTGGCCGGGGCCGTTCTGCCCTCCCTGCTGGAGAGCGTCGGGCGACTTGTTCTTGCGCTTGCGACGACGTCTGCGGCTGCTCTTGGACTGCCCCATGCCGTGCTGGATGTTGTACGGTGCGGAGTCCTGCGCCGGGCCGTTTTGAACCATCCGCGACTGGCCGTTCTGGTCCATCCGGTCTTCCACCTGGACAGGCTGTGGCGGCGGACCCTGGTGCATCTGCACCTCGGGTTCATTCTGCTCTGAACTCATTTTTCCACTTCCTATTGCTGGTTGGCGATCTGCGTTTCTTTCCCACGCTTGCAGGTCTCGTCGCTCCCCGTGGAGTTCGCGGAGATGGAACCAAACCGGTTTTGCAGCGTCGGGGGAAACGGTATCAAGTTGTACTCGAACATCGTCTTACTGCATCCATCGGCCGCGACCAGCCGCAAGACTACGCCGCGCACCACCGGAATTGCCAAAGCCACCTGCTATGCCAAAGCCACCGGGAATTATCAAAAGCCCGAGATTGCAAAAAGCAACCGGGAATTGCCAACAGCCACCTGAAATTGCCAACGTGCGATCGCCAACGATGGCAAATCCTTCACCCTTGCCCCAATTTGCAACTCATCATTCGATCGGGCGCTTTGGTCGCGATCCAAGCCTCCGGCGCATCTGATCCGGTGCATCGAATCCAGTGAAATCCGCCGGTTCCATGAAATCCGCCGGGACCCACTCTTGCTGTGTATTCTTGCCGCCATCGAAAAACCAGCGAACACACACAGTCTTCGGCACCCATAGCCGGTTCACAAGTTAATACCGATCATACGCTGAAAGCCAAACTGTAGCAAGAGAAACATTTGCAAGGGAGCTTTGGGTCAAACGAGTGGTCCGCTCCGCGCCATCTCGCGAGCCTTGCGTCAAGGCGCCAGGGCCGGGCGTTAAAGTGCAAGGGCCGCTTCCATGGAGGGAGCGGCCCGAAGCACAATCCTCAGTCAAAGGCCTCCTGAAGTGGCTATCCTGCGGCAGTAATACCTGAACCCCGGGGATTGCACCTATCGTGGGTGCATCTCTTCCCAGTCTGATACCGATGGAAAGACGTGCAATTGGAATGCCAAAGACACAGATGCCGACTTGCCCCAAATCCACAGTCCATCGGCCCCGTTGGGGGAAATCGTTCCCCAAAAATAAGAGAGTTCATTGGACAAGCTCCATATTTCGGAAGGCAGGGGTTTGACCCCTGCGCGAATCGAACCCTATAATGGTGGCTGCTCTGGCAGCCTAATCGCTCCCGCCGAACCTCATGGACTGAAGCTGGTTAATGGAGATAAAGGCGGTAAAACGCGGTGAGAGCCCTTCCCGGTTGGGCACTTCGGACTATCGGGCGGGCGGATGCAGGGCAACTGACCCGGATGGTGTGCGAAGGCATGCCGACGGCCCAAGGTATAGGAAAACTTCCAAGGAGCTTTACACACCGCATGAAATCCAAGTTTGCTCTTCTCACCGCGCTCGTCGCGGCTCTCCTCCCTGTGGCCGCGATTGCTCAGGCGACCCCTGCCGCACCTCAACCAGCAGCTCCAGCCGCGTCCGCCGTGCCAGCGGCCCCAGCCCCAGCGGCCCCAGCCCCGGCTGCACCGGCCCCTGCGACCGCGGCAGCCGCGCAGGCTCCCGTTCTGGTTCCACCGTCGGCATTTCCCGCGCGGATCGCCATCATCTCGTTCCAAAGGGCCGTTGCCTATACCAACGAAGGCCAGCGCGCGCTTGCCGATCTGAAGAAGAAGTACCAGCCGCAGAGCGACAATCTGGACAAGCTGGCCGCTGAGATCGACTCGTTGAAGAAGCAGTTGCAGGCCGCACCGGCCACGATGTCGGACGAGGAGCGCGTTTCTCGGCAGAAGACCATCGACACCAAGGAGAAGCTGTATCAGAGCGAAGGGGAGGACTTCCAGAGCGAATCCCAGAACGACGTGCAGGATGCTCTACAGAAGATCTCGCAGAAGTTCTATACCGTGATGGCGAAGTATGTCAGCGATAACGGCTACACGCTGCTGTTCGACGTGAGCAACGAGCAGACCCCGGTGCTGTGGGCCGCCCCCCAGCCCAACGCCGATATTACAGTGGCCGTCATCCAGGCGTACAACGCCACGACGCCTGGGATTACGCCGCCGGCAGCCGAGACCCCATCGGCGGCGAGCCGGGCGAAGCCGTCGACAACCACGCCTACGCAACACAGCACCACCCCCGCGAAGCCAGCCACCGGCTCAACCCCCGCGAAGCCGGCAGCCAGATAACTTGACAGAGCGATGCATACAAAAGGGAGGCCTCCACGGCCTCCCTTTTTGCATCCGTGCGGAAGTCCGCTGCACTGCGGCATGGTTGTGGAAAAAGTGTGGATTGCGATCCATGGGAGATTCACACTGCGGCCAACGGTGTTTGGTGAGCGGCGGCGGGCGCATACCTCTCTAAGATTAAGATACGTCTTTTCAATGATTTGAACCAATTGTCGAACAATTAATCAAAGTCGCCGCTGCAAGTTTTGCAAATAAAAGGCTTTCCACAGAGCGAGACGTGCTGGCGACGCAGCGGAACTAACGGCTGGATGGGAGGGAATGACTTCTCCTCTACTCTTCGCCCACCTTGAGGACGGCGAGGAAGGCCTCCTGGGGAATGTCGACCTTGCCGATGCGCTTCATGCGCTTCTTGCCTTCTTTTTGTTTTTCGAGGAGCTTGCGCTTGCGGCTGATGTCTCCGCCGTAGCATTTGGCGATGACGTTCTTGCGCAGGGCGGAGACGGTCTCGCGGGCGATGACTTTGACGCCGATGGCGGCCTGAATGGCGACCTCGAACATCTGGCGGGGGATGAGCTGGCGCATCTTGTGGACCAGGGCGCGGCCACGGTCGTAGGCGAAGTCGCGGTGGACGATGATGGAGAGCGCATCGACCGGATCGCCGCCGATGAGGATGTCGAGCTTGACCATGGGCGAGATCCAACTGCCGGAGAGCGTGTAGTCGAGCGAGGCGTATCCGCGGGAGACGGTCTTGAGGCGGTCGTAGAAGTCGAGGACGATCTCGTTGAGGGGAAGTTCGTAGGTGATCATGACGCGGGTGGAGGTGACGTACTCGAGGTTCTTCTGGCGGCCGCGCTTCTCTTCGACCAGCTTGAGGATTCCGCCGACGTACTCCTCGTTGGTGAGGATGCGGGCGGTGATGACCGGCTCGGCGATGGAGACGATCTCGGAGGGGTCGGGCCAGCGCGAGGGATTGTCCACCTCGACGACCTTGCCGTCGGTGAGGGTGATCTGGTAGCGGACGCCGGGCGCGGTGATGATGAGGTCGAGATCGTACTCGCGCTCCAGGCGCTCCTGAATGATTTCGAGGTGGAGCAGGCCGAGGAAGCCGCAGCGGAACCCGAAGCCGAGAGCGACGGAGGATTCGGGCTCGAAGGTGAAGCTGGCATCGTTGAGGCGGAGTTTTTCCAGGGCATCGCGCAGCATTCCGTGGGCGTGCGAGTCGACGGTGTAGAGTCCGGCGAAGACCATGCTCTTGATGTCTTCGAATCCGGGGAGGGCCGAAGCGCAGGGACGCGCGACCTCGGTGATGGTGTCGCCGACCTTGGTGTCGGCTACGTTCTTGATGTTGGCGACGAAGAAGCCGACCTCACCGGCGGAGAGCTCTGCGAGCGCGACCGGCTTGGGCGTCATAACGCCCATGCTCTCGACGTCGAACTGCTTGCCGTTGGACATGATCATGATCTTCATGCCCTGGAGCAGATGGCCGTTGATGATGCGGGCGAGAACAATGACACCGCGGTATGGATCGAACCAGGAGTCGAAGATGAGGGCCTGTAGCGGCGCGCCGGCGTCTCCGCGCGGCGGCGGAAGGCGATGGACGACGGCTTCGAGAATCTTCGCGACGCCTTCGCCGGTCTTGGCGGAGACAGCGAGCGCGTCGTCGGCGGGCAGGCCGACGGCTTTTTCGATCATCTCGCGGGTACGCTCGATGTCTGCCGAGGGCAGGTCAATTTTATTGATGACAGGGATGACTTCCAGGCCGTGGTTGATGGCGAGGTATGCGTTGGCCAGGGTTTGCGCCTCGACGCCCTGGGAGGCGTCGACGACGAGGAGTGCGCCCTCGCAGGAGGCGAGCGAGCGCGAGACCTCGTAGCTGAAGTCGACGTGGCCGGGGGTATCGATGAGGTTGAGCTGGTAGGTCTCGCCGTCGCGCGCCTGGTAGATCATGCGCACGGTGTGGGCCTTGATGGTGATGCCGCGCTCGCGCTCGAGGTCCATGGCGTCCAGCACCTGGGCCTGCATCTCGCGCGCGGTCAGGCTGCCGGTGAGCTCGAGCAGGCGGTCGGAGAGCGTGGACTTTCCGTGGTCGATATGCGCGATGATCGCGAAGTTGCGAATGTGGTTCGGGTCCATGCGGGGTGCGGTCTGCCTCAACCTTCGATGCTATCACTGCGCAACGGGCGCGCAGGGCACGGCACAGCGGGCGCTCAACCCGTCCCAGAAGCGATACGTGGGCTGTGGCCCGAAGTGCTCGGCAAACGTCATACAATGAGCACTGCGTTTGCAATGGGCACTGCGTTTGCGGGCAAAGGAGCGGAACCAGATTCTTGATCGATACGACGAGCGGGCGCGGATGGTGAGCGGGTTGCGGCAATGGGCAAGGGCGATTGCATGCCTGCCGCTGGCGCTGCTGGCGGGCTGTCCGCAGCAGCAGGCAGCAGCTCCGGGCGGGGTTGCCGCGCAGGCCACGGCACCGGCGATCGCTGCACCGGCGCCGGTGGCCGCTCCTGCTCCGGCGATGACGCAGGCGCAGGCCAACGACCTCGCCGCAAGGGCGCAGCGGGTAGAGCAACTCATGCAACAGGTCGAGGGGGCCTATAGCAGCGGCGTCGCGAACTATCGCGCGGGAAAGCTGGAGGCGGCGCGGGCTAACTTCGACATGGCCGTGGACCTGATGCTGACCAGCGGGATGGATGTGAAGAACGACCCGCAGCTCTCCGATGCGTTCGACCGTCTGCTGAACGCGATCAACTCGCTGGAGATGTCGGCGCTGAAGCAGGGCACAGGCTTCAGCGAGCCGATTGAGGCCGCGCCGCTGGACGCCGCCGACGAGGTGACCTTTCCAGCAAACGCGGCGCTGACGGCGAAGGTGCAGGATGAACTGAAGACGACGCAGTCGGACTTCCCGCTGGTGGTCAACGACTATGTGGCCGGGTTCATCAGCTACTTCTCGAACTCGCCTACGGGGCACGCGCATCTGATACGCTCGCTGGAACGCGCCGGCAAGTACAAGGACATGATCTCAACGGTGCTGCGCGAGGAGGGCGTGCCGCAGGACCTGATCTATCTGGCGGTCACGGAGTCGGGCTTCCAGCCGCAGGCCCTGAATGCGCGGTCCGGCGCGGGCGGCATGTGGCAGTTCATGCCCACCGGGGCCTACGGGCTGGAGCGCAATGCATGGGTGGACGAGCGCTTCGATCCGGAGAAAGCCACTCGCGCCTACGCCCGGTACATCAAGTCGCTGTTCGACCAGTTCGGCGACTGGTACCTGGCGATGGCCGCGTACGACTGGGGGCCGGGATATGTGCAGCGCTCGGTGATGCGCACCGGATACGCCGACTACTGGGAGTTGTACCGGCGCAATGAGCTGCCGAAGGAGACCAAGAACTATGTGCCGGGAATTATCGCAGCCATCATCATGGCGAAGAACCCGCAGCAGTACGGGCTGGAGGGCCTGGTGCCCGATGTGCCGGTCGTCTCGGACACGGTGAATGTGGACTACGCGGTCGATCTGCGGCTGGTGGCGGACGTGACCGACGCCTCGTTGCAGGAGATTGTTGCTCTAAACCCGAGCCTCCTGCGCATGAGCACGCCGAGCGAGATGGACTTCGATCTGCATCTTCCCGCTGGAATGCGCGACGTGTATCTGAAGCGCATTGAGAAGATTCCCGAGGACAAGCGCAGCAGCTGGCGCTTTCACGTGGTGCGCACCGGCGAGTCGCTGGACAGCATCGCGAGCAGCCTGCATGGCCGGTCGGCAGAGATTGCCTCGGCCAATGGCCTGGATGCAAGCGCGCCGATCGAAGCGGGCGATGAACTGGTGGTTCCCGTGGCAAGTGTCCCCGCGGCGATCCGTACGCTGCACTACGTCACGCGCGCGGGCGACACACTGGTGACGGTTGCGGACCGTTTCAACGTGTCGGTGGAAGACCTGCGGCGCTGGAACCATCTATCGTCGAGCACAATCCGGCCGCATCGCACCCTGGCCGTCAGCGAGCCGATCCATCTGGCTCCGGTGACCCATGTGCGAGCCAGGAGAGCGCATGGGCGAGCCAGGGCAAAAGCGGGAGCCGGCGCACAGGCTGGAGCAGGCGCAAAAACTGGAGCGGGCGCAAAAACGAAGGGTGCGGCGAGCGCATCGAATCCCTCCGCCAAGACAACTTCGCCGGGCACAACACGGAAAAAGACTGTTGCAGCGAAGCAGCCCACCGCTCCCAAATGAAAACGGAAGGCTGCCGCATTCGCTACCTAGATAAAAAGAGTGCTTGCCATAGCTGGCGCACAGAGGCATTCTGTTGCTAGAATCCGAGGCGTGGTGCAATTGCATTTTTGTTGCTGCGCCATTGCGGTCCAGATGCACTGCGGTGCTACGGTGCGAGAGCAGCAAACGGGTGTTCTATACAGGGCGAGGGTGCGACGATGACGATCAATGAACATGATGGATTCGACGGACTGGATGAGAAGAACAGGATCTATGCAGCTGCGGACTATGGGGACGACGAATCCGGCGGGGATGGATACGAAGGCAACGATCTCTTTGACGATGGCGATGAAGAGGAGGAGGTCGTGGTGACCATGAGTCTGGAGGGCGACGCGGCTCTCGACCTGCTGGAGGATGTTGCCGACGATCTGCTGGAAGCTGGGCCTCATGGCGAAGCGGCGCCTCCACCGCCGGTCGCGGTCCCTGCTCCCGCGATCGCGACAGCGAAGACGGCAGAGATTGCCAAGGAGGCTGCTGAGAAGGAGGCTGCCGCCAAGCAGGCCGCCGCCAAGAAGGCTGCCGCGAAGGAGGCTGCTGCCAAGAAGGCTGCTGCGAAGAAGGCCGCCGCCAAGAAAGCTGCCGCCAAGAAGGCGGTTGCGAAGAAGAAGGCCGCCGCCAAGAAAGCTGCCGCCAAGAAGGCGGTTGCGAAGAAGAAGGCCGCTGCCAAGAAGGCCGCCGCCAAGAAGGCCGCCTCGAAGAAAGCTGCCTCGAAGAAAGCTGCCGCCAAGAAGGCGGTTGCGAAGAAGAAGCCAATTAAGAAGGGCGCAAAGAAGACGACATTGAAATCTGCCGCGAAAAAGGGGAGTGCTCTGCGCGGCGGTAAGGCCGCTTTGAAGAAAGCGGTCGGCAAAAAGGGCACTTCAAGAAACAAAAAAACCAAAACGAGAGGTATTACCTTGGCAACTAAGAAAGCAGCGAAGAAGGTTGTAAAGAAGGCCGCAAAGAAGCCAGCGAAGAAGAAGGCCGCAAAGAAGGTTGCAAAGAAGAAGTAGTCAACAAGCAGTTCCAACCAGGCAAGCAAAAGGGCCCGGACTCCTCTTATGAGGTCCGGGCCTTTTTGCGTCTGCTCGAATCTTATTTCTGCTGGGCTGCGATCTCCGCGAGGACATCGTCGCTGTGCGTGTTCGGGTTGACGCCGGTCCAGACCTTTGCGATCTTGCCTGCGGGCGAGATGAGGAAGGTGTCGCGAGCAGCGAACTTGGCGTCGCCGCGCTCGGTAATGGGAACTCCGTAGGCGTCGATGACCTTGTGGTCTGGATCGGCGAGCAGCTTGAAGGTGAGCGAGTCCCTGGTGCAGAAGGTCTTGTGGCTCTCGACGGTGTCCAGTGAGACGCCGAGGACGACGGCGTTGAGGGCGTCGTACTTGGGCAGGTCGCGCTGGAAGTTGTGGGCCTCGATGGTGCAGCCGGTGGTCATGTCCTTGGGATAGAAGTAGAGGACGACCCATTTGCCCTTGAACTGGGAGAGCGAAACCTGGGCGTCCTCCTGCGAGGGAAGGCTGAAGCCGGGAGCGGTGGCGCCGGGCGGGAGCGGGTCGGCGGCGCGGGCTTTGAGGGTAAAGCCGCAGGCCGCGACGATTGCGATGAGGGCGGCGATCCATACGTTGTTACGAAGCATTCTCTTCTCCTTGACGTTTGATGGCGACACGCGCACTTCGCTCAGGTAGATTCGATGCTCCGGCAACAGAGATCGATTGTCTTTTCACTCCGCGACCAGCGCGATGCCTGCGCGGTCGGCGGCGGCGGCGATGGCGGCTTGGTCGAAGAGCAGGGTGCGGCCGGCGTCGACGGCGAGGCAGGTGGCCCCGGCGCGGGACATGGCCTGGATGGTGGCGAGGCCGATGACGGGGACGTCGAAGCGCATGTCCTGGGCGGGCTTGGCGACCTTGACGACAGTAAGAGCGCGGCTGAGTGTGGAGGACGGTTCGCTGAGGCGGCGCATGAGGGAGCCGGCGCGTTCGATGGCGGCGTCGGTGCCCTCCATGGCCTCGACCGCGACGCAGGCCTGCGCGGCGATGACGACGGTCTGGCCGAGGTCGAATGCGGCGAGGCCGCGGGCGAGGGTGCGTCCGTAGGCGATGTCCTTGCGCTCGTCGTCGGAGGGGGCGCGCTGGGTGAGGACGCCGTGCGTGGCGAGCAGCGGTTCGAGGTACTGGGTGGAGGAGACGAGCTCGATGCCCTCGTCGGCGAGGACCTTGGCGACCGCGCCGAGCAGCATGTCTGTGTTGCGCGTGCGCAGGTTGAGGAGCAGCTTGGCGAGACGCCAGTCGGGACGGATGCTGGAGAAGATCTGGGTGTGCTTGACCTGGCCGGCCATGACGGCGCGGGTGACGCCCTCGGCGCGGAAGGTGTCGATGAGGCGGGAGAGTTCGCCGAGTGAGAGCCAGTGGACGCGGATGGCGGGGTCGGCGGCGGCG
>Ga0187862_10004338_pt1 | contig 13518 bp, 5 predicted proteins | sample June2016WEW_10_1_FD_133003 | JGI IMG/M metagenome (GOLD analysis project Ga0187862, IMG submission 133003) | Peatland microbial communities from SPRUCE experiment site at the Marcell Experimental Forest, Minnesota, USA - June2016WEW_10_150 | ecosystem: Environmental > Terrestrial > Soil >...
TAATTGCCCTGAAATCGGGGGTGCGGCGACGGCATTTCCGCTTGGGAGTGTGATTGCCGCCGAAATTTCTCCGAGTTGCCGGCGCGCGGAATCATTCGCGGCAACAAGCTGAGGCAATGCGCGATTCGTCAGTTCCGAAAACCGCGCGCCATTAATGACTTCGACATGTCCGTCAGCGAACAGAACCGCGCGTCCCTTTTTGTCCGTTGGCGAATACGCCAGCAAGAAGTTGCTCGGCAAACTGTCCAGTTTTTCGCCGGCGGCGACATAGATGAACCGTTTGCCGCTCACTGTGTCGGTTAAAATTTTGTCCGAGACAAACCGGTTCGTTAGAGCATCGAGTGATGCGGGCAGATTGCCATTGTTTTCCTCGGCAGCCATTTGTACCGCCAAGCCAATCTGTTTGAGATTGCTCATAGCGGAGATGGTTTGCGCCTTTTTCTTAGCCGAACTCAAGGCAGGCAGGAACATCGTCGCCACAAAGAAAATAATGAGCGCAAAACTCACCAGAAACGCCCACTGCTGGCGGAACAATTCCCAAAGCGACATGGACGCATCTTCTTCGTCCGGCTTGGGCGCGTTGCGGGCGATTTCACCTTGCAACATTCGCCGCGTCGCCGGATGCAGCTGTAGTGGATCACCTGCCTGGGCGCGGCGTTTTTTCGCGTAGGCCCGCAGCAGTTTTTCGATTTTGCGTTCCGGTTCCATTTGTTCTGTCATTCATTGGACGGGATAACGTCCGATTTTTCCCGCAAAATTATTTTGCGTGCGATTTCCTCCAGCCGATCCAAGCATTTGCTCAAGCGAGAACTGGCGGTCTTTGGATTCAGCTTCAACGTCGCGCTTAATTCCTCGTAGCTCAAGTCGCCGAAGTAGCGCAACTCGATGATTTCGCGACACGGCTCGCCGAGTTGGTCGAGCGATTCGCGCACGAGCGTCATCTGCTCGGCGTTCATCAAATATTCATCCGGCGCGGGCAAATTGTCCGGCGGGTCGGGAGTCAGGCCGGTTTCCGGGTTTTCGGCCTGCAACGAAATCATCGTCTGCCCGCCGCCGCGTTTTGCCGCGATTCGTTTCTCGTGATAATCGCGCGCCTTGTTCGCGGCGATGCGAAAAAGCCACGTCTGGAACTGGCTTTCGCCCTGGAAGGAATCGAGGTTTTTAATGACGGACAAAAAAACCTCCTGGCAAATCTCCTCGCTGTCTTCGCGGGAAAAATCTGGCGAAAGCTGAAAAACAAACCGCCCCGCCGCTGCGTAATGCAGATCGAAGAGTTCGTCCCACGCTTCGGCTTCGCCGCGACGGCAGCGCGCCAGCAATTCGGCTTCGAGTGCCATGCGTATTGACTTTATTTGAAGCCGCGCCGTTTGAACAGATTTCTTGCGGGAGTATTTTGCACGGCATTCCGTCTGACTGGACATGAACGAGTCGCCCGAATGCCTGAAAATCCTGTGCCGCGCACGAAATTCACGCGCCACTTGCGGAGTCATGACAATTCTTTTACAAATGCTCTACTTTTGCCTGACACAGGCAGGGCGCCGCCAATGTTAAAACTCTTTTATGCAGCGAATTTTTCCCAACAGTATCCTGCCTCAACAACTAAGATTGTTATGAAAAAAATCATCACGACACTGCTCACCGGTTTGTTTTTTTGTTTTCTTGCCAACGCCAGATCCGCTCCCACACCGGCCAATGACTTGGCCATCCGCGAAATCCATTACGACGGCAAACTCGCCGACGACGAGGCGCGGTTCGCGCTGAACATCACCGCCGAGGCCACCGGCGCAGATGAAAGCTCGGTGAAATTATTGGAGGGCGACGTGGCGATTCTGCCCGGAAATCTTCCCGACCAGTTAAAAATCATTCGTGAAGGCAACCGCTACCTGCTCGTCGCGTTACATTCGGGACAATTCAAATTCAGACTTGATGTCGTCGCCAAAATTCAGCACGCCGAACCGTGGAATCAGATTTCGTTCACCGGCCCGGCGACGACGATTGCCTCTGTCATTGCGCAGGCTGCGGGCACGGACACGGAAGTCCAATTGCTCAACGGCACGTTGCTCGACGTCGTCAAAACCAACGGTGTCTCGCGCGTGACTGGTTTTCTCGGCGCGGATCAGACGGTCGCGTTGCGTTGGCAAAGCAAAGTCACGGAAATTGCGCGCAAAACTTTGCTCACGGTGGATTCCACCATCGCCGCGCAAATCACACCGACCGTCATCAAATACACCAGCAAGTTTCATTACGAAATCGTCCAGGGCAACACCGCGCAACTCATACTCGCGCTGCCCGAGTCGCAATCGCTTACGCGGCTCGAAGGCGAACAGATTCGCGACTGGCACACGACGACGGAAGGCGACTGCCAGACGTTGACCATCGAATTCATCAAGCCGGTTGAAAATTCCTACGACCTCACGCTGTATTCTGAACAGGCTGTTGACAGGGTTGCGGAAAATTCTTCGTTGAACCCGCCGCAGCCGTTGAACGTCGAGCGCGAATCCGGCTCGCTCACGATCTCCACCGAGGACACGCTCGCCGAAACTGCCACGCTAGCCGGGCTGCGACAGGTCAACGCGGCGGACAATGCACTGGCGGCGTATCAATTCAACGCCCGGCCATTCACGCTCGCGCTCAAACTCAAACACATCGAACCGGTCATCGGTGTCACCGACCGCGTCAGCGCGCGGCTCGAAGAAACACGGCTGGTGATTGCGCATGGTCTCGCGCTGAACGTCGAGAAGGCCGGCATTTACACGCTTGAACTGACGCCACAACCCGGATTCGCCGTCGCGGACGTGCGGGGTGAGGGCGTTGACGATTGGAATTTCAGCGACGGAAAAATCCTCGTGAATTTTTCCGCGCGCCTGCTCGGTTCGCGCCGGCTTGACGTGCAGCTTGAACAAGCCATTAAAAATTTCCCCGAACAAATCAGTGTCGCGCCGTTGCGCGTGACCGGCGCGGCAAAAGAAATGGCGCAAATTGGCACGGCTTCCGCGCCCGGCATCCGCCTGCACACAGCCACACTCTCCGGCCTGCGCGAAACTCCTGTGAACCGTCTGCCGGATCGCACGGACGAAATTCTTGCCTACACCACCGAGCAGCCGGATTGGAAACTTTCCGTCGCCAGCGAACGCCTTGCCGCGCGCGTCGTAGCCGATGTTTTCAACCTCGTGACCATCGGCGACGGACTGGTCGGCGGCAGCGCGACGATTCGTTACGGCCTCGTCAATCAGGGCGTGCAGGAATTCAAAGTCCGTGTTCCCGCGAATTGTAAAAACGTCGAATTCACCGGCCCAAACATACGGCGTAAGGAACAGTCCGGCGACGTTTGGACCATTGGCCTGCAAGACAAAGTCTGGGGCGGCTATACGCTCGTCGTCACTTACGATTTTCAATTTGATTCAAAGGGCGCAACGCTGCCCATCGGCGGCGTTCACACAGTTGATGTGGAACGCGAGACTGGCTCGGTCGCCATCACGACCGCTGCGAGTTTGCAGCTCAATGCAAAATCCACGAGCGACACGCTGCGGCGCGTGGACGAGGCTGAGTTGTCCGCCGCCGACCGTTCGCTCATCGCGCGCGCCGTCGTGCTGGCATATCAATACACCGGCGACCAATACGATTTGTCCGTGGATGCGAAGCGTTACACGGAGGAGCGCGTGCTCGAAGCCGTCGCCGACCGTACACAAATCACTTCCGTCCTCACCGAATCCGGCCAGATGCTGACGCAGGCGTCGTTCATGGTGAAGAACAACGAGAAGCAATTTCAACGCTTTCAACTGCCGCGCGACGCGAAGCTCTGGAGCTGCTACGTCAACGGCCAGCCCGCCAAACCGGAACGCGACGGCGACTGGGTTTTGGTTTCGTTGCCGCGCGATGCGAATCGCGACCAAGCTTTCGCGGTGGACATCGTGTATGCCCAGACGAACGGCACGCTCTCGTCACTTTTTGGAAAACCGCTGGAACTCAACGCGCCGCGCACGGACATTCCGAACACTTACGCCGAATGGCAGTTGTTCGCGCCGCCGTCGCTGCGGCTGTCGGGTTTCGGCGGCAGCATGAACATCGCACAGGGCACGACTTATGAATTGCTCGACGCCTGGGAAAAATTCCTCATGTTCTACGTCCAGGTTTTGCGCGAGGCGGGCGGGGCGATTCTGGTCATCGGCTTTCTGGCGTTCCTTGTAATCGCGCTCGTGATTTCGGCGGCGCGGCGCGGCTGGAGTGGAGTCATCACCTTACTCGCGGTTGTAACCATCCTTGCCGTGCTGGGTGCGATGCTGTTGCCCGCGCTCGCCAGCGCCAAACGCAGGGCGCAACGCATCAGTTCCGTCAGCAATCTCAAACAGGTCGGACTGGCCGCGCGGATTTTTGCCGGCGACAACGGCGACCGCCTGCCGCTTTCGTTTGATGAAATGAAAAACGAACTTGGCACGGACAAGATCACCTACGACACCGAGACCGGACAGCGTTATACCTATCTCGGCGGTGGCATGTCGTTGGACAGCCTCAAGCCGGAGTCCGTGCTCGCCTACAGCCCGATTGTCAACGGCCACTGCGAAGTGCTTCTCGCCGACGGCAGTGTCCAGCAGATGACTGCAGGAGGTTTTGCGGAAATTTCCCAGCGTGGTTTGGTGCAAATTGCCACGCCACAGGAAATCGCCGTGAAGCAACAGGGGGCTGCAATTGCGAGCAGCCAGTTTGCCGATCAGCCAAAAGGCGCGCTTGCAACTCCACCGGCAAATGATTTTGCTATCAGCGGCGCGGCAGGCGCACACAGTTTCAGCGGATTTAGCAGTGGCGGAAATGCTGCTTCAACGTTAGGCGAATTGTCGCCGGCAAACGTCCCCGGTGCTGTTGCCGGACTTCCTGCCGCGCCGCCTGTTGTACACGCGCCCACCGCCGCCGGAACTCGTTCCATCCACATCGAACTGCCACAGACCGGCCAGCCGTTTCTGTTCACGAAAGTTCTCAACGTCCGTGACGAGCCGCTTTCGATTCGGGCGAGCATCATGCCGCTGCACACGTTCCAGACCATACAGATGTCGTGGCAGTCCGCGGCGTTTGTGTTCGGTCTCGTTGTGTGGTGGTGGCAATGGCGGCGCGAACATCGCAACACTTTCATTCTTACCGTCGCGCTGGCGTTGATCTTCGGCTCAGTGTGCAGCCTGCTGATTCAGTGGCGCGCGCTGCATGACGCGCTCATCGTTGGCTTCCCGGTCGTGACACTCGCTGTCATTGCCTGGCTCGTCTGGAAATACTGGCCGCGCGGAAGCAAACCCGCACCCGAAACGCCCAGGCCGGAAATGGGAATCCCACCGGTGCTCGCTTCGATTGCAATTGCGCTTTTGCTCGGAGCAAATTCCGTTTCTGCCGCGCCCGTTGCAAATTCAAAATTGGAAATTGGAAATCCTTCGATTGTTTCCGCCAGTTATTCCGGCTCAGTGAATGACCGCGTTGCTTCAGTTGACGCGACGCTGCAATTTTCCGCCGTCAACCCCGGCCAGACCGTCCCGCTGTTCGGCGACGACGTGGCAGTGCAGCAGTTCTCGGCCAAAACCGGGCGCGCCGAACTTGTCCGTGACGGCGGCAACATTACCGCGCGGTTCGACAGCCGCGGCAACGTGACTCTGCAAATCAAAATGCTGGTCAAAATCGCCGGCGACGTGACGAAACGTCGGCTCGCGTTTGCGATTCCGCCGGCGTTGTCGAGCCAGGTCGCGCTCGTGCTCGACGAATCTGAAGCAGACGTGGATTTCCCGGCGGCTATTTCGTTTAAACGGATTTTGGGGAAAAACCAGACGCGCGTCGAAGCCGTGACGGGTTCAACCGACCGTATCGAGTTGCTCTGGACGCCGCGCGTGAAGCGTGCCGCCGAAGTCGCGGCCACGGTTTTCTGCCAGAATGCCGCGCTCGTCACGTTCGGCGGCGGCGTGGTGAATGTGCGGGCGACGATGGATTATCAAATCACGCAGGGCGAACTGCGGCAGGCGCGCGTGCAGTTGCCCGCCGGACAAAAATTGCTGCGCGTCGAAGGTCGAGAAATCCGCACTTGGGAAATTAAAAATGAAAATGGCCGGCAGATTCTCGTCGTGGATTTGCTGAAAGGAATTCCGCTCGCCTGGCGACTCACGATTGAAATGGAAAAAGTTTTGGATGCGCTGCCTGCGAACGTTGCGGTTGAAACACCGCATGCACTCGACGTGAAACGCGAGAATGGTCTGGTTGCTTTGCGCAGCGCGGAGGAACTGGCTTTGTCGGTCGAGTCCGCGTCCGGTCTGGAGCGCGTGGACGCGGAGGAATTCGGGCGCACGGTCGCGGACAAGACCGATAATCTCTCCAGCGTGTTCCGGTTTTCCAATCCCGAATTTGCACTGCGCGTCCGCGCCGAGTCCATCCAGCCAGAAATCGAGGCCGTCGCGCGGAACAATTTCCGCGTGAGCGCCGAGCAGGTTTCGCTTTCGGTGGTGATTGATTACACGATCAAACGCGCAGGCGTGTTCACGTTGAAAGTCGCGCTGCCCGACGGTTATCACGTCGAGCGCGTGAGCGGAAACAACATTCAGCAACACGCCGAGCGCAACAACGGCGGATCGCGCGCGCTCGAAGTGACGCTGAAAGAGCGCACGAGCGGCGCTTACACTTTGGGCATCGAACTGACGCATGATTTTAAGGAATTGCCAAAGTCGCTCGACATTGCCGGCGCGCATCCGCTCGACACGACGAAACTCACGGGCTTTATTGCGGTTTCCGCCGAGCCGGGCGTGGCGGTGAAAACGGAATCATTCGACGGCCTCACGGAAATTCCGGCGGTGTCGTTGCCCGATTACGCGGCGGTTGCCGGAACGGGCAGCGCGCTGGCTTACAAATTCATTTCATCCGCGCCGAAGTCCACGCCGGAATGGAAATTGAGCGTGGCGACTGAAAATGTTGCCGCCTGGGTGCGTGCGGAAATTGTCAACACGTTCACGCTCACCGAAACGCTGGTGAGCGGTCACGCGCAGGTGCGTTACGACATCGCCAACGCGCCGGTGAAGGAGTTGCGAGTGCGCGTCCCGGCGGAATTCAAGAACGTCGAGATCACTGGCGCGAACATCCGCAGCCGCGAGCAGTCCGGCGATGTCTGGCACGTGGAATTGCAAAACCCGACGCGCGGATTTTACACTTTGACCGTGACATGGGATGAACCGCGCGCGGGAAAAACCCGCGCGTTGGAACTCACGGGAATTTCCGCCGACGGTGTGGAGCGCGAGACAGGCCTGCTCGCGATCTCGGCCAAAGCACCGTTGCAGATAAGCGAATCAGGTGAAACGGATTTGCAGCGCGTGGACGCGGGAGATTTTCCCGATTGGGCAGGAAGCCCGGACAACGCGATGGCGCTCGCGTATCGCTATGTGCGGCCGGGTTACAAACTCACGCTCGACGTGCGACGGTTTGACGAGGCGGAAGTGTTGCAGGCGCTTGTGGACAGCGCGCGATTCACCAGCGTCGTGGCCGACGACGGCCAGATGATGACCGAGATGTCGCTCTCCGTGCGCAACAACGGCCGACAGTTTCTCGAAATCGCCCTGCCCGCCGGCGCGAACGTCTGGTCGGCGTTCGTTGCTGACCAGCCGGTGCGGCCCAGTTTGCGCGACGGCAAATTGCTTTTGCCCATCGAATCATCCGGTGCGGACGACGGTGCGATGACGGTTGAATTGACTTACATCGGCACGAATTCGTTTCCGCATGATCGCGGAAACATCGGATTCGCTTCACCGAAGTTTGACGTGCCGTTGAAGAACGCGCGCTGGGACGTTTATCTGCCGCCGGATTACGACTATCAAAATTTTTCCGGCACGATGACACGCGAAATCGCGCCCGCGCCGGAAACATTGTCGTCGAGTTTTTCGACTCTCGATTATTCGCGCATGGAGCAGGCCAAAAAGGCGTCCGCGAAAGTCGAAGTTGACCGGGACGTGAACGAGGCGAGGCGGCAACTCGCCGGCGGCAATATGCGCGAGGCCAACGCCACTTTCAACCGCGCCAAGACCCGGCTTTACGCCGACAAAAACGAGAACGGCGACGTGCAACAACTCGAAAAAGATTTGCAGACCGCGCAAGCGAGCAATCTCATCAACGCGCAAAATGATTTCGTCACCCGGAACGCGGGCGAGCTCGCAACGGACGGAAAATTTCCCGCCCAGCAAATCCAGCAGGCCGGCTGGCAAAACGCCGCCGCGGGACAGCAATGGATGAAATTGCAGCAGGCGCAGGAAATTGTAACTGCCAAGGTGCAGCCGCTGCGCGTGAACCTCCCGGTGCGCGGTCTGCATTTTGCGTTCACACAAGTCCTGCAAACAGAAAGCGGCAGGCCGATGACGATCCAACTCTTCACTGCCAGCACCAAGGCCGTCAGTTGGCCGATGCGCGGCCTGACCGCGATCGGTGCGTTTTTGATTCTTTGGGCATTGGTCGCCATTTTATCCCGTCTGACATTGCGCACCAACCGGGCGTGACTGTTCGTTTGATTTTGTTCGCGGCGGAACGCGCGGCTTGTTACGTTGCGCGGGCATGAAAAGACGCGGAAACCTTTTTATGTCCGCGTTGTTTTAATTTCCAAAACCAGCCATGACACCAACCCATCTTGAAGCCGCGCGGGAAACCTGCCGGAAAATCGCCGAAAACATCGCCAAAATCATGCACGGGCAGGACGGTCCGACGCGCCAGTTGCTCGCCGCTCTCGCTGGCGGCGGCCATGTGTTGCTTGAGGATTTTCCCGGTACGGGCAAGACGACGCTGGCCAAGGCGCTAGCCCGCTCGATTGATGCGCAGTTCAAGCGTATCCAGTTTACACCCGATTTGCTGCCATCAGACATTCTCGGTGTGTCGGTGTTCAGCCAGCGCGACCAGCAGTTCCATTTTCACGAAGGCCCAGTGTTTACGAACATTTTGCTCGCCGACGAAATCAACCGCGCCTCGCCGCGCACGCAATCGGCGTTGCTCGAAGCGATGGGCGAAGCGCAAGTGAGCGTCGAGGGCGAACGGCGGAATCTTTCGGAGTTGTTTTTTGTCATCGCCACGCAAAATCCCGTCGAGTTTCGTGGCACGTATCCGCTGCCCGAAGCGCAGATGGACCGGTTTGCTATGCAATTCACGCTCGGCTACGTCCGGCCCGACGAGGAAGTGGCCATCCTCACTGCGCAGCAACACAACCATCCGCTCGACAAATTGAAACCCGTCGCCACGCTCGCGGACGTGATCGTGCTCAAGCGCGCGGTGGAAGACGTGCGCATCAGCGACGAATTGAAACGCTACGCCGTTGACCTTGTTGCAGCGACGCGAACGGCGGGCGGCGTACAGCTTGGCGCAAGTCCGCGCGCGTCCATCACGTTGATGAAGACCGCGCAGGCGCTGGCATTGTTTGACGGCGCGGAATTCGTTACGCCGGAACAGATTCAGTCGCTTGCCGTGCCGGTCATCGCACACCGGCTGGTGCTGGAACCGCAGGCGCGCTTTTCGGGCGTGACGGCGCGCGGCGTGGTTGAGGAAGCCATCCAAAAATTGCGCGTGCCGGCGTGAGGGCAAGGACGAAGGTTGAAGTATGAAGGATGAAATACAACTTCACACTATGCCAAACCCAACACGGGTTTCATCCTTCATCATTCATAATTCATCTCTCAAAATCCCGTGGCACTAATCTACAAGCCTATTTACTGGATTTACCGCGCCACGAGCGGCCTGTGGTACTGGTCGCGTCGGCGGTTCACGCTGGCGGGTCTGTGCGTGGCGGGCGGATTTATCGTCGCCGGCGCGGTGGGCACGGACATCGAGAACACGGTCACCTATCAATCGTTCGCGCTGTTGCTGGCGTTCTTACTGCTGGCTCTAGTGAGCAGCCTTTTCTTCCGCGCAACCTTTTCCGCGACGCGTTCGCTGCCCCGGTTCGGCACCGCCGGCCAGCCGCTGCACTACCGAGTGCAGGTGAAGAATCTGACTGCCAAAACCCAGGCCGGCCTGACGTTGATCGAGGAGTTCACTGACCCACACCCGGTTTTTCAGCAATGGCTGGCGTTTCAATTGGCCGAGAGCAGACGCGTCCGCCCGTTCCACGTGCCGCAACGACTCCGCAAAAATCCGTTCCGCCTCGCGAGTTTGAAGGAGGCGGAGGTTCCGCCGCTGCCCGCGAGGGGCAACGCCGAGGCAAAGATTGAAATCCTGCCATTACGGCGGGGAATTTTGCGTTTCACTGGCATGACGCTGGCACGGCCTGATCCGCTGGGATTGTTCCGCTCGTTCAGCAAAGTTGCCGCGCCACAGACCGTTTTGATTTTGCCGAAACGTTATCCAATTCCACCCATCGCTTTGCCGGGTGCGTTGCGCTATCAGGAAGGCGGCGTGGCGCTCGCGGCAAACGTCGGACGCAGCGAGGAGTTCGTCGCGCTGCGCGAGTATCGTCACGGCGATCCATTGCGGCACATTCACTGGCGAAGCTGGGCGAAGGTAGGCAAACCGATCGTGAAGGAGTTCGAGGACGAATTTTTTGTCCGGCACGCGCTGGTGCTGGACACATTTGACGACGAACCGAACAGCGAAATTTTGGAGGAGGCCGTCTCGGTTGCAGCCTCGTTCGCCTGCACGGTGCTGACGCAGGAGTCGCTGCTCGATCTGCTCTTCGTCGGGAACCAGTCCTATTGCTTCACCGCTGGTCGCGGGCTCGCACATGCGGATCAAATGCTTGAAATTCTTGCTTCGGTAAAAAATTGTGCCGACAAAAAATTTGAAACGCTCGAACAGCTCGTACTCAACCATGTTTCCGCCGTGAGCGGCTGCATCTGCGTTTTGCAACGCTGGGACGATATGCGGAAGAATTTCATAAAAAAACTGAGCTCGCTTTGCATTCCCCTGCTCGTGCTGGTCGTGACACGTCCGGGCAAAAAAAAACCGGATGCCGGGCCGTTGCGCGACGAGCCGGAAAGTTTCCACGTCCTTGAAATAGGGCAAATTGAGGAACAACTGGCGAAATTGAAATGACGGAGACCCCCCCAACTTTTCCGGGCCGCAGCACAAAAACGCCGCCATTTCTGTTGCTGGCCGTACTCTTGTTCTGGGGTTGGCAATCGGGACTTCTGCTTTTCGGCGCAACCCTGGGCATCGTGTTGGAAAGTGCGCGGTTCATCAAGGCGCGCTGGGATCTGACAGAGGAGGATTTTTCGCCACATCTGGAACTTTTGCACGCTGCTGGCTCTTGTGCTGGTGGTTTACGTTTTCACCAGGAAAGAAGAGAGCGGCGGATTAAGCGGCGTGCTTCATTCTTCAGCCGCCGCGACGACTCGCAATGTCGGCATTTCCGCCACCACGTTTCTGCGCTGGCTGCCGATGACGTTTTTCCTGTTCGTCGCGGCGCAGATGTTCAGCGAACGCGAAGCCATTCCGCTGTCGGCGATTTCATTGATCATCCGCCTGCGTCGGAAAGGGAGCGCTACGGCGGAACGACATGTGAATATCTCGTATCCGTATTTCATCGTGTGTCTTTTTTCCGCCGGCATCCACACCAACGAAGGGGAGCACTCCTATTTTTGGGGACAAGTTGTTTTGATCGCGTGGGCACTTTGGCCGATGCGTTCACGGCGGTTTGGCATTGTCGCCTGGCTGGCCGCGCTGGCCGCGGTGATCGGGCTTGGCTTTACCAGCCAGCATGGTATTGGCGAATTGCAGCGCGTGCTCGAAGGTTACAACGCCCAGTGGATGTCGAGTTTGATACGACAACGGACGGATGCATCCCAAAGCATGACGGCCATCGGCCGGATCGGAAAATTGAAACTGTCCTCACGAATCGTCATTCGGCTCGAACCAAAGAATGGCAGCCGGCCACCGGATTATTTGCGCGAGGCCAGTTACCGCAGTTATCATCCGCAAGGACAAGTTTGGTATTCCGGCAACGCGCGGAACGATTACACGGACATTGGGCACGAGCCAGGCAACGATTTTTTCTGGACGCTGCTGGCCGGCAAAACCAACATGTCGGTGGTTAACATCGCGTCTTACTTGGACGGGCGCTCGCAGGACACGGGTGACCCGGAAGGTTTGCTGCCGCTGCCGACCGGCTGCAGCCGTCTGGAAAAACTCCCGGTGTTCTCGTTGAAAATAAATAAGACCGGCGCGGTAATAGCCTCTGGCTTGGGCTTGGTGATTTTCGACGCCCATTATGGCCCAGGCGCGACTTTTGATTCGCCGCCTGCCGGTACGAATAATTTGGATTTGGCCGTGCCTACCAACGAAGTTCCGGCGTTGGACCAAATCATTTCCGAAATGAAAATTTCCGGCGCGACCGAAAAACAGAAACTTCTCGTCGTCCAACAATTTTTTGCGGCCAAATTCAGTTACAGCACCTGGCTGGGATCGGAAAAAGTGGCGCGCACCAACGAGACGGCGCTGTCGCGTTTTCTTTTGCACAGCCGTAGCGGACATTGCGAATACTTTGCCACGGCGACGGTTTTGCTGTTGCGCGAAGTCGGAATACCCGCGCGTTACGCCGTTGGTTATGCCGTTCACGAACCTTCCGGCCACGGCTACGTCGTGCGCGAACGCGACGCCCACGCGTGGTGTCTCGTTTGGAATGAGCCGATGCAAACGTGGGAGGACTTCGACACCACGCCCGCGTCATGGGTCGCGGAGGAAAGCAAACACGCATCGGCCATGCAGCGGTTTTCGGACTTCTGGTCGTGGGTCAGATTTCAAATTGCAAAAATCCGCTGGGGACAGACAAATTTGCGGCGATACCTCCTCTGGACGCTGATCCCCGTGCTGGCACTGCTGCTGTATCAAATAATTTTCCGGCGCGGACGCAGACAACGGCCACAGCCCAAAACCAGAAAATCCACCGCCGCGCTTTTCTGGCCGGGGCTTGACTCAGAATTCTACCTGCTCGAACGCAAACTGGCCGCGCGCGGCGTGCCGCGCCAGCCCAGCGAACCGCTTTCCGACTGGCTGACGCGCGCGTTGGCCGACCCTGCCCTAGCCGATTTGCGGAAGCCGTTGCAGGAACTGTTGCGGCTGCATTACTGCCATCGTTTTGACCCGCACGGCTTGAGCGGTAAAGAACGGGAAGCACTGACACAGGAAGCAAAAATCTGTCTGGACACGCTGTCTCGGATGGAGCGGAGTTCCTCGCGTACGGCTTAAACCGCTTCGCGGAGAGTCGCGTTTTTTTCGTATCCGTCTAAACTGCCACGTCTATATAGTTGCCGGCGCTGGTTCAACCCGCCATTGCATACACGCCTGCGTCCCGTTCGGGATAAGCGGAAAACGTAATCTGTTGATTCGTCGCCGCCAGATTTCGCTCTGCGGAAAAGTTCGTTCAACGCTAAAAGACAGCTTTCCATGAATTGCATGTCGCTCAGTGACGACAGTTCCGGTTTTGGTGGGCCTTCAGATTCACCGACTAGGGCGTTCAACTTCGCGCTAACAATCGGCTTATAAGGCTTAGATGGTGGAACATTCATACACAAGGTCTGCGCCGGGCAGTTGGCTCCGTCA
>Ga0187862_10004340_pt1 | contig 13516 bp, 12 predicted proteins | sample June2016WEW_10_1_FD_133003 | JGI IMG/M metagenome (GOLD analysis project Ga0187862, IMG submission 133003) | Peatland microbial communities from SPRUCE experiment site at the Marcell Experimental Forest, Minnesota, USA - June2016WEW_10_150 | ecosystem: Environmental > Terrestrial > Soil >...
AGGGCGAACGCTTCCGCGCCAATAGGCCAGAATCCCGAACATCGCTCCGAAAAGGCTGATCAAAATTGCGTACCGGATGCCCTGGTACACGTGAGCCGCGCCGAATGCGGCAGCAGAAATGACGATGCCGGCGGGAGCGCTCTTAGTCAGAGCCATGAATTGCCGTTGCAGGTAACCTCGAAAGATTGTCTCCTCGCAGATGCCTGCGGTAACCGAAAGCGCCAGCCATAGGGTTAGTTCAGCGGCCCCTTGCGGGAGTATGAACTGCATATTGTGCGCCATCGCGGTGATGCGCAGGAGCTTGCCGAATATCCAAAGTAGCATCACCGCAACGACCCAGAACCCAGCGCCAATCCCAATATCGCGCAGCACTTGGCGGGCGGATTGCCAGTGATCTCCGAGAACGAGGAGGACAGACGCGCCGCTCCGCCGCACACCAGCCACTACAAGCACGAACAAGAACCATTCCAAGAAGATAGTGATCAAATAGGCGTGCACGCGGTTCGGATTAGCCGCGGCACCTAGCCGATCTGTAAAAATCTTCGTCAAGAACGCCCAACCGCCCAACGCGGCGAGCACCAAAATCGTGTGGAGCGGGCTAGCGACTCGGGGATAGCGGTCGGAGGTGGGCTGAACCAGAGCGGGAGTTTCCATGATTACCTCATGTCGATTGGTACGAACCAGCTCGGACAAAGTTCCGTAGCTGAGCGGAGCTACGCTTTTAACTTCTTGTACTCGTCGAACGCATCCAGGAATCGGTCAATGTCTTGCTTCGATAAGTAGTAAGGAGTGGACAGCCGCAGCTTATTTGGGTCGGCTCCGCGGATGCGAATTTTCTTTTCTTTCCACATCCAGTTTTCTAGGTCCATGCGAACGATCGGCGGCACATTCACGGTCGCAATCGCGCAACGCATCGATGGATCCGGGGACGTCCACGAGGTCCCACCGCGCCTTACCATGGCGTTCAGAATGTAGTCGCAGAGCTGGCGGTGACGGTGTTCGATGCGGTCCATGCCGATGTCGCTGGCCAGCTGAAGCGAGGCGCGCAGTCCCCACAGGGCGGGAACGTTTGAACTGCCGATGCGCTGGAATCGTTCGGCGCGGAGCTTTACGTCGTCCCAGCCTTCGGTGGCGATCGTGTTCCACATGCGGTCGATCATTTCGTCGCGTACATAAAGGAATCCCGTGCCCTTGGGCGCCTGCAGCCATTTGTGCGGGCTTGCCGAATACAGATCGCAGCCCAGATCGTGCAGGTTCAAGCGCATCATTCCTGGAACATGCGCGCCATCGACCGCGGAAATGACTCCGCGGTCCCGCGCCAGCTTGCAGAGTTCCTTGGCGGGCAGCACGACTCCGGAAAACGTGGTGATGTGGCTGAAGAACAAGACTCGAGTGCGCGGGGTGATGTAGGCGTTGAGGAGATTCAACACTTGCTCGGGATTTATGACCGGCCTTGGCAACGTGATCTTTTTCACCACGATTCCGTAGCGCTTGGCGCGCAAATTCCAGGGGTGCTCGCCTCCGGGATGTTCCTGGTCGGTCATGAGCACTTCGTCGCCAGGCCTCAGATCGAGGCCGTTCGCAATGTAGCTATTGGCCTCGGTGGCGTTTCTGAGAAGCGCGATCTCGTTACGGTCGCAACCAACGAATGCGGCCAGCGGATCGCGAAACTCGTTCCACGCCGCGTATCCCCAGATGGGATAGTCTTCGGGATCGGTCTCGTTGAGCTTTTCGCATTTCTCATAGCCCTCAAACACGGCACGGAGGACCGGTGCAGGGCTCGATCCCACGGTGCCGTTATTCAGGTAGATCTCGTCCGCTGGAATCAGGAACTGCTGGCGCAGTTCGCGCCAGTAGGCGTCTTCGTTCTGGTCGAAAAGGGAGCGGTCGGGGAGCATTGAAGGCAGCGCTTCAAGCTGCGCCCACAGATCTTGACTTCCGCGCCAGGCCAGTCCAGTGCCCACCGCTAAGGAGGAAGCGAAAGACGACGATAGAAAGTTGCGACGGTTCAGCATGTGGGGTCTCTTTTCTCATTCTCTAAAACGCGCCATAGTATACCGGCGGCTGGGAAAACGGAAAGGGGTGCTCGTGCCGGGAGCGGGGAGCAGGCGGCTCTCAAAAGAACCTCGGTTGGGCGCATTCGGTGAAAATAACGGGTAACTTTCCGGCGCGAGTCGGCGTCCAATTAGATGGAAAACTCTGCCGGTCCCGACTTGCTATCGGGGGTATAATCACCTTAACCGACCAGGTTTTCGCGGGGTGGCCCATGTCTTTCCCTAAATTGCTGATCTCCCTGAGTTTGCTGGCGTTAATGGCAATGCCGGCGCTGGCGCAGGACCAACCTCCCCAGACTCCCAGCGCGCAACCACAAGCCACGCAGCCACAGACGCCATCAAAAGATCAGACGGCGCCGACTCAGAGCACGCAGCCGGCTACCGGATCAACGCCTGCGTCGACGACCGCACCAACGCCTGCTCCACCGCAGAATCCCCCGGCAAGCACGGGGTCGACTCCGGCTCCGCCCGCGGATTCTTCTTCCAGCGAGAGCAGCAGTAGCACCGGCAGCGACACGGCGCCTAGCGGACCGCCTCCCATCCAGGAGCCCGACGAAAGCAAGGTCAAGCACACCGGCGGCGAAGACGATGTGGACGCCATTGGCAACCGCGGCATCGGCAAGCGCGGCTTGGGCGACTGGTACTCGCTCGAGAGTGAAATCAGAATGGGCAAGCAATACGCGATGCAGGTCGAGAGCAGCGTGAAGCTGGTGCAGGATCCGGTGGTCAACGAGTACGTCAATCGTATCGGCCAGAATCTGGTACGGAATTCCGACGCGCAGGTGCCGTTCACGATCAAGGTTATTGACTCCGACGAAATCAATGCGTTCGCGCTACCCGGTGGATTCTTCTACGTGAACTCCGGCTTGATTCTGGCGGCGGACGAAGAAGCGGAACTAGCCGGCGTGATGGCGCATGAAATTTCGCACGTTTGCGCCCGCCACGGGATGCGCCAGCTGACGCGGGCGCAGTGGGCGCAAATCGGTACCCTTCCTCTGATCTTCGTCGGGGGTGGCATAGGTTATGGGATCTACGAAGCAGCCGGCTTGGGCTTGCCGCTCACGTTTATGAAGTTCCAGCGCAATTTTGAAGCGGAAGCGGACTACCTCGGCCTGCAGTATATGTATAAGACGGGATACGATCCGCAGGCGTTCATCAGCTTCTTTGAAAAAATTCAGGCGAAAGAGAAGAAAAAGCCGGGCGCAGTCGCCAAGGCCTTCGCTTCGCATCCGCAGACGCCCGACCGTATTGAGGCGTCGCAAAAAGAGATTGCGACCATTCTTCCGGCCCGCCCGCAATACATCGTTTCCACGTCAGAGTTTGACGACGTGAAAGCGCGGCTGGCCACCATCCAGAACCGGCACAAGGTGATCGAAGAGAAGGATGGGAGCAAGCCCAGCCTGCGCCGCGCTTCGACCACTGACAAGACCAGCAGCACGGGCAGCAGCAGCGGCGACGACGATCGCCCGACGCTCAAGCGCCGGGACGATAGTCCAGACCAGACTCAACAACAACAGCAGTAGAGGCAATTGCGAAGAAAAGAAGAACCGGCGGCCTGACCGCCGGTTTTCTGTTGTTACCCGTGCTCATGGAGAGCCGGGCGGCCCCGCCCGGCTGGACCCTTCGACTTTGCTCAGAGCAAGCTTGCGAGGTGCCCGCCACTCCATAGTAGCGGTTACGATCCTGCCGCCACCGACTTCACCGTGATCGTGGTGCCGTCCACTTCTCCGGTCACCTTGGCTTTCGCTCCGGCCAGATCGTTCAGCTTATCGAGCGCAGCCTTGTCCGAGGTCTCGAGGGTGTAGACCTTGTCCCCGACCACGAGCGCATAGTTTGCACCATGCTTCACGCAGGCGCGCGTGCATTCCGCGGGCTTGCTGGGCATTTCTTCATGTTTCGCCCCGCACATGGCATCGCTTACCACGCCGGTCAAGGTCTGGCTCTTGCCGGCAGCCAGCGCCGGAACCGCTGCCAACCCAACCAGCATCTGTATCCCAAGAATCGCAGCCGCAATTCGATTTGCTTTCATGTAATCTTCGTCTCCTGTGAAACGGGGTGTGGTTCAAAGTTCAAAAGTGGACTGTCACAATCTCACTATCATCATGTCAATATAGGGATTCTTGCGCAAGCTCCGCGTTGCAAAAAATATTGGTCTCCGACAAACCGCAGTCTGGAGCGCTATTGCTGCTTGAAACGGATCTCCACTTCCACGGTCTTGTCCTTCGCATCCGGCGTTTCATGAAAGCTCACGGCCCAGTGCACGCCGTGGGGAAGGAGCTGTCCGGTATCGGCCAGAAACGTCTTGAGATAGTCAGCGTTGTAAGTCTGACCTTCCCGCAACGTCCACGCTGCCCGCATCCGAGCCGTGGCCTGGGTGTCGAGTCCCACGATCTCCAGTTCCCCCATCTTATAGAGATCGCCCTCGACGACGCCTATGTCGTAATGCACGGTGCTTTTCTGGTCATCGAACTGCACGTTGGGCTTGATCTGAGCCACCATGTAGCCGCGGCTGCGATAAAGCTTGCCGATGGCTTTGACATCATCGAGAAGACGCACGGCATCGGCGGGCTGGCCGGGTGGCAAATGGAGCAGGGGGGCGAGTTCGCCGCTGAGGATTGCCGCGTTGCCTTTCCAGTCGACGCCCGACGTTGAATATACCTTGCCGGGTGTTACGGGGATGATGGCGTCCACCTGAATCTCGTCCCCCTGAAGCTCGGCGGAAGCTTGCGCATCGGACGCTTGAGCGGGTTGAGGCACCACGCGCGCGTCAGACGGCCCGAACCAAGCTTTCAGATATCCGCGCTGCAGATATACGGGCAGCAGGTCGAACTTGGCGACGGCGGCGAGACCACTGCGGACGTAGCTTCCTCCTAGAGCGCGTCGCGCCGCGGTGGTTAGCAGAGTCGACTGCTCCGGCGAAGCTCCTGGGAATTCGAAGCCGTGAATCAATATGCTGACTTCCTCGACCCTGTATGCGATGGCGATCAGGGAGCCTCCATCTTCGCCCTGTCCCTCGCGCAGGTAATCTACTCGGCCCGGAAAGTGTTTTTCGGTGAGGATGGCTTGCAGCGCTTCGGACACATGGTCGGGAAGATTGCCGGAAATCGGCAGCAACTGCTTGAACAGCGGAACGCGGCTTTGCACGGCGGTGAGGAGTTCGTCGTCCGTGAACCAGACGAAATTCTCGAAATGCGCTGGAACCAGCTTGCTCTTATCGGTATCGGCGAGCTGCAATTCAAGTTTTACGCCAGAGGCCGATGTGGAATACGAGTAGGACAGTTCGCCGAACAGGCCGGACTCGCCCAGGCGCTGCACTGCCTCTTTGAAATCGCCGTCGGCGGCATTCTGGCCGATTTGCAAGCCGCTCGCGGCAAGAATTTCTTTGTCGCTGTAGCGCGTTGTTCCCGTGACTTTCAAGGCGATGAGCTTGGAGGCAGGGACCGAGGGCGCTTTGTTGGTGGACTGTTTCTGGGCTGCGGCAGCGGATGCGAGCAAAGACAAGAAGAGGGCGAAACACGTAACCCGGTTCATTTGGGTCGCTTCCCAGCTCCGGCTACGGACGTCGAGAAATTCTTTTGCTGCACCGCGATTTCCATGAAGGCTTTGGCGGCGCGGCTGAGCGATTTGTCTTTGCGGAACACGATCGCAAGGTCGCGTCGGATTTGCGCATCGGCGAGCGTGATCGCAACCAGCGCCTTCGCCCGGATATCCTCCTCGATATTGGAACGCGCGATAAAGCCCACCCCGACACCGGCCGCGACAAAACGCTTCAGCAGTTCGCTCGAATCGAGTTCCATGGCCAGATTCGGCTTCAGGTGATGGTCATAGAACAGTGCGTCGAGTGCGTCGCGGGTGTGACCCAATTTCGGCAGTACGAGCGGATAGGCCGAGACCTCGGCCACGGTAACGCTCTTCTTCGCCGCCAGCGGATGACCCGAGGCCGTGATCACAACAAGTTCGTCACGATGAATCATCTGTGCTTCGAGCCGGTTGTCAGTCACGGGCAGCGAGACGATTCCAAAGTCGACCACGTTTTCGATGATCGAATCGAGAATCCGGGCGTAGTCGGACCGCTTGATGCTCACGGAGACGTTTGGATAGTCGCGCTTAAATTGCGCGAACACCTCCGGCAGGATGTGCAGGCAAGTGCCTTCATTGGCGCCCACAACAATTTCGCCGCGGGGCACGCGCTCGGTCTCGGCGATCTCGGTGAGGATCGTCTTGCGCCGCTCCAGAGTCTCTTCGGCATACTTGAAAAACAATTTGCCGGACGCGGTGAGCGAGACGCGGCCTCCGGAGCGGTCGAGCAGGCGAGCGCCTACTTCTTCTTCGAGCGCGCGAATCTGGGACGAGATGGCGGGCTGGGTGCGAAAACGCTTTTCCGCCGCGCGCGAGAAGCTGGAGAGCCGCGCCACTTCCAGGAAGATTTCGAGCTGATCAAAGTCCATGGGGTCGGTCGCTCACACTATAGCGGGGCAGGGTCGATGATTCAACAACGCTGCGACGGGGTTGGGGAATCAGGGCGTCGATGAATTCTTGCGACGCATAGTTGGCGCGGTTTAACCTCACGATTTGGGCAGTTCGCGAAGAGGGGGGTGAGCTCGTTGGATTGCGGGTGCATCTTGTTGCTGGCCAAGGAGAAGAATGGTGTATGCTTGCCGCGGCCAAAAGACCGAACCGGAAGGGCTCGGCTCCCAACTCAAACCAACGCCGCGACTACCCCGGTGCGGACGGGATTCGGCACGAAGCCAACTATTGGAGGAAAACTATGGAGTGGTATCTACTGGCATGGAAGCGATTCGGCGAGTTTACGGGCCGTTCGCGTCGTAAGGAGTATTGGTCCTTTCAACTCATCTTTCTCTTGATCTACGTGCCGCTGTATGTCGTCGGCTTGGCGCTTCGGGAGAATCAGGGCGGGATCGGCATGCTCGTGATGGGGCTGTGTGTCGTCTGGAGCCTGGCCTGCTTCGTTCCGTCCTTGTCATGCGCAGTACGCCGGCTTCACGACATCGGGAAAAGCGGTTGGTGGCTGCTGATAAGTCTTGTTCCCCTCGTCGGGGGGATCATCCTGATCGTGTTTTTGGCGACCGACAGCGAGCCGGGGCCGAATAAATACGGTCCAAGTCCAAAGCTTTTGGAGCAACCGGCGGCGATCGGCTAACGAACGGTTCCCGGGCAAAAACTGCGACCTCAGCGGCTAAAGCCTCATTCAAAGCAATGCAGTTATCGCAGCCGTAAACCGCTCCGCCCCATCATGCCAAAACCGGGCGTGCTGGGGAACCCGGCGCTGCGCCAGCCCAAATTCAAGTGCAAAATGGGCGAACCGCTACGCGACCCAAAATCAAGTGCGAAGTCGAGTTTTTCCGCAAACTGCTAGACGTTGATCACCGCAATGAGTTCTTTTACGGCTGCTGCGCTCTTATCGAGGGCCGTTTTCTCTTCCGCGGTGAGTTTGATCTCGATGATCTGCTCGATCCCCTTGGCGCCGAGTTTCACCGGGACGCCGACGAAAAGCCCGTGGATGCCATATTCTCCGTTAAGGTAGGCGGCGCACGGGAGAATCTTCTTCTTGTCTTTGAGGATGGCCTCGACCATCTCGGTAGTGGCGGCCGACGGGGCGTAGTACGCGGATCCAGTCTTAAGGTATTTGACGATTTCGGCGCCGCCGTCGCGGGTGCGCTGGACGATGCGATCGAGAGTGGCTTTGTCCAGCAGTTCGGTGATGGGAATGCCGGCGACGGTGGAATAGCGGGGAAGCGGAACCATGGTGTCGCCGTGTCCGCCGAGAACGAAAGCGGTTACGTTCTCGACGCTGACCTTGAGTTCCAGCGCGATAAAGGCGCGGAAGCGGGCAGAATCGAGTATGCCGGCCATGCCGATGACGCGCTCACGGGGAAAGCCGCTAAGTTTATAAGCGGCCTGCGCCATGGCGTCGAGCGGGTTGGAGACGACAATGAGGATACAGTTCGGCGAGTGGTGCACGACTTTGCCGACAACGTCGCTCATGATTTTGTAGTTTGTGTTCAGAAGATCGTCGCGGCTCATGCCGGGCTTGCGCGGAATTCCGGCGGTGATCACAACAATGTCCGAGTTGGCTGTATCGGCGTAGTCGTTCGTCCCGAGAATTGCGGAGTCGCGCTTCTCGATCGGCATGGCTTCGAGCAGGTCGAGACCTTTGCCTTGGGGAACGCCTTCGATTATGTCAATGAGGACGACATCGGCGAGTTCTTTGGATGCGATCCAATGAGCGGCGGTGGCGCCTACGTTTCCGGAACCGACTATCGTTACTTTATTGCGCATGAAGTTTCCTTTCTCAATGACGAAATCCAAATTCCCGTAGAGACGGGGCTTGCCCCGTCTCCCGCCGCGTCCCAGGGAGACGGGGAAAGCCCCATCTCTACACTAAAGCGTTGGTGCTTCAGTCGGCGGCGACTGCTACGTTCATGTTTTCGATCATGCAGGTGGCAAACTCGCTGGTTTTCACCTTGGTGGCGCCTTCCATCAGGCGCTCGAAATCGTAGGTCACTTTTTTCTGTTCGATAGTGCGTTCCAAGCTCTGCTCGATCAGATCGGCGGCTTCAGTCCATCCGAGGAAGCGGAACATCATAACGCCCGACAAAATAACGGAGCCGGGATTGATGACGTCTTTGTCAGCGTACTTGGGAGCGGTGCCGTGGGTGGCTTCGAAAATGGCGTAGCCGTCGCCGACGTTCGCTCCGGGAGCGATGCCGAGGCCGCCCACCTGCGCGGCGCACGCATCCGAGATGTAGTCGCCGTTCAGGTTGGGAGTGGCCAGAACGCTGTATTCATCGGCCCGGGTTACCACCTGCTGGAAGATGGAGTCGGCGATGCGGTCGTTGATCATCAACTTCTTCTTCCACGCGCCTTTGCCGTGCGTGGCGTAGATGGAATCGAGACAGTCTTTTACTTCTTTGTAGATCGTCTGGCGGAAGTCTTCCTGGGCGAACTCGAGGCCGGGTTCGGTGAGGTTCGCGTTCTCTTCGATGGTGATATTGGGGTTCTTATCCTTGTTGTCGATGATCCAGCTCTCGCGCTCGGTTACGACCTTGTCGCGGAACTCCTCGGTGGCAAGTTCGTATCCCCACTTGCGGAACGCGCCTTCGGTGAACTTCTGGATGTTGCCTTTGTGGACGAGAGTGACCGCTTTGTTTTTGTTTGTGAGAGCGTGCTGGATCGCCATGCGCACCAGGCGTTTGGTGCCGGTCACGGAAATGGGTTTGATGCCGACGCCGGAGTCGAGACGAATCTGCTTCTTGCCACCTTTCAACATGTCCTTGTTGAGGAATTCGATCAGTCGGGCGCAATCAGCGGTGCCCTGTTCCCATTCGATGCCAATGTAAACGTCTTCCGTGTTTTCGCGGAAAATGACAATGTTCATGCGCTCGGGATGCTTCACGGGCGACGGCACACCGGCGTAGTACTTCACCGGACGTATGCAGCCGTAGAGATCGAGGGTCTGGCGCAAGGCGACGTTGAGGGAGCGGATGCCGCCTCCGACGGGCGTGGTCAGCGGACCTTTGATGGCGACGCGAAATTCGCGGATGGCATTGACCGTGTCATCGGGGAGCCAGTTCTGAAAGCGAGCCTTGGCCTTCTCGCCCGCAAACACTTCGTACCAGGCCACAGAGCGCGTGCCTTGGTACGCTTTTTCGACAGCGGCGTCGAAGACGCGGACGGAGGCTTTCCAGATATCGCGACCGGTGCCGTCGCCTTCAATAAAAGGGATGATGGGGCGATCGGGAACACGGTAATTCCCGTTGCTGTATTCGATCTTCTGTCCGTTGGTTGGGACGGGGACTCCATTAAACGATGCCATGAGACTTGCCTCCAGAAGGCTGGGAAGGAACCGGATAATTATACGGAATGTTTGTAGAGGGGACGCTAGGCTGGCGGTCACACGGGGATGTGACGAACCTCACAATGAAGTTGAGTATGCAACTGAATCAGGCAAGGCACGCCAGCCTTGCCTGCCGCTCCCAGGTCTCGTTAAGTGGAAAGACTGGCGCCCTCGCCCGTCCAAGGATTGCTTCACGTCTCCCGGTTTTCATGCACTAGCGTTCGATTTTTACCGACTTCACCACCACATCCTTGTTGGGACGGTCCTGACGGTTTTTGGCGGCTTTTGAGATTTGTTCCACGACTTCGTAACCTTCGACCACCTCGCCGAAAATTGTGTGTTTGCCGGTGAGCCAGTCGGTGTTGGCGACGGTGATGAAAAACTGCGATCCGTTGGTGTTGGGGCCGGCGTTGGCCATGGCCAGCTTTCCAGCCTTGTCGAAACGATGCGGCGAACCTTTGGTTTCATCCTCAAACTGGTAGCCGGGACCGCCGAAACCGCTGCCCATCGGATCGCCGCCCTGGATCATGAAGCCGGGAATCACGCGATGAAAAATGGTCCCGTTGTAGAGGGGATCTTTGGTCTTCTTGTGTGTAGTGGGATGCGCCCACTCGCGCTTGCCTTCGCTCAATTCGACAAAGTTGGCGACAGTCTTGGGTGCGTCCTTCTCAAACAAGCGGCAAACGATGGTGCCCTCGCTGGTTTCGAACACGGCGTAGGTTCCGGGTGTGCGGGTCATAGTCTCCCTTCGAATTCCTAAATTTAATCGTGCTGTAGAGACGAGGCTTGCCTCGTCTCAGACGCGGTAATCCGAGTGCTGCTCCGTCGGTTACTTCATGCCCGCCGTTGACTTGGGCTCGGCCGCTGCATCTGCGCCCTGAATCTCGATATGCGTGATCTTGACGGGATTGACGGGACGGTTAGTGCGCGAATCGCTCGCCATGCGAGCGATTTTCTTAACCAGTGCGACGGCGGCCGCATCACACTGGCCGAAGATGGTGTACCCGCCATTGAGGCTGGGGTAGGGAACTTCGGTGATGAAGAATTGCGAACCGTTGGTGCCAGGCCCGGCGTTGGCGTAGGCGAGACGCCCGGGCTTATCGAACTTAACGGCGGGTGAGGTCTCATTCTTGAACGCGTAGCCGGGATCGCCCGTGCCATCGCCTTTGGGGTCTCCACCCTGAATCATGAATTCCGGAATCACACGGTGAAAGATGGTGCCGTCATAAAGTGGGACGCCGTGCTTCTTGGCATGACTGACGGGATTGGTCCAGTCCTTGGTGCCCTCAGCCAGGCCGATAAAATTCTCGACTCCGATTGGAGCCACTTTTGGAAACAGCGTGCAATGCAGGTCGCCGGCAGATGTGTGGATGATGGCGGTGGGCTCCGCGGCCGCAGGGGCAGCCTGTGCGGCACCGAGCAGGGACGTGGCGATGATCAGGACAAGCGTGAGGATTAGAGTTCGCATGGGGGCTCCTGTAGGTATTTTGGCAAACAGTTATTGTACGACAGTCAATCCTCGCTTGTGGGAGCGCCGGGCGTTCCCGCCCGGCTACGGTGCTTCTGAGGCGTACGCCGGGACGGGCGAGGCGCCCGTCGCTCCACTTTATTTGCCGGCTTGCATTTGGCGGCTGACGCGCTCGGCCTCTCGGAAGACGCGGAGAATACTGCCGCCCAGAACTTTGCGGATGTCGTCGGCACTGTAGCCGCGGTCGAGCAAGGCCTGAGTAATTTTTGGCAGGTCGGCGGCGGAATCGATGCCTTCGGGAGTGGCGCCGTCTACGCCGTCAAAATCCGAGCCCAGGCCGACGTGATCAATGCCCGCGACTTTGGCGATATGGTCGATGTGATCGATCAGCGAGCTTAAGGGAGGGCGCGGAATTTTGGCTGACCACTCGCGCTCCAGGCGGTCGGTATTGAGATCGCTGCCGGTTTTTCCAGCGGCCTTGAGTTGGTCGGTGTAGGCCTTGATGGCGGCGTCGCGGTCTTTGGCTTGGGCTTCACGGGCCTTGCGGTAGTTTTCGTCGATGAAGGCGTTGTAGAAATTTACCTGGACGACGCCGCCGTTCTTGGCAACGGCGCGAAGCATGTCGTCGGTCATGTTGCGGGGATGATTGGTGAGCGCACGCGCGGAAGAATGCGAGGCGATCACGGGCGCTTTGCTGACCGCGATAGCATCGTAGAACGTCTTGTCGGCAACGTGGGAAATATCAACCAGCATTCCGAGACGGTTCATTTCGAGGACGATCTGCTTGCCGCCGTCGGTGAGGCCGTTGTGGTGCTCGACTTTGGGATTGTCGATGTCGCCGGAGGAATCGGCCCACTCGTTGGTGTTCGACCAGCTCAGGGTCATGTAGCGAACTCCGAGGCGGTAGAAATCGCGGAGCAGGCGGACATCGTTTTCAATAGAGTGTCCACCTTCTATCCCCAGAAGTGCGGCGAGCTTGTGCTCGCGGTGGGCGCGCTCGATGTCGTCGACACTGAAGGCCATCATCATGCGGTCGGGATGACGGGCGGCCTGCTCGTAGACGGAATCGATGAGATCGAGCGTGTGGCGGGCGAAGTGGCCCTGGTTGGGTACCGGGTCCACCCAGATGGAAAAGAATTCGGCGCCAAGATTGCCGGCTTTGGCCTTATCTAGACTGAGGTTGCCGAAGTCTTTGGGATCAGTCGAGCCGATGTCCCAGTTTTCGTCGAGGAAGCGCTGTGGGGTATCGGCATGCGCGTCGATGACGATGGCGGAGTTGTGGATCTCGCGCGCCTTCTTGCTGACGGTCTGCGCATGTACGGAGATAACACCGGCGAGTGCAATTGCGACGGCAAGATTACGTTTGTTCATGGTGACCTTTATGTTGAACAGAATTCTATACGATGCAGTCCCAGGACAATGATCGTGTGGTGGCGGGTCTTCGACCCGCAAACGGGGCAGAGCCCCGTCACCACACGAGCAGAGTTCGTCATCGCCCGATTCAGGATGCATTAATGGCGGCCAGAGCCTGCTCGACGCACTCCTCAAGCGGTTGGTCACTGTCGATCGTTGTCTTTGGATAGGTGATCGTTTCGAAGCGGGCTTTCACTTCCAGATAGAGGGCGAAGGTCCGGTTGTGCGCGGGGTGCGAGAGGTCAGGTTCGAGGTCGAGACGCCGGCGAGCGGATTCATCGGAACATGTGCACTCGATGATCGTCCAGGACTGAGCGAGTTCGCGGGCGAACTCGATAACGCGGTCGATCTGGTAACCGCGCGAGAAGGTGCGGCCGTCAAGAAAGATCTTGCGAGCCGGAGTTTCTTGCAGCAGATAGCGGGCCGCCTCGAGCATGACCTCCATCACGAAGTCGTCTTGCTTGACGGAGTACTCGATATCCTCCGGCGAGAACAGGGCGGCACGGATTTCGTCTTTGCTTAGGAGCGCGCCGTGAGTGCGGTGAGCCAGTTCGCGAGCGAGCGTGGTTTTGGCGGTTCCGGGGAGACCGGCCATCAGAACAATCATGCTGCGGAGATTGTAGCGGAGGCAGAGTTCCTAAGGACGATCAGGAGAACGCTCAGCTGGAGCTTTAGTTGGAGGCGCTGACCGCAGTGGCAGCGGCCGTGACCGTGCCCGGCGCA
>Ga0187862_10004346_pt1 | contig 13511 bp, 10 predicted proteins | sample June2016WEW_10_1_FD_133003 | JGI IMG/M metagenome (GOLD analysis project Ga0187862, IMG submission 133003) | Peatland microbial communities from SPRUCE experiment site at the Marcell Experimental Forest, Minnesota, USA - June2016WEW_10_150 | ecosystem: Environmental > Terrestrial > Soil >...
AGAAAGCGTGCGTTATCGACCTCGTAGTGCCGCAGGATCGCGGCCATGTCGCCATCGGCGCGGTCGGCGAGCTTCACCAGCCAGTGCTCGATCTCAACATTATAATGAGTACGCGACAGGGTCAGACCTGCGGCGGCTTCCAATGCCCGACGGCAGGTGTCATTGAGCCGCGCGATAAGTTGTTTCAGATCGATGGCAGCCATTTTTTCCCTCTCGCCGGAGCGTACGCAATGACTCGCAAACCTGTCGCCGATATCATTGCTGATACCGGATGTCCGGCGAACCCAACGTACCCTTCCGTCCCGATACTGTAGATGCTATTTTGAGGCATTGTCCAGAAAGAAAGGCATGCGCATGGTAGATTTTCCCGATGGGTTCGACCTGGCTGCTCTCCTCGAGCCAATCCCCGGCGATGCTCCGCAGGGGGTAGATATCAGGGAAGATTTCTCCTCACAATCACCTTACAACAGATTGCGGGATGCCAGATCGGACGCGCGGGATGCGGAGAAGATGATCGACAACGGCGATCCCAATGCCGGCGATCCCATGCCAGGCTGGCGAACCGTGCGCGACGTGGGACTTAAAACTCTGAAGGAAACCACCAAGGACCTGGAAGTGGCGGCATGGGTGACCGAAGCCTATGTACGCAGCCATGGTCTGGCCGGACTGTTCGCCGGTGCGTCCCTGATTAAGGGCCTGTCGGAGCAATACTGGGACGCCTTATTTCCGCTGCCCGATGATTACGGAGTAGAAACCCGGGTAGCGCCGATCACCGGATTGAATGGTCGCGACGGCGGCGGCTCACTCATTCAACCACTTTATAAATTGCATTTTTTCGATCGGCCGGATGGCACGCCGGTGACATTTTTCACTTATCAATCGTCAGAACAGTTGCCGTCGCTGCCGACCGAACGTCGCGACGCCCGCATCGCCGCCGGCGCCATTCCGTGGGAGGACATGGAAAATGAAGCCCGCACGGCGGGCGCCGCATCCATGGGCAGGTTGCGCGATCAGGCCGCGGCGGCACTGGAAGCGTGGGAGGCGATGGCAAACGTGCTGGACGAGAAAGCCAGCGAGGATCCTCCATCCACCTCGCATGTGCGAGACATGCTGCGGCAGATCCACGCGGTGGCGATCCGTTACGCACCTGCAGCCGCCGAGCAAGCGGAAGAGACCGCCGCCGACGCAATGGAAGCGACCGATGCCGCGGCATCCGGCGGTGTCGCCGGTCCGGCTGGATTCTCCGCCACCGCGCGTACCGTTTCACGCGACGATGCGCTTAAGACATTGGAAACCATTGCCACCTTTTTCCGCCGCACAGAGCCGGCATCGCCATTGGCCTATACGCTCGATGACGCGATCCGGCGCGCCAGGCTCACATGGCCGGAATTGCTGGAGGAGGTCGTGCCCGACGTCAGCGTGCGGCAGGCGATCCTGACCTCGCTTGGCATTCGCCCGGCGTCTGAATAGCCGATCCAGGAGCCGCATTTTCCGTGCATGAACAGGAAAGTTGTGAGCGAAATCACAGCGAAAGGCGGCAGCGGTAGTTTAGCATCCTCTGGTTGACCTGGATTGACCCGGCTCGCTAGTATCGCGGCCGAAGCCTGTTCAGAATGGTCGACGGGGAGCGAAACCGTTCTGAAATATCCTAATTCTGGCAGAGGGAAAGAGATCCATGAGCGCGAGCATCCATTCGAAGCTCGACCGAGTCCGCAAGCCGCGGGTTCACATAACCTATGATGTGGAGACGGAAGGCGCGGCCATCGTACGGGAGCTCCCGTTCGTCATGGGCGTCATGGGGGATTTCTCCGGCGATCCCACCGCCCCTTTGCAATCCATGACGGATCGCAAGTTCGTGCAAATCGATCGCGACAATGTCAACGACGTAATGTCGCGCATGAATCCCGTCCTCAAGGTGCGGGTCGACAACAAACTGTCCGAAGAAGGCGGGCAGATGGCGGTCGATCTGAAGTTCAACGCGATCGAGGATTTCGAGCCGGCGCGCGTCGCGCAACAGGTCCCGGCGCTGCGGGCGCTGATGGAAACCCGGGCCAAGCTGCGCGACCTCATGAGCAAGGTGGATCGCTCGGAAGAACTTGAGGGCCTGCTGGAAAAGGTGCTGCAGAACGAAAACGAACTAAAAGCGCTGAGCGGCCAGCTCGGCATTGACTCCAAGGAGGGCTGATCATGTCGGGCGCACAAACGGCAACCCAGACCGCCGGCGCGGAAGTCGCCGAAGGCGTATCGATCCTCGACCAGGTGGTTGCGGCCACCAAGCAGACAGCGCCGGACACTGCCCAGGATCTGATGAATAACCTGATCGAACAGGCGATGTCCGGGACGGTGACGTTCGACAAGAACCTCAGCCGCACGTTTGAACGCGCGATCGCGGCAATCGACAACAAGCTGTCCGAGCAGCTCAACACGATCATGCACGATCCGAAATTTCTCAAGCTGGAAGGCAGCTGGCGCGGTCTGCACTACCTCGTGATGAGCAGCGAGACCAGCACGACGTTGAAGATCCGCATCCTCAATGCCTCGAAGCGCGATCTGTCGCGCGATCTGCAGCGCGCCGTGGAATTCGACCAGAGCCAGTTGTTCAAGAAGATTTACGAGAACGAATTCGGCACGCCGGGTGGCGAGCCCTATGCCGCGCTCATCGGCGACTATGAGTGGACGCAGCATCCTGACGATATCGAGACGTTGCGGTTGATCTCCAATGTCGCGGCCGGTGCTTTCGCACCGTTCATTTCGGCAGCCGGGCCTGGCATGTTCGGCTTCGACAGCTATACCGAACTGGCCAAGCCGCGTGATCTCGCGAAGATCTTCGAGACCAGTGATTACATGAAATGGCGCAGCTTCCGCGACAGCGAAGACGCCCGCTTCGTGTCGCTGGTGATGCCGCGCACATTGGCTCGGCTGCCATACGGCGCGGCGACCAAGCAGATCGACGAGTTCAATTACGAAGAAGCGCCGTATGACGCGACCGGCGCGGCGCGGCCGATGGATCACCAGGAATATTGCTGGATGAACGCGGCTTATGCGATGGGCACACGGCTCACCGATGCGTTCGCTCAGTACGGCTTCTGCACCGCAATCCGCGGCGCCGAGGGTGGCGGCAAGGTGGAGAATTTGCCGACCCACGTGTTTACCTCCGACGACGGCGACATGGACGCCAAGTGCCCGACCGAAATCGCCATCACCGACCGGCGTGAGTTCGAGCTGTCCAACCTCGGCTTCCTGCCGCTGTGCCACTACAAGAACACCGATTATTCCGTGTTCTTCGGTGCGCAGACGGCACAGAAGCCGAAAAAATACGACCGGCCCGAGGCGACCGCGAATGCCGCGATCTCTGCTCGCCTGCCGTATATCATGGCGTCCAGCCGGTTCGCGCACTACCTGAAGGTGATGGCGCGCGACAAGATCGGCAGCTTTATGGAAGCGGGCGACGTCGAGCGTTGGCTGAACCGGTGGATCCTCAACTACGTCAACGGCAACGAAATGGCTGGCCAGGAGACCAAGGCCCGCTATCCGTTACGCGAGGCGCAGGTGCGGGTGCAGGAAATCCCCGGCAAGCCGGGCTCGTACAACGCGGTGGCTTATCTGCGTCCGTGGCTGCAGATGGAGGAACTGACCACCAGCCTGCGCATGGTGGCGCGCATCCCGGCCGCTTCAGGCTAACGGCCAGCCACAAGCCGCCGGCGGATCACGCGCCGTGAACGACTCCAACTCCGCCATCGAGGAGATTATCACCCTCGCGGTGCCTCCCGATGGCGGAGCGGCGACGGCTGCGCCTGAACAGCCCCGCCCGGACCTCCGCGCAGCAATCCTGTCAGGCCGGTTTCTGGGCTTGCAGGACCGCGCGATTGAGGACGCGCTGACCGAGTTCCTCGCCGACGACAACGACGCGGCATTGGCACTTTGGATACCCGAAGGCTGGACTGGTTCGGCGGATGATGTGCGTGGGTTGCTCGATCGCGACATCGTCGCCATCGATGCGATGCTGTCGGAGCAGCTTGACGCCATCCTGCACCACGACCGGCTGCGCCGGCTGGAGGGAACCTGGCGTGGTCTCGCCTGGCTGGTCGGCGGGATTGAAAGTGGCTCCCGCCTCAAGACCAAAATCCTCAATATCGGTTGGGCGGAAATCTGCCGCGACCTGGAACGCGCGGTCGAATTCGATCAGAGCAATCTGTTTCGTAAAGTTTACGAAGAAGAATTCGGCATGCCCGGCGGCGAGCCGTACGGCCTGATGATCGTCGACCATGACGTCAGACACCGGGCCGGGCCGACCTCCCGCACCGATGACGTAAGCGCCCTCGCCGCTTTGGCCGGCGTTGCTGCCGCGGCGTTTTGTCCGACCATCGTCGGCGCTTCGCCGGTGCTGCTGGAAGTCGACGATTTTGCCGACCTCGCGACAGTCACCGACATCGCCAGTCCGTTGCGCAATGCCGATCACGCGCGGTGGCGCAATCTGACGACGCGGGTGGACACGCGGTTCCTCGGCATCACCTTGCCGCGGCTGCTGGCGCGGCCGCCGTGGGAAGACGACGGCACGCGCGCCGACCAGTTTCGCTATAAGGAGTACGCGCCGGAGGCCAAAGACCGCGTCTGGATGACTGCCGGATTCGCGTTCGGTCAGGTGGTGGCCCGCGCCTTTGCCCAAAGTGCGTGGCCTGGCGATACCCGCGGCGCCGACGTCGACCGGTTGGGCGGCGGCATTGTCGACGAGATGCCGGTGGAACCGTTCCGCACCGATCCCGACAGCGTTTGGATACGCAAACCCGTCGAGATCGTCTGGAACGATCGCCAGGAGCGAGAGCTGTTGGATGCCGGATTGATCCCACTGGCGTCGATCCCGCACTGCGACGAACTGGTGTTTGGTGCGGCACGCAGTCCTCTGGTGCCGCAACGGTTTACCGGCAACAATGCGGATGCGGCGAATGCCAACGCACGGCTGTCCAACCAGATCAACACCATCATGTGTGCCTCCCGCTTCGCCCACTACGTCAAGATGCTTGGCCGCCAAATGGTGGGGTCATTCAAGACCGCCGAGGAAATCGAGGACGCACTCGATACCTGGATCAAACAATACGTCCGCAGCAACGCGCCCTATGAAACGCGGGCACGCTACCCGCTGATCGCCGGCAAGGTCACCGTGCACGAACTGCCGGCCAAACCCGGCAGTTTCGGATGCACGGTGTTTCTGCAACCGCACTATCAGATCGATGACGTCGCGGCGTCGTTCCAACTCGTAACCGATCTGGGCGGGCGATGACCCGCGAGGAGCACTCATGAGTGACAAAACAGTGGGAACCAGCCAGACCGCGGGCGATCTGTTGAAGTCCGGCAAATTGTCCGATGCCCTCACCGCAGCGCAGAACGCCGTGCGCAAAGCGCCTACCGATCTCAACGCGCGGATCCTGCTGGCGGAGATTCTGGTGTTTACCGGCAATCTGGAACGCGCGGATGTGCTGCTTGACGCTGCCTCGACGATCGATCCGTCAACCGCGATGGTGGTGGCGGAGTTTCGCCAGTTGATCCGCGCCGATATGGCACGGCGGCAATTGTTTCGCGATGGCCGGGTGCCGGAACTGCTGTCCGATCCGACCGAAGTACAGCGGCTGCAGCTTGCGGCATTGGTCGCGCTGCGTGCCAATGACCCAGAGGAAGCAACAAAGAACGCCGCCGCCGCCGAGGCAGCACGGCCGCGCACGCCCGGTTTCCACAACGACAAAGCGTTCGACGATCTGCGTGATGCCGACGACCTGCTGGCCGGCAATTTCGAGGTGCTGACCACGACCGGCAAATATTTCTGGATCCCAACCGAACGCGTGCTCAGCGCCGAGTTTCATCCGCCGAAACGACCACGCGATCTGATCTGGCGCCGGGTGTCGATGTCGGTCGCGGAAGGGCCGGACGGCGATGTCTATATGCCTGTGATTTATGCGGGCGGCGATCCGACGTCAGAATTGCTGAAACTCGGCCGCGAAACCGACTGGACGGATCCGGACAAGGGGCCGGTCCGCGGCATCGGCCAACGCGTCCTGTTGTGCGGCGAGGACGACATCGCAGTGATGGACCTTGGCGTGTTGCGGTTTGGCGCGTGAGTGGCAGAGGAGGCCCGGCCGGTCAGACCAATCCGGTCCGCGTCCAGTTGCCGCTGCTGGACCGGCTGATTGACGACGCTCCGGATCGCGAGCGCGACCCGCCGATGGCGGCAACCGAGGCGATGCAACATTTGCGACAATCGGTACGCCGGGAACTGGAAGCACTGCTGAACGCCCGCCGCCGCTGGAAATCGCCGCCGCGCGAACTGAGCGAACTGGCGGGTTCGCCGATCGGCTACGGCATCCCCGATTTCGCCGCCGGCGTATTCAACAATCAAGGCGAGCGCGACCGGCTGCGGCTGGAAATCGAGGCGACGATCCGCCGTTTCGAACCACGCTTTCTGTCGGTGCGGGTGCATCTGACGGACAACGAGCAGCGGCTGGACGCATCCTTACGATTACGGATTGAGGCCGTGCTGCACGCCGAACCGGCGCCCGAACAGGTCACCTTCGACACGATCGTCGACACCGTGAACGATAACGTACGGATCCGCGATAACGAGGCGTACTGATGGTTGGCCCGATACCTTCAGAGCAGTTTCCGATCGGATCGAGCGGAAGTGCCGCACCTGTCAGTGCCCGCAAGGCACTCATTGCGACCGTAGCACACGTTATTGCGACCGTAGCACACGTTATTGCGACCGTGGCACACGTCATTGCGGGCGTAGCGAAGCAATCTACCAGAATCAATGGATGGAGATTGCTTCGCTACGCTCGCAATGACCCGCGGTTTGTAACCCGATCGGGAAGCGCGCCAAATGTCTGACACATTACTTCCCTATTACGATCGCGAGCTGACCGCGATCCACCGCCTCGCGACCGAGTTCGCTGAGGCCTATCCGAAAATCGCCGGCCGGTTGCGGCTTTCTCCCGGCGGGGTCGACGACCCGCACGTCGCCCGGCTGCTCGACGGCGTGGCGTTTCTCGCCGCCCGCGTGCATCACCGGCTGGACGACGAGTTCCCCGAGCTGACCGATGCTCTGCTCGGTCTGTTGTATCCGCATTATTTGGCACCAGTGCCGTCCTGCATGGTGGCGCGACTGGACTGCTCAGCGGATCTGCAATTGCCGGACACACGACCGGTCGGCACCGAATTCGACACCGAACCGGTGCGCGGCGAGGCACTGCGCTACCGCACCACGGCGCCGGTGACTTTGTGGCCGATCGAAGTTGAGAACATCCGCCTCACCGGTCTGCCCATCGTCGCACCGGCCAATCCGGCCGCCAGCGGTGCGGTCGCCGCCTTGCGGATCACGTTGAAATGCGCAGTGCCGGAGATGACCTTCGGCCAACTGGAAGTCGATCGGCTGCGCTTCTTTCTGCAAGGGCCCTCGAACCAGACGCTGCCGTTGTACGAACTGCTTGGCGGCCACGTGGTGTCGGTGGCATTCGCAGATTCGGCCACCGACGCCAACCCGGTCATCGTGCCCGCTTCCTCCGTCCAACCGGCCGGGTTCGGCGACGACGAAGCCCTGTTGCCGTGGTCGGCGCGCGGCTTCGCCGGCTTCCGTCTGCTGACCGAATATTTCGCGTTTCCGGAAAAGTTCCTGTTCATCGACATCGCCAACATCGACCGCAAGACCATGATCGCCGCCGGCAACCGGCTGGAGATTTTCATCTATCTCGACCGCGCGGTGAGCGAACTGGAACGCACCGTCGGCCAGCCTTCCATGGCGCTGGGTTGCGTGCCGATCATCAACCTGTTCAGCCGTCGCTGCGAACCGATCGCGGTTACCCACATGCAGACCGAGTATCGGATCGTGCCCGACGCAAGGCGGCCGAATTTCGCAGAAGTCTGGAGTATCGAGCGGGTCCGGGAGACCAGGCCGGACGGGTCCACGCGGCCGTGGCGGCCGTTTCACCGCCTGACGGAGTCCGACCCCGATCCAGACGCGCCCGGCGGTTTCTATCACCCGACAAGGCGCACCGCCGCTCCAGGGGTGCCCGGCACCGAGGTGTTTCTCACGCCACACGACCCCGGCTTCGACCCGACCGTCCCGGGTGATGCCACACTGTCGGTCGATGCGCTTTGCCTCAATCGCGATTTGCCAACCGACCTGCCCTATGGCGGCGGAAGGCCAACCTTGCGGCTGGTCAAGGGTGCCGCTTCGGTCGTGGCAATCACTCCAGTCACGCCGCCTACCACAACGCTGCGCCCGCCGCTGCGGGAAGGCGGATTCTGGCGGCTGATTTCCCATCTGTCGCTCAGTCATTTGTCGGTCACCGGTGGCCGGAGCGGCGCTGACGCGCTTAAGGAAGTGCTTCGGCTTTACGCGTTCCGCGATACGCCGGAGACCACGACGGCGATCGAGGCGCTGATGAGCGTTACTTCGAAACCCGGCACCGCGCGAGCGCCGGGCCGCATGGGCGCGTTCTGCCGCGGCCTGGACGTGACGTTGGAATTCGATCCGCGGGCCTGGCAGGTCGGCGGGTTGTTCCTGCTGGCCAGCGTGTTGGAGCGCTTTCTTGCGCTGCATGCGACGATCAACAGTTTTACCCGGACACGAGCGGTATTGCGTGGCCGGCCCGGCAATGCCGGCGCCTGGCCCGCGCGCAGCGGGACCCGCGTGCTGGCATGAAGGCGCGTTCACCGCTGGACGCGCTGGCGCAAACGCCGCGCCGGTTTGGCTTCGACGCTGCCGTGCGCGTACTGACCCTGGCACGGCACGTCGAGGACCCGGCCGAAGTCGCCCATTTCCGCAGCCCGCCCGGCCTGACCTACCCGCCGGCCGATGTGGTGGAGTTTCGCGGTCATACCCCTCCCTCTGGCAAACCGGATGTGACGGTGGGAATGATCGGGCTGACCGGCCCCTCCGGCGTCTTGCCGAGGCATTACACGGATGCCGTGGTGCAGGCGCTACGCAACCGATCATCGTCGCTGCACGCTTTCCTCGATACGCTGAGCCATCGATTCGTGGCGTTTTTCGCCCATGCCGGAGCGAAATACCGGCCCGCACGCGCTGCCGAGACCGCCGCATTGCGCACCCCACCGGCTCAGGATCCAATTTCGAAAACCTTGTTGGCGCTGACCGGGCATGGCACAGCCCATCTCACCGATCGGATGCTGATTTCGACTGGGCCGCTGCTGCACTACGCCGGTCTGTTCGCGCAGCGGCCGCGCTCGGCGGAACGGTTGGGCGCGATGGTGTCCGACTGGCTCGGCATGCGTGTCGAAGTGATCGAGTTCGCCGGCGCCTGGCTCAGTTTGCCGCCGGACCAGCGCAGCCGGATCGGCGCCTATGGCCAATTCAGCCAGCTGAGTCTGAATGCGGCGGCCGGGGTGCGCGCCTGGGACCCGCAGGCCCGGATCATACTCCGCATCGGCCCCCTCGACCGCGCCGGGTTCGAGCGGTTGTTGCCGGATCGGCTGGCGTTGCAACGTCTGGTGTCGCTGGTCCGCACCTATGTCGGGTTCGAGATCGGATTCGCCATCAACCCGGTTTTGGCGGCCGGCAGCGTGCCGCCACTGCGACTGGATGCGACCGCCGATCCCAAGCCCAGACTTGGGTGGAACACCTGGCTTGAGCCGGTTTCCGGTGGACGGCGCCGCACCACCGATGCAGCCGAGTCGGTGTTCGAGGCCGAAATCATCGAGGCGCAACAGCCTGCCACAGTGCCGGGCCTCGCGACCAAGGAACGCGCGGCATGAGTGGTTGGGGCGGCGGTTACGTTACCGATGTCAATTACACGCTCGGCTGGTATCGCCAGCAATCGCCGGCGATGATCGCCCTTGCGTCAATCATTGGCGGTGCATCAGCCACAATCCCGGCCGGCGACGACCCGGTCCAGTTGCTCGAACTGGGCTGTGGCCTCGGTTATGGTGCAATGGCCCAGGCGGCGAGTAATCCGAGTTGGACGGTCACCGCGGTGGATTTCAATCCGGCTCACATCGCCACCGCCCGCGAGTGGGCTGCCGAAGCGGGTCTGACCAACATCACGTTCCTCGAGGCGGACCTGTCACGTTGGGAAGATCACCCTGCTCTGCACACGCTGCCGGAGATGGATTTCGTCACTTTGCATGGCGTCTGGAGCTGGGTGCCACCGGCTGCACAAAACGGGATCGTTCGACTGCTCGGCCAGAAGGTCCGGCCCGGCGGCCTGGTGCATGTGAGCTATAATACCTTGCCGGGATGGCAGGACCGGATTGGCCTCGCGCGCATAATCCGGGAGGCCGGCCGGCTCGTGCCAGGCCGCAGCGACACCCGGGCACGGGCCGGACTCCGCGTCGTGCAGGACCTGATTGGCGCCGGAGCACATTTCACCACTGGAGCGGCCATAGCCGACCTGGTGGCCTCGCTCGAGCGTTCCAGCGCCCATTATCTCGCGCACGAATTCATGAACACGCATTGGGCGCCGTGCTTCGGCATGGACGTCGCGGCGGCGCTGAGCGACGCGAAGCTGGAATGGATCGCGACCAGCACCCTGACGGATAATTTCCCCGAATTGATGTTGACCGAAGAGCAACGGGAGATTTTCAACCGTTACAGCGATCCGCTGATGCAGGAATTGATCAAGGACATGTGCGTCCCGCGCGGGCTCCGCCACGACGTGTTCGTCCGCGGCGCCCGGCGGATCAATTTGAGCGAGCGCGCAACGGCCTTGATGGACGTCCATCTCACGCTGATGAAACCGGCGGAGGATTTACCCGACGCCATCGCCATGCCGGCGGGACGCGCCGAACTCAACAGAGAGTTCTATCTTCCTATCGTCAAGGCCCTGAGCGCTCGGCCCGGGCGGGTGGGCGATTTGCTGCAATTGCCCGAGTTGGTGGGACGGCGTGACAATCCGGCGGAGCTGATCAGCATCCTGATCGCAGCCGACATGGCCGGACCTGCCGCTCGGCCGACGTCCGCGCCGGGCGTGGAGGCGATGCGGTTCAATGCTGTCACCGCGCGGCGGATGATGGGCAGGGAGGCGCCAGATCGACCGGTTGCCGCCGCCTGCAAGCCTACCGGATATCCGGTAATTACGCCTTTGCTTGCCTTGGCTCTGGTGGAATTCGTCCGCGCCGGAATTACCGACCTGGATGGCCTGATGCGGGCGATGAACACCACGCCGGAGCAGCAGACGGACGCGCGGACCTCGGTCGAGGCGTGTCTGAACCGATTCCTGCCGGTCTTGAAAGACGCTGGGGTGTTCTGAGTGAAACCTGCGCTGGCGGGCCCCTTTACGCATCCAAGCGGCTCCACGGGGACGCGGGTGCGGCAAGATGATTTTGGTCGCAACCTGGATTGGCGAGCAGGATCATTTGCTCAAGCCACTGCACTGGCTTATTAAGCGCGTCAGGGAGCGTCCTTTCGCTTCGCCCAAGGAGCATCTTCCATGCGCCGGTTTCTGAAGCCCCTCGCCGCCATTCCGGCGGCCATAATTGCCCTTTCCACCGGCGGAGGTGTCGCAAGCGCGCAGCAGTCCGCCGATTCGATTATCAACGCGCTTCGGCCGACCGGCAATTTGGTCCCTGGCTCGACACGCGGGATCAAACTGGGCGGCAGCGCCGCTCCGCAGGCGCCATCGCCGGCTCACCCGGTGTCGGCAACGGCTTCCGGTGCGTCGGCGACACACTCAGCGCCACAGGTCCGAGATGATGCCGGCGATCCGTCGATCAACCTGACGGTCAATTTCCCCACTGGTTCCGCCGATCTGACGCCAGCGGCCCGCGCTTCCCTCGACAATCTGGGCAAGGCGCTTGCCTCAAGCGAGCTGGCGAATTTCCGCTTCCGGATTGAGGGGCATACCGACAACGTCGGCTCGAAGGAAGCCAACCTCTTGCTGTCACAGCAGCGGGCTGAGGCGGTCGTGTCCTATCTAACGAGCCAATACAACGTGGCGCCCTCGCGGCTGGAGTCGGTTGGCAAGGGCCAGGAAGATCCGTTGGTGGAAACGCCGCCGCAGACGCCGGAAGCACGAAATCGGCGAGTTCAGGTTATCAATCTCGGCGCCTGACGGCGTGGCGCGGAGACGTGGCCGAAACCGCACACTGCCCCGCGAGATGCCCGCCACCCGCGGCGTGGTCAGTGTCATGCAGCATTGGCGGCCCGCGCCAACCTGCCGGAAGTATGGAGGCCCAGGCTCGTTGGCAACCGGGCTGCAGAGCTGAATTGCTGCGAGTCTGGCCAATCCCATACTGAAGCGTCTTTGCCCATACTGAAGCGTCGTTGTATGAGAGCGTCCTGCACGTTTTTGGTCTATCAGTCTCAGGCGATCACGCTCAGATCCAGTTCATGGCCATGCCGGGATGCCGCAACCGATCGACGACGATGCCACGATCAGGCTGACCAGGCCGAATTCTCCGGGTGCCGGGCCGCCGCGCCCTGCTGGTTCGCCGAAAGGCGCGGCCGCGCCGGTGCCGGTGCCGGTCAAGCTGCCTTGGGTCACCGTCTGGGCGGTCGTGGCCTCCGTTTTGGTTGTGGTGCTGGCCGGCGTTGGAAGCTGGTCGCTTTGGCGGGCAACACCGCCGCCATCGTCCCGGACGCCTGTGCCAGCGAGCGCCCCGGCGGCGACGCCACAAGCAGTCCGGATCCCATCAGGGCCGGATGCCGCTGCGCCGCAGGTTGCTGCATCGGCCGCGGCAGCAGGAGTGGTGCCTTCTGCCGCGCGGGACTTGCAGGGACCGTCCAAAGCGCCTCCGGGCCACGCAGAGTTCACTATCGAAACCGCCACCGAGCAGCAGATCCTGGACCACGTCCCTGAGCCAGGCGCGAGCGACCCAACGGTGTTCCGCTTCGCACCGAACCCAAAAATCCTGGTGCTCGACTTTGCGTCGCTGCTCGAGCAAGGCCGGATGTTGAATCGGGTCGCCGCGCTGGTCGAGAAATCCGGCCTGCCGCATGACCGGGTCCTGACCAGCTTCGAAATCGCTGCCGCCATCCGGGCCAGTGGCGATACGGTCGAAACGTTCTATTACGGCCACGATTATGATGCCAGGTCGGTGATCCGGTTCTTCGCCCTCGCCGATCGCGATAACATCCGCCTTGTCAGCGAAGAGGATCGGATGGGCCGGTTGATCCGCCAGGCGGGTTGGTTCGAGCCGAACGCCCGGGCGGCGTTGATTTCGATCCCGCAGGTTGGCGCCAATGAGCACGTTACACGGGCGGGGCGCGCCACGATCCTGCATCACGAGTTGTCGCACGGCGAGTACTTTACCAATCCGACCTACGTGGCGTTCGTGCATCGGTTCTGGACGCAGACGCTGACAGCCACCGAGCGCGACCGCATCCGCCGTTTCCTCCACTCCGAGGGGTACGATCAGGACCTTGAGGAGGTGATGGAAAACGAGGCCCAGGCGTATTTGATGTTCACCGATGGCGCAGAATTTTTCACGCCGGAGATGATCGGCATGAGCCAGGCGCGGCTTGCCGAGTTGCGGAACGGATTTTTCCGGGCGATGCCGTCGGGGTGGCT
>Ga0187862_10004370_pt1 | contig 13460 bp, 12 predicted proteins | sample June2016WEW_10_1_FD_133003 | JGI IMG/M metagenome (GOLD analysis project Ga0187862, IMG submission 133003) | Peatland microbial communities from SPRUCE experiment site at the Marcell Experimental Forest, Minnesota, USA - June2016WEW_10_150 | ecosystem: Environmental > Terrestrial > Soil >...
ATTACTGCAAGCTGGCTTGCTCGGCTATCCATTTCTGATAGTCCTCCTCCGACATCACTTCGAGGAAAGCCCGCATGGTGTGGTGGCCGAGACCGCAAAGCTGGTTGCAGGTGATATCGTACTTGCCGATTTTGGTTGGGGTGAAGTGCAGCGGGATCTCCATCCCCGGAACTATGTCCTGCTGAATGCGCATTTCCGGGACATAGAATCCGTGACCCACGTCCTTGGAGTTCAGCAGCAGTTCAACGGGCTTGTTCACCGGAACCGCCAACTCCACGGTCACAATATCGTCCTTGGCCCCAGGGTCGGATTGGACAATGCCAAAGAGGTTCCCTCTGCTTTCATCAATCTTGGCAGTGTGGATGGGGCCGAACTTGCCGTCGGGCCCGGGATAGCGAAAGTAGAAGGCAAACTGCCCGGCGAGTACTTGAACCTGGAGAGAATCGGACGCCGCCGGAGTGAAGTACATGGCAGCCCAAACCTTCTGCCCCACAAACTCCAGCAAGATAATCTCCGAGCCGACGTAAACCAGGGCGAGCACGACCAGCCATTTCGCCCCGCCCGGGAAGATGCGGATGGCACGGGCTTCGCCCTTCCGCTCTCCGTATTTCCAGGCAAAGACAGCCAGACTCAACTGGGCGAGGATGAATCCAATGGCGGCGCCGACGAAGGTCTCCACGAACTGGTGATCCATCGCGCCACCATGAGCCGAGGCAACTGCGGGAAACCACCAATGGCGTGAAACAAAGATTGCCACCGAGACAGTGGTGATGATCGTCAGCACTACGGCGAACGCTTTGCCCATGGTTACCATCCCCCGCCGAACAGACTTAGCTGCTACCGGACAAACCCCATAAGAGCAAAAATGTAGACCCACAACAGAAACATAAAATGCCAATACCATGCGGTCACGTCCACCACGATGCGCCGCGCTTCAACCGGCTTAGGGAGCAGGGAAACGGTTGCGGCGTAGAGTAACACCAGCATGCCGCCGATGAGGTGGACAGCATGAGTCGCGGTGAGCAAATACACGAACGCACTGCTGGCGCTGGTTGCCAGGTAAAAGCCGCGCTCGGCCAGCAGACGCCAGGCGATCCACTGGCCGGTCAGAAAGCCGCCACCCAGCACGACCGTAATTCCGAGCCAGGGAAGGTCTTTTCCCGGGCCGAGAGTAACGCCCGGAATAGAGCGGACTGAAGCTAGTGCGGCCTGCCGAGTGATCTGCCGGCGGGCCAATTCTGCTGCAATACTGCTGAGCAAGAGCAATCCGGTGTTTACCAGGAGCAGCGCAATCGGAAGGTTGACTGGAATCCAATCACGAACATAGGTATTGGTTCTTTCGTCCAGTGTGGGCAGGCCCTGACGCACGATGTAGGCGCTGGTAAAGGAAACAAACAACATTACGATGGGGACGATGGCCACGCCCAGTCCAAGGCGGGCGCGCCGCAGACGCGCGGCATAGTCAGGAGACCCATCGCCGCGCCCACCGTTCCCGCCGCCACCACCATAAACGGGGGGAAGAGAACTGCCCCCATCCTTACCCGTTTGGGGCACGTGCACGCTTACTGGAGGACTCAGAGTCGCCATGGCCTAAGCCGGAATTTCCTTGTTCTCGTTCTCTACTTCGCCCTGAAGGTGAAATCGGCAGTCGCTGGCTGGCCAGCAACAGCCGTCACTTCTTGTGTTTGTTGACCGGAGGCTTCCCCATGCCGCCCCAGATTTGACTTCCCCGACCGCGATAACATACACCGACCTCCGCCAGTATGCAATGCTCCAGCCAAGTTTTTGCGCGCAGAACTCTTTTCGTCACGACAAATTAGCGCCCACCAAAAAATTGGAATGCACCAGCCTCGTCCGCTTGGATGTGGAATACCGTGAAAAATCTCATCGCCTGAAATAGATTCCGGGTAGTGGGTCAGTTTGAATTTGTTTTGAAAGGGCACCGCTTCACAGCCTGCGGAAAAACTCGATCTCGCGCGTGATTTTGGGTGGCGCAGCGCTTCAGCGCTGCGGTAACGGCATTGTTTTGAACGCGGCTTTAGCCGCTGGGGAACGTGTCTTTCAAACTGCACCACTGCCAGATCGCGCAATCGATGGATTGAAGTTGACAACATCGGCTATACTCTTCCGGTCGCAAGTGGGGCGACCCCCAAAGTCTTAATCTGTGCGTAAGTTTTGGGGTCCAACACCAGGGGGCAAGTACAGATGGCAGACGACTCACCCAAGAGCGTCGGAAATGGCGTTCTCGGGCATCTTCCACCTTTGCCGAGAAGGGCGCTCAGCAACTCGTTCCTCGCGATGGAGCAGGCCAGCCGCCAGCGCGAAGGCTTACCGCTACTCACCGATGCAGATATTGAAGCGCTGAAAGCTGGCCGGCCCATGCCGTGGGAGAGCGGCGATGCCGCTCCAGCGCCCGTCACCGCGGCTCCTCCACCCACTCCGCCGCCATCGACTACCGCCGCGACACCGGCATCCCCACCTCCATTTGCGGCTGCAGCTGCGGCCACGACCGCGCCCAGCGCCGACATCAGCGAGCAAGTCGCAAAATGGGTTGCGGCCGGGAAAAAGTGGAGTAAATCCGCCATCGCAGCCGAACAAGCCGGGCGCAGTCGCAGCGGTTTACCGGCACTCAACGATGCGGAAGTCGCTGCCCTGCTCGGCGAACCCGTCGCTCCTGCGGCGGCCGCTCCGGCCGCTCCTCCAGCGGCAGCCTCTGCTCCGCGACCGGCGGCAGCCTCTGCTCCGCGACCAGCGGCGGCCACCGTAACTGCGTCCGCGGCTGCTTCCGTAGCACGCAGCGGCGAATCGACCAGGTATGTCGGCACACCGGCGGTCGGAACGTCCAAAGCGGCAGCCAGCGGAGGCGTAGCCTCTGTCGGTCCGGAAGACAATGAGGTCAATCGGCAACGCCGGGCATTGGTGTGGAGCACCGTAGCTGCCTTCCTCACCGCCTGGTTCATCGCCTTCTTCCGCTTTTTCCTGCCGCGTACTCTCTTCGAGCCCGCAACCAGCTTCAAGATCGGCTATCCCGAGGAATACGGTCTGGGAGTGGACACCAAGTTTCAACAGAAATACCGCATCTGGGTGGACCGCACACCCGATCGCCTGTTCGTGATCTACGCGCGCTGCACGCATCTGGGCTGCACGCCCGACTGGAAAGCCGGCGAGAACAAATTTAAATGCCCGTGCCACGGCAGCGGCTACGACAGCGAAGGGGTCAACTTTGAGGGTCCCGCGCCGCGTCCCATGGACCGGGCCCACATCGAAAGATCTCCGGACGGCCAGATCCTGGTAGATGTGTCGCGACTCTACCAGTGGCCGAAGGGGCAGCCCAGCCAGTTCAATGATGATGGATCTTACTTGCCCTTGTAATGTGCGTGCTGCCGGAGCTCTGGCCGTGAAAGAGACGGGCTGATTACCAGACCGATCAGAGGAAACGATGCCTGAAGAGAATGGAAACGGAAAGAACGGCAAAGCGGCTGGCCTACTCGAACGATTGAAGTCCGCCCTGCAAGCGGACGTTCAATCATTCAAGACCGACATGCCCGCCAAAGCCAAGGAGCAGGTCGAGGGCCTCAAAGACCCCACCAAAACCGAGGTCTACAAATCGATATTCCGCCACAAGCACGATGACACGCCGCGCAACCGGGCTCTGGGCGTGCTTTCCAACGTTTTCCTGCATCTCCATCCGGCCAAGATCAATCGTGACGCCGTGCGCTACAGCTTTACCTGGGGCATGGGTGGAATCACGTTTTATCTGTTCATCGTGCTCACCTTGACCGGCGTGCTGCTGATGTTTTATTACCATCCCACCAAACTTCAGGCGTTTCGCGATGTCCTCTATCTGGAGCACGATGTACCCTTCGGCAGGATCCTGCGCAACATGCACCGCTGGGCTGCCCACCTCATGGTGATTACGGTGTGGTTGCACATGTTTCGCGTGTTCCTGACCGGCTCGTATAAACAGCCGCGTCAGTTCAACTGGAACATTGGAGTGCTGCTGCTGGTGCTCACATTACTGCTTTCGTTTACCGGTTACCTGCTTCCGGACGATCAGCTGGGGTTCTGGGCAGTCACCGTCGGCACCAACATGGCTCGCGCCACGCCCCTGCTCGGCCACGAAGGGCCGTTCGGCAAAATGTTGGGGATGACGCCATACAACGACGTGCGCTTTGGTCTGCTCGGCGGCTCCATCGTGGATGCGAATGCGTTGCTGCGTTCCTACATCTGGCATTGCATCGGAATTCCGATCGTAGCTTCCGTACTGATGATCGTTCACTTCTGGCGCGTGCGTAAGGATGGCGGCATCTCCGGCCCAGGGTCGGTCGTGCTCGCGTCGGAAGATAAACCGCAACGTGGCTTGAGGCACGCCTGATAGGCTGCGGGAGAAGTGTTCTTGCGCTTGATTTTGGGTGGCGCAGCGGTTCACCGGGGTCGTACTTGCCTTTGGGTGGCGCAGCGGTTCACCGCTGCGATAACTGGTGGGTTTTCATAGTCGGCTTTAGCCGCTGAGGGCACTTTTGCCGCAGCCTGTGAAGGCGCGGTCTGACATAACGCGCATTCTGACCTTGAACTTGGCCAAGGGGAACGATCAGGAGCACTTATGGATTGGCGACAACTGTGGGAGATCTGCTCCGCGCCCGACAACGTGCCCATCGTAGCTCTGATTCCGCTTCTGGCGTTTTATTGCTACCTGGCATGGAAGCAGGCTAAGGCCAACGACGACCTGATTGCGGAGCTGGAAACCAGTCCGGCGATGGCGAAGACGCACCATCGCAAGACTTGGCCGTTCGAGCCGGGGTGGACGAAGGAAGTACACGTGTGGCCGTTCCTGCTGCGCATTGAATTCCTCGCCGCCATTATCGTGACCATCGTCCTGATGATCTGGTCGGTTACTTTGAACGCACCGCTAGAGGAACCGGCGAATCCGAACCTCACCATGAATCCGGCGAAGGCCCCCTGGTACTTCCTCGGTTTGCAGGAAATGCTGGTGTACTTTGACCCCTGGATTGCTGGCGTAGTAATGCCGACGCTCGTCATCGTTGGCCTGATGGTGATTCCCTACATCGACACCAATCCCCTGGGTAACGGTTATTACACCTGGAAGCAGCGCAGGTTCGCTATCAGCTCGTTTCTCTTTGGCTTCATCATTCTCTGGGTCGCGATGATCATCATCGGCACGTTTATACGTGGTCCGGGCTGGCAGTGGTTCTGGCCGGGACAAACCTGGGACCACAGTCGCCTGATTTACGAGGTCAACCGCGATCTGCCCGATCTTTTCGGAATCACCTCCAATTTAGCCAAGAACATTTTCGGGGCGATCGTTGTCGGAGGTTATTACGCGGTCGGCGGGTTCATCATCCACGCGCTGTTCCGCCGTTACAACCCGAAGGATTATCAACGCATGAGCCTGTTGCAATATTCCATCATGGTGTTCTTCCTGCTCACCATGGTGGCACTGCCGCTCAAGATGATGTTGCGGCTCATGTTCAACATCAAGTACGTGTGGATCACGCCTTGGTTCAACGTGTAAATGGTTCAACGTGTAGATGGTCGTTAGTCGTTAGTCGTTAGCGCAGAATCCCGGGTGTTGATGGCCAACGACTAACGACTAACGACCAACGACTAATTGGAGGTTGTGGTGCCCGAACAACCAATCCGCAAGCAGGATCCGATTGTCAGCAAGTCCTTCGCGCTGTATTACGTTGTGTCCATGGTCATCCTCATGGGCACGCTCTTCTGGGCGCTGTGGGACGAAGACTTCGGCCAGCGTCCCTGGAAGTCCTTTCAGCAAGAATGGAAACAGCGCTACAGCACCTTCCTGAAGACAGCCGAGTCGAAGTCCGCACAGTCCGAAAAGAGCGTCGAGCAGAGCGCGGAGTACCAGCAAATCGAGCAGGCTTACCAGCAGGTTTATCAAGCTGCCAAGCCTCACAGAGATGAACTCCAGAAACAGATCCTCGATCTGAACGCACAAATTCTGGCGGTTCAGCACGTCTTCGTCGACAAACGCGCTTATGTGAATGCTCTCACCTACCAGATCGAGACCGACACGAGCGACTCGGGCAAGGAAAGCAAGCGCAAAAAACTCGAAGACTACAAGCAGGAAACCTGGTCTGTCGAATATCCCGACGGTCACCAGGAGAAATATGATTTCCCCCAACTGGTGGAAAAATACAACGAACTTAGAGACGAACGCACCAAGGTAAGCGCCGAACTGGGCGAAGTGCTCAAGCCAGTGACCGAAGCCAGCGCCAAGGTGTCCGCCTACATTAACCAGCAAATGGTTGATCTCACACCGGGACAGATCGACGGTCTGAAGAAGAAGACCTCAGAGTGGGAACCAAAGATCGTGCAGATTAACGTGGCCGAGGCCAACATCGTGGACCGCTGCGAATCCTGCCATATGGGAATCCGCGAACCGCTCGCGCTGGTGGCGGCTTCCATGGCCCCGCAGGGCAAGAAGCCCGACGAGTATGCGCGCGCTTTCACCAGCCATCCTGAACCCAATTTACTGAAAACGCATGATCCGGATAAGTTCGGCTGCTCTCCTTGCCACCAGGGCAATGGCCGGGCCACCACCAGCCTTGAGAAGGCTCACGGAAATTACGAGCATTGGTTGTGGCCGCTCTTCCCCAAAGAAAACACTGAAGCTGGCTGTCAGACCTGCCACGCCGCAGACATGATGTTGGTGAGCGGCGACGTGGGCTCGACCATCAGCGCGGGCAAGGACTTGTTTCGCCAACGGGGCTGCCTCGGCTGCCATCGCTATGAAGGGTACGACAAAGAACCGGAGGAACTGAACTCGGTCAGCCAGGAGATCAAGCAACTGGAGCAGGAGAAGACCCAGAACATCAAGCAGGCAGCTTACTTGATGAACCAAGCCGATGCCGCGGAAACGAACGAAGAAGCCGTACGGCTGAACGACAGGGCCGTGGCACTGAAGGTTGCCAACAGCAAGGCTGACGGCCGCATCGCCCAACTGGACCGTCAGACGAAGAGCCTGTTGCAGGACATGAAGAAGGTGGGGCCCAATCTGAAGGACGTCCGGCTCAAGCTCAACAAGAACTGGATTCCCGTCTGGCTGAAGAAGCCGACCGACTTCCGTCCCACGACCCGGATGCCGAACTTCCGCCTCAATGACGGCCAGATCAAGGCCATCTCCGCCTATCTGTGGCAGTCGGCGCTGATCGACCCACAGCCCAAGCACAAGCCGGGCAATGGCGCGCACGGCAAGGAACTCTTTGAGACGCGCGGCTGTCTGGCCTGCCATTCCATCGGCGAAGGCGATCAGATGATGGGCGGCACGTTCGCCGCCAATCTTACCCGGGTCGGGGAGAAGGCCAACTATGACTATCTAGTGCGCTGGGTGCATAACGCGCGCGAGCGTACCCGTCCCTATTGTCAGTATGAAAAGAAAGATATTGGCCCCGAAGATTATGCGAAGAAGGGGCTTCCGTTTGTCTTCGACCTGCAACACAGCAAATGCCCGAACGATGGCCACGAACTGCAAGTGCAAAACATGACGGTGATGCCCAGCCTGCGCCTCAGCCCCGAGGACGCGGAAGACATCGCGACGTTTTTGGTGGCGCAGAAGAGGCAGGAGCCCAGTTCGTACGCCGACGCTTCTTTCATGGACGACCCCAAGCTAAAGGATGAAGGCAAGAAGTGGATTCGTCACTTCGGCTGCTCGGGTTGCCACGAGATCGCGGGCTTCGAAGAAGAAGGCCGCATCGGAACCGAGTTGACATTCGAGGGCAGCAAGCCGCTTGAGCGTCTTGACTTCGCCCTCTTCACCGAGACCGCGCAGCGTGGCGGCAAGAATGCCGAACCGATTACCAACCCGGAAGACCTGGCGCGATTGCCTGACGGCCCCGCGCAAGGTCCCTGGTGGGAGCACAAGGGCTTCTTCGAACACAAATTGGCCGAGCCCAATGTCTACGATCAAGGCAAGATCAAGAGCGAAGAAGAAAAGCTGCGGATGCCCAACCTGCACTTGACCAAGGATCAGGTGCGGGCCCTCACCACTTTCCTGATGGGCAGCCAGGAGAGTGCTCTGCCCGCCAATTATCAGTACCGGCCGCTCGATTATCGCCGCGACATCCAGGAAGGCTGGTGGGTCGTCAGGAAGTACAACTGCATGGGTTGCCATCAGTTCATTCCCGGCCAGCCAACGGCGCTGATGGGGATGAAACATTATCAGGATGCCCAGGAAGAACTGCCTCCCAAACTCCTGACCGAAGGGGCCAGGGTCGATCCCGAGTGGCTGCTGCGCTTCCTTACCAACCCGGCGCTGAACGACAAGGACACAAATCGCAACGGCGTGCGCAGCTACCTGCAAGTGCACATGCCCACTTTCTCCTTTTCTGAAAATGAACTGGGCAAGCTGGTGCGTTTCTTCCAGGCGCTTTCGCGGCAGCCTTTTCCCTACATACCGGAGCAGGTTCCCGTGCTGACGGCGAAGGAAACGGACATGGCGCGCAGCCTGTTCAGCAGCACCGCAGCCCCCTGCCTGAAGTGTCATGCCACAGGCGATCCGCAGCACGACAAGTCCGCTGTCGCCCCCAACCTTCTCTTGGTGCGGGGACGCCTGAAGCCTGATTGGGTGGAGCGCTGGATCATCGATCCGCAAGCCATTAGCCCGGGTACTTCCATGCCTTCAGACCTGTTCCGGCGTGAGAATAATCACTGGGTCTTCGCCGGCCCCGTTCCGCCATCGTTCCAGGGCTACAATAAGGACCACACCAAGCTGCTGGTGGATTACATGTTCCAGCTCACGCCCGAGGAACAAAGGCGGGTGGCCGCGGCTATGGGTCGCCCACAGGCCTCGACTCAGCCGTCGCACAGCGTCAAGCCAGGCGCCCCGGTCGGTAATAAATCGCCCGGTGGAGGCCACTAATGAATACCAAAACCCGAGGAGGAGTACCCGAATGCGCACTCAGCAAATGCTGCTAGCTCTTTTCACGCTGTTCGTCTGTCCGTCACTGATGTTCGCTGGAACCGTTAGCGGCAAGGTAACCTACACCGGCACGCCCGACAGACAAAAGGCCATCGATATGGGCAAGGAACCGTACTGCGTCAAGCAGCAGTCGAAACCCGTGACTTACGAATCGGTTGTGACCGGGCCCAAAAATGCATTGGAAAACGTGGTGGTATACGTTTCGTCCGGAGCCCCCGATGAGGGCCAGGTTCCGGCCCAGGCTGTCACCTTCGAGCAGAAAGGCTGCCAGTATGTTCCCCACATTCTGGTCATGCACACCAACCAGGAACTCAAGGTCACCAACGACGACCAGGCCACGCACAACATTCACCCACTGGCCAAAGTGAACCGCGAGTGGAACAAATCCCAGGCGCCCGGCGCCGCGCCCATTGTCGAGAAATTCGCGAGAGAAGAATTTATCTCGGTGAAGTGTAACGTCCATCCCTGGATGCACGGCTACTTCGCGGTGCTCAAGACCTCGCACTACGACGTAAGCAAGGGTGGCGGGGACTTCAAGCTGCCCAACCTGCCTCCCGGCAAGTACACCCTCACTGCCTGGCATGAGGACTTCGGCACTCAGACTGCCGACGTCACCATTACCGGCAACGAAACCAAAGACGTCAACTTCACTTTCAAGGCGGAGTCGCACTGATGCTGACCAGCCGCGTCCTGCATGCATCGGCTATCTATCTGCCTATAGTTCTCGGGATGATTGTTGCCCGGAAGGCCTGAAGTTAACTGTCGAAACCAAGCGTTATCGCAACTTTGCGCATTTTGTTCGGCAGACGGGCGAAGGGAAAGCGCAAACTTGTGCTAACGGGATTTTTCGCCAACCAGCGGTCAAACCGTTACCGCATCTTGGGAGTCCCTACGGCGCCGTGCATGGCTGACCGTGAGTACGTTCATCTGAGCTCCCACGGGCCGAAGCGAATAGCCCAAGGTATAATCTCAACGCTTGATTCCAGCTCGTCGATTCGAAGCAGGAGCGTTTATGCATCGGATTCAAATCGCGGCGGCGCTGTGGCTGTTCTCGACTGCAACAGTGTTGGGCTTCTCTGCGGACAGGTCGAAAAACAACTGTGTCGAAGCTCCTCAGCCATTCGAGAGTCAATATCAAGAGGCGTTCCGCGCTTATAAAACCAGCGATGATCAGGCGGCGAAAGCGGCGTTGGAAAGCCTCCGGATCCCCTCGAGCTGGTTTGCCGAAATGTTTGGCGCGGAGAAAGCGCCAGAGGTGGAAGCGCAGTATGCAGATGAGTTCGAGTATTTCGAGTGGCATACTTTGAGCCAGTTTCACTCGATTGATAAGGCGGAAAAGACAACGATTAAGACCGTCAATTGCGGTGGGTCTTCACCGAACCCTCCTCCAAAGCCCGCACCTGCTTCGCTAAGGCCCCTTCCCGAGGCGAAAGTGTTCCGTACGTCGTACAGCACGCAGCATCAGCGATTCGGAGAATTCAAAGCCGAGGGTTGGGCAAACCTCTACGCGGAAGTGGACAGTCACGTTTGGTTCTTCGGCAGCGGAGGATATCCCTTCTGGGACCCTGTTGGTCACGCGGATATGTGCGCCAAACCGGGTGAACAAACGACGCAGGGCAAACTGATTACGCGGGTCGAGCCCGAGTATCCGGAGAGCGCAAAAGGTAAGCATGTTGGGGGCGTGGTGCGCGCGCGACTCACCGTGGCGAAAGATGGCACAATCTCGGAGGCCGAGATCATGACGGGCGATCCGCTTTTAGCGGATGCGGCCAAGAAAGCGTTCTTGCAGTGGCGCTACACCCCATTCATGAATTGCGGGCAGCCAATGGAAAAGAAGATCCTGGTGCAGGTAACGTTCACTCCGCCATCCTAGAGACGGAGACTCTGAGATAGCAACCTCGCCGAGCGGTTGACGCAACCAGGCGACAGCGCTCAAAACCCCTGACCCCATCTATGGTGCTCACGCTTGCATCGCCCAGACGGTCTGCCGTAGTTCCAATGGTGCGGCATGGGGGGCCGTCGCCATGGGCAAACACCGAATCCAACATGAAGTTCTCGCCTGGAGCGAACCGATAGGCCTTCCGGTCATCCCGAGTTCCGAAGGTAAGAGAAAAAACAAGTAAAGCGGGTTAGCTCTCCTTCGGCGGTAAAGTCAGGCCAAACACCGAAATCTGCCCCTGCCCAGCTACATTCACCACCGATTCCCCGGGATGCGGCAAATATAAAGTCTTGCAATGCTCGCAGCGATAGACCTCACGATCCAGCCCCCAGGCCTCTTCCGCATCCCCGCAATCTTGCTCGATCAGATCGACGCTATAAAACCAGCGCTTCAAATGGCCGCCGCAAAACTTGCCCTTCTCGTTCTTTTCGTTGCAGGCGCGCTGCCCGGCCTTCTTAATCTTGACCTTGTGATGAGGAAGCTGCGGAAGAGTTCGCATATCCGGAGTGGTGATCGCGGCAGAAGGCAAACGACCGACCGCGGTCTTTCCTTTCAAACGCCCCCGAAGATCCAGATATGCGTTCAGGAACAGAATGCCGGAAAGTGGCAGAAGAATCAGGCTCATGAAGAGGCCGTCGACCGTGCCGATATTTCCACGCAGCACGATCCATGCGATTCCTAGTAGAGGAACGATCCCCAGTACGACGGAAAGCACCAGCATCATAGGCTTGCACGCTCCTTATGTAGCGCCGGCATCTCGCCGGCTGTCCCGAGGGCTTCCTTCACGATCACGTCTCCCCCGATTTCATGCTTGAGTTTAAGGATGCTCCTGCTTTGCTGCCGCCGCCCGCTCCCGCTCCAAGCGGCGGATGGTCGCGCGCAGCCAATTTCCTAAGGCTTCCTCCAACTTCAGCTGATGGTCCCGCAGCATGTCCACGGTCTCCCCGTCAGGATTCAGGGGAATATGATGACACGGCACGCCTTCACCTTGGGCGTTCTTGGGAACGAAGTCGGTGAGGAAACATTCGCTGCATGGATGCGGCATCGTCGGATCGCTGAAATTGAGGCAGGTGAGAGAATCCTGGAAGCTCCTCGTCGGCGTCTGCGGAGTGCGCACCGAACGTCCATAGCCTCCCTGCTCCAGAAATGCGAGTTCGAACTTAAGGGTTTCAAGAATATCGCGCTTGTCATCGGACATGATATGCCTCCGTCCGGCAGTCCCCCCACCAGCAATGGTCGCCCGACCCCGTGCGTCCATTTTCGACACCCAATATATCAAAAAACGGCCAAGCCCCTGACGGCAAATGCCCGCAAAGAACGATCGCGCGCGTGATTTTGGGTGGCGCAGCGCTTCAGCGCTGCGGTAACGGCATCGTTTTGAACGCGGCTTTAGCCGCTGGGGGAATGTGTCTTTCGAACTGACCCACTGCCCTTCTCTCTGCTGTGATGAAAATCCCCAACATCTACGGTATACTCACCCGCATGCCTGCTGAACTGGACCCCGTCAAACCCGCCGGGATGGTGCCCGAAGAGTTCAAATTCGAGCCCAAATCCAAGGGGATACTAACTCCTCGAAAGAAAAAACCGAAGGAGTTGGCGGTGATCACCGAGTGCTGCACCGGATGCGCCGGCTCGCCCGCCTGCGTCGAGTATTGTCCGGTGGAAGATTGCATGTTCTGGGTTCCCGACGAAGACTGCACTCCGTTTGGCCGCATCCAGGTCGACCCGATCCTATGCATCGGCTGCAAGAAGTGCATCAGCAAGGGCCCAGACGGATGTTTCCTAGACGGCTGTCCGTGGGACGCGATCGTGATGGTCGACACCGTCGAAGTGGAAAAAGAAGTCGGCGTGATGCCAATTTGAGGGCAGCTAGAAACTTGCCTTTGGGTGGCGCAGCGCTTCAGCGCTGCGGTAACGGCATTGTTTTGAATGCGGCTTTAGCCGCTGAGGTCTCTTAGCAAGCACCGCTTTGGCTGAACCCCATCCATCAACCGCCATCTCCACCCAACTCCTCATTTCATCCGCTGACGTATCGCGCTCTCCGTTTCCAGCGCTTGCTGCCGCACGTGATCCGGAATGTCGGGCAACTCTCGTTCATAAGGAAGAACTGCGGCAAGGTCATTTGCCTGGCCGACCAGGTAGAGTGCGCGCAGCGCTTCCCAGACCTGCTCGGTAGACGGGTCGATCGTCGCAATCAGATCCCCCGCCCTGACCTGCTGCCCAACCTGAGCCGAGAGTGTGCGCACCCGACCAGCGATTGGGGAACGAATTTCAATAGTGTGTATCGCGCCGATGTTCCCTCTAACGACGTTCCAGTTGACCTGGAGCTTGGCGACGACTCCGCCCTGGTGGATGCTGGTGCCGATAGCGCTGGCATCCGTCATCTCTCCGGCATCGGGTGCGATCACCTTGGCGGGTTTCAGAAGTTCAACAATCTGGGGCCTTCCGGTAGCGTCTCCAAAGCGGACCAGCGAAAGCGCGGCATTGCCCCGCACGCTGAGAGAAGGATCGGCGAGCATTTTCAGCAGAGCTTCATGAAACCCGCCGTCGGTCGTGTCCTGC
>Ga0187862_10004373_pt1 | contig 13451 bp, 11 predicted proteins | sample June2016WEW_10_1_FD_133003 | JGI IMG/M metagenome (GOLD analysis project Ga0187862, IMG submission 133003) | Peatland microbial communities from SPRUCE experiment site at the Marcell Experimental Forest, Minnesota, USA - June2016WEW_10_150 | ecosystem: Environmental > Terrestrial > Soil >...
GCGAAGGCGGGCATCATTCCCTTCCCTGTCAGCACATTCTGCCGCACCGCCTCGTCGGTGGCGGGAGCGCCGCTGGGTAGCGCCTTGCGCGCAAAGACGCCGTGCAGGTCCGGCGGAATCTTCTTGAGGGCTAGGTCGTTGTCCTCATGGCAATGGGCGCAGCGGACCCGATAGAGGCTCTTCCCTTCCGCTTCCTGCGGAGTGAGCGTCGGCGTCGTCTGGCAGGCGGCCAGCCCTATGCTCAGAATGGCCACAACTCCCGCATATGTCACCGCCCTACCGCTCGCCTCAGAGATCATTCAACCTTCAATCCGACTAATCCTTTCCGGCGAACTGGCCGCTCACGTAATCCCAGTTGAGCACCTCGAAGAACGCCTTCACGTAGTCGGCACGCCGGTTCTGGTACTTCAGGTAGTAGGCGTGTTCCCACACATCGACGGCCAGCACCGGTTTGTGGCCCAGGGTCAACGGACTGTCCTGGTTCGGTGTGGTCTCGATCCCCACGGTCCCGTCCGGCAGCTTGACCAGCCAGGCCCAGCCGCTGCCGAAGACGCTCAAGGCCGCCGCTGTGAGCTTATCCTGGAAGGCGGAGAGCGAACCGAACTTGGCGTCGATGGCCTTGGCCAGCCCGCCGGTGGGCGCCGCGCCGCCCTTGCCCAGCGTGGGCCACCAGAAGGAGTGGTTGGCGTGTCCTCCGCCCTGGTTGCGGACGGCGGTGCGGGCCGAATCTGGCCAGGCGCTCAGGTTTGCCACCAGCTCATCCACGGTCTTCCCTGCCAGCTCCGGATGCGCGGCCACGGCAACGTTGAGGTTGTTCACGTAGGCCTGATGGTGCTTGTCGTGGTGCAGATGCATGGTGGCGGCGTCGAAGCTGGGCTCGAGCGCGTCATAGGCGTAAGGCAAAGGCGGCAAGGTGAATGGCCCGGTTGGTGACGGGGGCGCGGCAGCGGTTTGGCCGTTGGGGAATCCCTCGGCACGCAGGGTTTCAGTCAAAAGCAGCACGCTTGCCGCGCCGCCAAAATGCTTGATTGCAGTTCGTCGGTCCATCATGATGGGAAGAACCTCCGTAAGGTTCGATGCGGACGGGCAGAGAAAGTCTGCGCGGAAATGTGCCTGAATGCCCGAGATTGTGGGGGAAACCCGCGCTCGGCCCTCGGGAGGGTTCTCAAGCGTTGTGGTGAGGCAGGATGCGCGACTCGGGACGCTGCGGCCGACCAATGATCGAGAGCGAACCAGCAGGGCTTCAAGGCATTTCCAGTTCGGTGAAAGAGTAAACGTCAGCAATGATGGCTGGAATTCACGCCTGCGAGTCCGCCCGCTTCGCGATATTCCGGAGGGCTTGTCCCTATTCCGGCGTGTGAAAACATTTTCCCTATTGTCTGCAATGTTTTGCATTTTTTCATCAAGCACCTCCCGTAAGTGATTGAGTATAGGTCATCCTGCGATGGACCTGGACGTGCAGCAAGAAGACCAATCGCCTTTCGGGATGAGCAATTTGCTCGGTTCCCGGGCACTCCCTTGACTGCTTCGCGAGTCCGAGGGATTGGATTCGTCAGGCAGGCCAGAGGTCAACAGGTATTCCGACCGGGACGGCGTCGTCCCTAAGAGAAAAAGAAGGATTCTTTCCAATGGGGTTTTTCGGGAAAAAGTGGGCAAGATTTGCAGGGATGGTGTTGATTGGCGCCGCTGCTGCTTCCGCGTTATACGCCGACAACGTCGTGGTTACGTATGAACCGGCGGGAATCCAAGCTCCCAATACGGCGGCATTGTGCGCTGGGGCCACGAAATGTTGGATCGGCGAACAGACTTTCGATACGTCGTCTGTGCCGGCCTCCGGGGCATTTCCTGTAGTGGCGACAGTAGGCAGTCCGACAGGAACGATATCGGGAAGCTACTCCGGGGGACTCATCATTTACAGCGCCGACGTTTACGGGGGCGCCGGAGGAACCGGCTATTATCCGGAGTTGTTCGCTACTGGCAACGGCTACACGCTCGCGCTGACCACTTCTGGCAACATTCCCGGCGTCAACTACTTCGGCATGTGGTTTTCGGCGCTTGACGCCGGAAACGAACTACAGTTCTACGAGGACGTAGGGACAACCGATACCCTCGTTTATACCTTCACGCCGCAGGAGTTCCAAAGCCTAGTTGGCGCCTGCTCGGGCAGCAACCCATTTTGCGGCAACCCAAACTCACCTTTTGCTGGGACAGATAATGACGACGCAGGTGAGCAATTTGCTTTTCTGAATTTCTTCGATACAAACGGCTACTTCAACACGATCGCCTTTACCGAGGGCGGCGGCGGCGGATTCGAATCCGACAACCACACGGTCGGTTACCAGAATCCCATAACACCGAGCGGCACAGTGATAGGAGCGACTCCAGAGCCGGGAACTTTGGCGCTCTTTGGCACCGGCCTGCTGGGGCTGGCCGGTTTTGTGCGCCGGAAGATTGGCCGCAGCGCATAGATTCTTCGACGATTTTGCTCAAGACGAAAACCCCTGCCTTTCGGGCAGGGGTTCTCTGTTGGGTCCGTTTCATCGCGACTGACTGTTGAGGTTCATGCCGTACTTTGTGCAAAGATGTCTGTGAAGGACCTGTTTCGGCTCTTCCCCAATCTGCAATGCTGAGGAACGGGGGCCAGGGCCGCAGGCTCGAAGTCGCTCGGTCCATGCGCCGGAAGCTCAAGATGCAGCTTCTTCGACTCTGGTCGCCGCGGCGGCCTTCGGTCGAAGTGACCGCGTGGATAGTGCCCGGAGAGCTGGATTCCAGCGGAAAAGACGATGAAAGCATCTGGCGAGAATCTTACCCCGATGGCCCGCGCGGCCCAGAACCGGTGCTTCGGCTGCGGCCCGGCCAACCCAACCGGCTTGCAACTGGAGTTTCTGCTTGCGGAAGACAGATCGGCGGTTTGCCTGACGACGGTTCCAGAAGGCTTTGATGGCCATCCCGGCTACCTGCACGGCGGCATCATCGCTGCGCTGCTGGATGAGGCCATGAGCAAGGCCGTCCGCGCCCGCGGTTTGACGGCGATGACGGGCCGGATGGAGATCGACTACCTGCGCCCGGTTCCCTCCGGCGCGCGCCTGCGCATGAAAGGCCGCATCGTTCGCAGCCAGGGACGCAAGCATTGGACCGAAGCGAGAATCCTGAACGCCAGAGGAACAGCGCTGGCCGAGGGCAAGGGGTTGTTTATCGAAGTGCGCCCCAGGTAGCCGCGAAGAGCGTTGCGGACGCCCACCCTTTCCGGTCGCCGCGGTTCGCCGCGGCGAACGGAAAGGATGGGACACCCCAGCCATGCGAGGCGGCCCGAGGACCGCCCCTTTCTTGCTTAATGGATCATGTTGATGGTTTCCTGGGTGATGGTGTCGAAGGTGGTGATCGCCTTGGAGTTGGCCTCGAAGGCGCGCTGGGCGATGATCAGATCGGAGAACTCGGCGGAGATGTTGACGTTGGACTCCTCGATCGCCCCCCCTTGCAGGGTGCCCAGGCCATTCGTCCCCGAAGCGCCGATGGAGGCCGTACCGCTGGACAGAGTGGTTGCATATTCGCTGTTGCCCAGATCCTGCAAACCCTGGAGATTGGAGACATTGGCGAGAGCCAACTTGCCAACAGACTGATTCTGGCCGTTCGAGTAGGTCGCGGTGACGGTGCCATCTGATCCGATGGAGAAGCTCTGGTACTCGCCGCTTCCATAGCCGTTTTGGGTAGTCGCCGAGACCGAGGAAGTTGCATCGACCTGGCTGATGGTCGGCGTGCCGCCGGAGCCAAGGATGTCCCACGTCATGTTCAAGGCTGCTGCGTTATCGGAAAGGCCGGAGAAAGTGACCCCCGCTACGTTGGCCGCCGGGCTGACCAGGTTGCCGTTTGCATCGAAGGTCAGCTTCCCGATTACGTTGGCCGATGCCACCGGATCCTGGATCACGCTTCCGGTAGTCGTGATCCCCGTCCCAACGATGCTCAACTGCCCGCCGGCGGTAGACGTTACCACGACGCCGGTAATGTTAGCCGCGGTTACGGCGGCCTGAAGGGCGGTGGCATAAGTGGCTACCGATTCGCCGGCAACGACCGTGGGGGCCGTGATGGTGGCCGTCGCGGTAGCCGTCGGGCCGGTAATAGCCAGATTCGTCCCGGAGTTCACAGTGGCCTGCGTGACCCCGCTTGCGCCGAAGTTGTAAAGGTCGGTTGTTACGCCGAGCGCCGCGCTCGAGTTGGCGGTCAGCGTATCCGGCATCGTGACGCTATATGACCAGGCGTTGGTTCCTGTCTTCGTGTAGGTCACAGTGGCTTCATAGCTCTTGCCAAGCGAATCGTAGACCTGCACCTGGCCGGGCATGCTGGCACCCACTGCGGCAGCGGAGTCGAGGGTTGCGGTCATGCCAAAGGTCGTGGTCGCCTGGGGCGGCTCGACCTGGTTCTCGGGGATGTTGATGGCCGTGAGCGCAGCATTCGGGTTCACCACTCCGTTGACGGCCGGATAGCCCATGACGTTCAAGCCATCCGAGGTGATGAGATCTCCGTTCGAGGCCAGAGAGAAGTCGCCGGCACGGGTGAAAACGTTGCTGCCGCCGCCGCCGTTCAGAATGAAGAATCCATTGCCGTTCAGGGCCGCATCCGTGGCAACTCTGGTGGAATCGATCGAACCCTGCGTGAAATTCGTCGCGTTGGAGGCTACCTGCACGCCTTCACCGACCTGAAGCGCGTTTCCAGAGCCACTGGTTCCAACCTGCTGATAGAAAAGGTCGGAGAAGTTGGTTGCCTGAGCCTTGAAGGCCGTAGTGTTCATGTTGGATAGATCGTTTGCAATGGTGTTCAGCGCCGTTGAGTCGGCGTTGAGGCCGGTAAGCGGAATGTAGAAACTTGCCATGATGCTTCTCCTCTGAGTACGAGCTAACCTTGGCGCAGGCCATGGGGGCCCGCTGGTGAACGAGCCCTACTGGGCTTTGAAAAGCCCGCTTGCAATCGACTGCGCGCGGGACTGTCCATTCAGGGCTTGAGCCACGCGATTGGCCGCGGGACTGGCCGCCGGAATGGCGAGATTGCCCGCTGCGTGGTTGCTCAAGCTGCCCACCGTGGCGGCGGATGCGGCGGACCGCGCTGCCGCTGGAGCGCTTGCATTTTGCGCTGCCGGCTGAACCTGGGCGCCTGCGCTTCCGCCGGTCAGGCTGGACGGCGACGAAGCGACCTGGCCGGAAGGAGAGTTGCTGCCTGAACCGGTGGCCGAAGTCCCGAGGCTCGAAGACAAGGTCTGGTTGATGTCGATCAGTTGCTCCAGACTGTTTACATTAACGAGCTGGTTGATGTACTCGTTGGGATCGGTGTCCGCGGTCGGATCCTGGTTCTGCATCTCGGTCACCAGAAGCGTGAGAAAGTCGCTGGCCGAGATGGTGGCCGAAGAGCCGCTTGAGTCGCTTGTACTGCTCGAATCGGTTGCTGTGCTGGCCATCGGAGTTGCGCCCGCGCCTGTCAGTGCTTGCCCCGCCGTCAATTGGTGATTCAAGATTCCTGTCATTGCCGCCATCTTTTCCTGCCTTCCCTCCGCCGGCCTCTCTGCTGCCCGGCGTCTTTGTGACTTGATTTCCAGCTTGCCAGTCCCTTCGTTCCCGATTCGTCCCTGCCCTGCGGCTCGGTCCGGTTGACTCGCGGATCTCAGGCCATGACCGAGATGTGAAGCCCCCCGGGCCTCGCGCTCGGAACCGCCAGATCCCGGCTTCCTGTCTGAGCGAATGCCTCCAAGGAAGCTGCCGCGGTCAACTCCGGCGGAGTGGGCGAAGGATTCGATTGCGGTTCCGCGAAGGCGCCCTGCCCCGCATTTTTTCCCTGCCCCTGGTTCATTCCCGGGCTTGCGCCCTGATCCCCAGCCGATCCAGCCCATCTGCCTTCAGGAGCGGCCAGCGTGAGCGTCTCGACCGGCGTATGGTGCTCGGCCAAATAGGAGTTCAATCCCGCCATATGCCCGCTAAGCGCCTGGGCAGCGTCCGCCGAACCCGGAACCAGAGAGGCATGGACGCCTCCCGTGCCCATATCCCCCCGTACGCCGATCCAGCCTAGAGCTGGGTCCTGAAATCCTGCCTCGGCCCGCTGGGCTCCGGCGTGAATCCAGGTCGGGGTTCCCGGAGCGGCCTCGGAATCGAGCGCGGCAAAGGTCTCGCGGCTCACCGCCCCAGACGCGGCGCCGGTAGAACTGTCGTTGGCAGTGCTCATCGCCGCCCGCGCGCCCCCGGGATCCCGCGCCAGGGCGGATGCATCCGCGGCAGGACCGGCGGATCGCCCGTTCAGGAGGCGATTTCCATGCTCGGCCGACTCTCCGGTACCTGGTCCATGCGCCAGCCTGAGCGTGGCCTGCGTTGCGCTCCGCCCATCGCTGGCGAGACCCGGCTTCGCTGCGAGAGGCAGTACCGCCGGGGATTGGCCGGATTGAAATGCCGCAGGTTGGGCGGCCTCGGACCTCCGGCCCGCTTCTCCGCTCGCGACCGGCGCCGCGGCGGCTTCCAATCCTGGGCTTCCGAGCTGCGCCTGAATCTGGCTTTGAGCGTGTGCCCGAGTCGGCTCGTCAGCTTGGGGTGGAACCCGCCCCGGCGACATGGCCTCTTCGCTGCCAGCCAGCGATTCCGCTTGATAGGTAGCCGATACCTCAGTCCCGTCCGGATTCTCATCGGGAGACGCGCCGTAGACCGTAGGCAGCTGCGCTGCGTCAGAAGCCGGCGAGGCCATCCCGGATGGCGGATCTGTTCCAGCCGCAGCCTGATGCCCAACTGCTCCCGCCCTATCTGCGGCCGCTCGAGTACCATCTGAATGGAATGAGTGCGTATTGGCGGAGTCCGGAGCGAAACCGGTTGGCGATCCAGCGGAGCGATCGGCTAGCCGGTCTCGCTGCGGCGCTTCGACGAGTTTGGCAATCGGGCTTTCTATGCTCGGCGCAAGCACCGTCAGCGGGATGCTCCCAGCCGTTGCCGAAGCGAATGCAGTCGTTGCCGCGCCGGAGGCAGACTCCAGCTTCGCGCTCTTGCTGGGGTTGGTTGAGTGCGTAAGAGGTGCGGATTCTCCCGGTTGAGCGTTTGCCAGGCTCCCTGCCGCCGCAATGGCCGCTGTCTGCCGGGGCGCTCCCGATGCAGCGCGCTCAGCGGGAATCACGCATGGAGAGCGAACGAGAAACGGCATTTTCGCGCTGGCAGGCGACGCTCCTTGTTGGAGCACTCTTTGCGGCAAAGGCAGCGCCGCGCGGCCGGCAAAGGCCGCCGATGCCGTTTGAGCGGCCTCGGCCACAGCGGGTTCGCCGGCGGCGGAAACTGTCTTCGCTCCCGCATCTTCCTGGCTGAGGTTCTGCAAACCCGTGCCAAGAGAAGCCAGCATCGATTGCCAACTGGAGCGAAAGCTCTCTGCGCCGGGCGCTGAAGGTAACGAAGAGTTCGCGCCAGGCGCACCCGCCCATCCCGCACCTTGGGACTTGGCTGCAAGGTTCGCCGAAACCCGGCTCTGGCCCTGCTCCGGATGTCCGCCCACGACGATCTCGATTCCTGCGGCAACGCTCATGGCCAGGGTTAGAGCAGATGCCGTGCCAAAGGAGGCGGGCGCGGGTGAAAGCATTGTCACGAATGGGATAGTCGATCCCGATTCGGGATACCCACAGCCTTTCGCGTGGATTTTCGCTCAAGTTTTGTCTCTCGTGCAATCGCTTCCCCGCGGGGCGCCTTCAGGAGCCGCCGATTCAGAGGTTGCAAGCCTGGCCGGCTCCGCTTCAACCACCTCCCGATGCAGCCGGTTGCCGTACCAATCGTCGAGCGCCTGCTGGCTGTGCCGGCCGGCCTCGATGGCGTCTCGAGCCTCGGTCTCCCGGATCAGGGTTTCAACTTGACGGCGCTCGACTCTGCGATCGAGGAACTCCTGCCGCAGGGCGGCCACATCGAGCTCCGCATCCGCGATTCTTGGAGCCAGCGCCGTTCGGTGCCGGTCGGCCGCGCGCCCCTCCTCGAGACCGGCCAGACGATCTTCCCACTCCCCGGTGCGGGCGCTGATTTCGACCAGCCGCCGCCCACGGCGATCACGCTCAGCAGTAGCCGCCAGCGCGCGCTCCAGCCGATTGAGTTCGCCCAGCGCCGACTCCAGCGCCAGTCGGCTCTGTTCTTCCTCTAAATCCCGAACACGGAGCAGACGGCGCAGGGGGCGGGAGACGGGCATGGCCTACACCTCCGCGGCCAGCGTGGAAAGGCGGCGCATGCAGTCGGCAAAGCGAACTTGCTCGCGAATCTCCTGGGTCAGGAAGGCGCGCATCGCGCCGCGAGCGCGCAGGGCACGATCCAGGTCCAGGTCCGCACCCGGCTTGTAGGCCCCAATACGCACCAGATCCTCGGAGCGGGCGTAGACGGCCATCAACCGGCGCAGCAGCGCCGCCTGTTCGCGATGCTGAGGCTGGGTCACGGAGGGCATTAGGCGGCTGATCGAGTCCAGCACCTCGACCGGCGGATACCAGCCCTCGGCGGCCAGCGCGCGAGAGAGCACCACGTGCCCATCCAACAGCGACCTGACCGCATCCACAAGCGGATCCTGCTGGTCGTCGCCTTCCATCAGCACGGTATAGAAGGCCGTAATCGAGCCCACCCGGAACTGTCCGGCCCGTTCCACCAGCCGGGCCAGGCGAGTGAATACCGAGGGAGTGTACCCCTTGGCCGTGGGCGGCTCCCCGGCGGCCAAACCGATCTCTCGGGCGGCCATGGCGAAGCGGGTCAGCGAATCGAGCACCAGCAACACATTCTTGCCCTGCGCGGCAAAGAACTCGGCCACCGTGGCGGCGGCCAGCGCCGCCCTTATGCGCATCAGAGGCGACTGGTCGGAGGTCGAAACCACCACCACAGAACGGGCCCGGCCTTCCACGCCGAGCGAGTCCTCAAGAAACTCCCCCACTTCGCGGCCCCGCTCACCCACCAGACCCACCACGGTCACATCGGCTTCGGTATTGCGGGTCATCATGCCGATCAATGTGCTCTTGCCCACGCCCGATCCGCCGAAGATGCCGACCCGCTGGCCCCGGCCCACGGTCAACATGGCGTCAAGCACGCGGATGCCGGTGCCGAGCGGCGTGCGAATGGGCGCGCGGTCGAGCGGGGAGCGCACCGCCCCGTCCAGAGGCAGGAGTACGGAGACCGCCGGAGGCCGACCCGCGTCGATCGGCGCGCCCAGCGCGTTCAGCACCCTGCCCATCAGCGCCGGACCCACCTCGATCTCGGGACTCACGCCCAGAGCCGCCACCGGATCGCCCAGACGAATGCCGTCCGTCGTCTCAACCGGCATGGAGAGCACGTTCGAACCGCGAAAGCCGATGACCTCAGCCAGATGCGGACGGCTAAACTGGTCGTATATCTCACAGCACTCGCCCACCGAGGCCAGCGGCCCGGCGGATTCAATGGTTTGGCCGACCGACTCGACGACCAGCCCGCGCCAGCGCCAGGGCTGACCGCGCCCCAGCCGTCCGAAGTAGCGCGCCAAAAGCGGCGTGGGAGACCCCGTCATGGCTGAGTCTCCATGCCTCTGCCAGGCTCCTCATGCGCCACAGTGCCGGCCCCGCGCCCGCCGGCGCGGTCGAAGAAGCCGCGTTCGATCTCCCCCAACTGGGCGCGAATCCCCATATCCGCCGTGCCCAGCTCCGTCTCGATCGCGCATTCGCCGAGGCGCATCCCCTCTCCGGGGACCACCGTCGGCTTCACGCAGCTTGGGCAGAAGTGCGAAGGTTTCAGTCCACAAGTCCAACTCGGCCGGAGGCACCAGAAGCCGCACCTGGGTCGACGCGGAGAGCTGCCCCAAAGCCACCCGCACCGCGCCAGTCAACAGCAGCGGGTCCATCTGCGCCTCGCGGCGCAGAATGCGGGCGGTTACCGCCAGAGCCAGCTCCACCACCTCGTGCTCCACTGCGAGCAGATACCGGTCGCGTTCCAGGGCAAAGCTATCGATCAGTTCGGCGGCCTGGTGAGCCCGCCGCTGTTCGGCAGTTGCGTGGGCCGCGGCCTGTGCCTCGCGCTCGGTCTGACCGCCCTCCATCCGGCCCTGCTCGCGACCGGCCTCGAAGGACCGGCGCGTCTCCCCGGCCAGCCGCTGGTCGAATTCAGTGCGCACGCCGGCGTCGATCGCTCTGTGAGCGTAATCGCGTGCCGGCTCTCCGGGCGTGCCGGCTGCGCTTTCCATCGCCCAGCCCTCCCAGGCCGGCAGCCGGGGCGCATCTGGGCCAGCCGGATACTCGAAGACTTCGACGCGCCCGGCTGCGCCGATTCGATTTGTCGATCCTGTCTCCGGCAAGGATTCCCTCTCGTTAAGGGGCAGAGATCAGTTGCCCGCTCGGCCCCTGATCTCTGACCCCTGATCTCTGATCCCTGTTCACGCGAGCATTTCGTCGCCGGTCTCCAGCTTGAGAACCACCTTGCCCTCGGTCTCCAGACGCCGGGCCAGGTTGAGAATCTCCTGCTGGGCTTGCGCCACTTCGCGCGAGCGAACCGGACCCAGCACCTCCATGTCTTCCTTCAGCATCTCCACGGCCCGGGAGCTCATCGACTTGAAGATCTGGGCGCGCAGTTCATCGTTGGCGCCGCGCAGAGCCAGCGCCAATTGCCTCTTGTCTACTCCGGAGACGATCTCACGGATGGTGGCCGGCGGCACCGTGACCAGATCTTCAAACGTGAACATCAAGTTGCGAATGCTCAGGGCCAGTTCCGGCTGCCCGTCTTCGATGGTCTCCAGAATCTTCTTCGACTCCTCGGCATTGAGCCGGTTCAGCAGGTCGGCCACCGCCTTGAAGCCGGAGTAGCTCTTGCGGGCCGTGTCGCCCACGTTCTCCAGGCGGCGATGCAGAATATGGGCTACCTTCTGCGCCATCTCGGGCGAGAACTGGCGCATCTCAGCCAGCCGCTGGATGGATACCACCTTGTGGTCTTCGCTCAGGTTGTCCAGCACCAGCGAGGCCCGCCGCGGATCAAGGTGGGCCAGCACCAGCGCGATGGTCTGGGGATGCTCGGTGTCGAGCAGCTTGCCCAGTTGCTGGGGATCGGTGCGCTGCAGCTTGGCCAGATTGCCCTGGGCGGCCTCCTGAGAGCGGCGCACCAGCATCAGCAGGTCGTCGGCGCGCTCCGCGCCGAAGGTTTCCTTCAGCAGGCGGCTAGCGTAGTCCAGGCCCCCGTGAATCATGAAGTTCTGGGTTTCAAGCAACTGCCAGAACTCTTCCAGTACCTCGGCGGAGAGTTCGGGCGTTATTCCGCGCAGGTCGGCCAGTTCTTCGGTGAGGCGCTGCACGTCCACCTCGGGCAGCACGCGCAGAATCTCCTTGGCCGGTTCCTCGCCGACGGCCACCAGCAGAACGGCTGCCTTGCGCACCCCGGACAAATTCGCCGACTGGCGCCGTCCCGCTCCGTTCTCGCTCCCCTGATCGGCCAAGGCCCGGTCCTTTCGCTTCCTGCGCTCGCCTTCTTGCTACTCCCTGCCGCGCTGCACGTGTAACCTCCGGCCTCGCCTGCTTCCCGCGGCTAATCGGAGTGAATCCAACTCTGCAACAGGCGCGAGCTCTGGGTCGGTTCGCGCTTGAGGTGCCCGGAGACCTGCTCGAAGATCACCTGAGCCCTGATTCGCTCAGGATCCAGCTCCACCGGCTCCGCGGGTTTCAAGGCTGGTTGAGCGGCCCCGGCCGGCAATGCCCTGCCTGCCCCTTTGGCTGCGTCCCTGGGTGCAAGCCGGACACGGCGAAGGGCGGGGCGCAAGCCGAAGGCCAGCACCACCAACAGGCCAATCAGCAGAGCAGCGTACTTGACCAGCAGCGGCGAGTTCTCCGCTCTCGCCAGCGCCTGGTCAGGAAGCGAGACCGGCGGTTGGGGGCGGTTCTCATCGAAGGCCAAATCTTGGACCGTCAGCATATCCCCGCGCGCCAGATCAAAGCCCACCGCCGCCTGGGCCAGCGCCGTCAGGTTGCGCAACTCATCGGCCGAGCGAGGCTGCCAGACCGCCGCCTTGCCCTTCTCGGCAACCTGGGCCAGCCGGTCGTTCACCACGATGGCCGCGGTCAGCCGCCGCACCCTCCCTGGATTCTCAAGCACGTGCCGCACGGTCTTCGAGGAGGCGTAGGTTCCCGACTCGCTCTTGGCGGTTTGGGGGGGCGCGGTCTGCTGCGGGTAGACCGGCAGAGCTTGCGAGTTGGGCGCGTTCGAGGCGGTGCCGGGAACCCCGGCGGCCACCGGCTGAGCCCCGGTCGCCTGCTCGGTGCGCTGCATCGATAGGGTCACCGTCTGGTCCGGGTCGTAGCTCTCCTCGGTCTCCTCGGTCTCCGCCGGATTGTAGGCCAGGGTCACCGAGGCGCGCACGTTCCCCGCCCCGGTGACCGGCTCCAAGGTGGCCACCAGTTTCTCTTCGAGGGCCTGCTCGGCGCTCAGACGCGCCGCGTCGGCGGTCTTTGGACCCAGCGGCAGATGGCCGGCCGCGTCCACCAGGACAACCCGCTCCGGCGCCAGCCCATCGACAGCCGAAGCCACCAGGTTCCGGATCGCCTCCGGCTCGCCATCGGCCAGGGAGCGATGACGCAGCTTCAGCACCACCGAGGCCTTCGCCGGCCGCTCGGCATCGCGAAACAGCGAGTCGTGAGGCAAGACCAGGTGAACCCGAGCCGACTCCACATCGGCGAGCGAGCCCACGGTGTGCTCAAGCTCACCCTCCAGAGCCCGCTGGTAATTCACCTGCTCGTCGAACTCCGAGCCTACCCAGTTGGGCTTGTCGAAGATCTCAAAGCCCAGCCGGCCGCTTTTGATGCCTCCCTTGGCGGCGGTTGCCAGCCGGGCCTTGTCCAACTGCGCGGCGGCCACCCGGATGCCGGTCCCGTTGTCGGTCGTCTCGAAGGGAATCTGCGCCTGGGCGAGAATCTGGCCGATCTGGCGCGCGTCCGCCGGGTCCAGGTCGGCATACAGGATGCGCCAGTCGGGGCGCAACATGTACCACAGCAGGCCGCCGACGAGGCCCGTGAGCAGCAGCGAGGCAACGAAAGCCCAGCCGCGCTCCGCAGGCTGCATCCTGGCCCAGCTTACCCGCCCCCGCGCCCACAGGCCAGCCACGCGGTCCGTCCACTGCGGTTGGCCGGGGGTAGCCGGCGCGCTCTTCTCCAACTGTGTTCCGGTGGCCATGGTTCCCGTGCCCCGCCGATCTTCCCGCCGTTGATCCCGCGCTGTTCAGAAGCTCGTTCTCGATCGGACCCTGTCTTCTCTCCGGCCCGCTTGTCAACTCCGCTCGCGCGCCCGCCCGACAGCGCCCCTTAAAACTGCATTCCAATCACCTGCTGATAGGCTTGGACCGCTTTGTTGTGCACCGCCAGCGCCAGTTCGAAGGCCATGCTCGCCTTCTGGGTGGCGATCATCGCCTGATGCACGTCCACGCCGGAGCCGGTCATCAGTCCGTCCACGGCCGTGTGCGCCTGTTCTTCAAGCTGGCTCACC
>Ga0187862_10004387_pt1 | contig 13430 bp, 12 predicted proteins | sample June2016WEW_10_1_FD_133003 | JGI IMG/M metagenome (GOLD analysis project Ga0187862, IMG submission 133003) | Peatland microbial communities from SPRUCE experiment site at the Marcell Experimental Forest, Minnesota, USA - June2016WEW_10_150 | ecosystem: Environmental > Terrestrial > Soil >...
AGAAAAATAAGCGGGCTTGCCGCAAAAAGTGTGTCACCACAAATTCTCTAAAACGACAACTCGCTCTTGTGTTTTCAGTCACTTGCGGACGCTGAGGCTCGAAAACCCGCAAACATGCGCTAGGGAGCGAAGGGTTGCCTCGTACCGGTCCTTCGACGCGGAAAATCCCAGCCGTGGTATCCCCGACAAAGCCTTTTTCAATGGCGAGTCTTTGGATGGAGTATCTTTCGCTGCGGAGGGCTGGACGATCTTTGAACAGGCAAAACAAGTAGGCGAAGAGATACAACAGGACGCTTACGCCGATGGAGGACGAAAGCAAAATGAGGAGCCAAATGGGAGATCTGAGATAAGCCGAGGCCAATGATCCAGCGATACAAATAGAGATCAGCCAACCCAATGGACGTAGCACAGTTGACCGTGAGCCTTGAGCGCTTGCCTGCTCAAGTAGCCACCGAATTAACTGCACTGGTGCCATGACCACCCTAAGAAATTTGACGCGGATTATGGTACGTCCCAACTGCGCTGCTTTGACGCCTCCCGAAAGGGGTGCTGGCCATTCCGAGTGGTGGCAGCCGATCAGAGCTTTTCGCGCTTGCCCCTATCCTAACGCCGGTGCCCTACTGGTGTCTATGTGGCCCCCAGCAACTCCCGCGTGGCCCGCACACCGCCCGAGGCCGCCGCCAGGAGAGGCGCACAGATCTAGCGCACTACCCGAAGGTGCGAAATCGGGTCTCGTCACCGGCCCCCGGCTCACCCCCATCCGCTCTCCGAATACATCCCCGGATACCCTTCCCTCATCTCCCGCGCCAGCTCGCGCGCGGTTGCAATCTGAATCAACGGTCCCTTCCCGATGCCCGGGCACCAGCGCGCGGTCTTCTTCCATTCCCGGCGGCTCTCCACCAGTTCCGGCCAGAATGGAAAGATGCGGCATTGCGTGGGTTTCGCCGGATGGATCGAGCAGCCGTCATCCCGCAGAAACCGGCACGTGGAATTGCGCGGCATTCGCAGGCGCATCCGGTTTCTGGTGCGGTACACGTACTGGCGCTCAAATGCCGCCGCGGTCATCCCCAGAAATTCGGCGGCCCGCGCCAGGTCGGCTTCGGCCATGTATACAAAGCCCTTCCGGCGGCAACATTCCGTGCATCCGGGCTGGCACTCGAAACGCAAGCCCTCGGCCATGTTTCATTATGGCCGGTAACTAGCCGACCTGCTCGAGCTCCGTCTCCAGCATGGCTACGTGCTCTTCTTCCTCCGCCGCCAGCTCTGCGCACAGCTCGCTTTCGAGCCCCGCCGGCAACTCCCGCGCCAGCTTCTTGAAATGGTCGCGCGTGCGGCGCTCCATTTCGAGCGCGGCCTGGTATAGCTCCACCAGCCCCGAGTCTTCCGTCAAGTGGATGCCGTGAAACAGCCAGTTGGAAAGCAGGTTTTGTTCGTCCGCCGAAAGCTCCACCACCTCTCGATCCAGGTGAGCATGATACTTCTCCTCGAGCTCGTGCAGATGGTCCAGCTCGGCTTCGTACAGGTGTTCCAGCACCGCGCGCTGCTCCGGCGTGCGGGCCTTGTCGCGCGCCAGCTTGTAAAAGTGGAACGAGTCCAGCTCGAATTGCACGGCTTCCCGGATGGCGCGGAAGCGCATGGAATCGCCCAGGTCGCGTTCCGGAATCACCTCCAGATCGCCGCCGCACATGAAGCACTTGCCATACGGAATGGCGAACCCGGTGGTCAACTTGAAGCAGCTTTTACAGCGCCAGGTATAGCGCACCTGCGCACAGCAGATCTCGTCTTCTTCCAAAACTCGGCGGCACTTCGGACAAGTGGATGGCATATCAAACGCTCCCCGCGATGGGAACTGACATGTACTCTAACATGCCGCGCGCGGCGCGCTTGCCGGCGCCCATCGCCAGAATCACGGTGGCCGCGCCGGTCACGATATCGCCGCCCGCGAACACGCCCGCGACGGACGTCATCCCGCTGCTCTCGTCGATTTCGATGTAGCCCCACTTGTTGACCTTCAGCCCCGGGGTGGTCTGCGCGATGATGGGATTGGCCGTGGTTCCCAGGGCATAAATCACGGTGTCCACGTCGAGCGGGAATTCCGAGCCGGCCAGCGGCACCGGCCGCCGCCGTCCCGAAGCATCGGGTTCGCCCAGCTCCATCTTCTGACAGCGCATGCCCGTCACCCAGCCCGAGGAATCGCCCATAATCTCGACCGGCGCCGTAAGCCACATGAACTGGATGCCTTCCTCTATGGCGTGCTCCAATTCCTCGACGCGCGCCGGCGATTCGCGGCGCGTGCGGCGGTAAACGCAGGTCACTTCTTCGGCGCCCATGCGCAGGGACACGCGGCACGCGTCCATGGCCGTGTTGCCCGCTCCCACCACCGCTACCCGCCTGCCCATGCCCACCGGCGTGTCGTAGAGGGGCTGCCGGTAGCCTCGCATCAGGTTCACGCGCGTCAGGAATTCGTTGGCCGAAAAGACCCCGTTGTAGGCCTCGCCCGGTATCTCGGCGAACTTCGGCGAACCCGCGCCGGTCCCCACGAATGCCGTCTGGTAGCCCATCCCGTTCACAAGCTGCGGAATGGTGAACAGCTTGCCAATGACGGTATCGAGCCGAATTTCGACCCCCATTTTCTTGAGGTTTTCGATTTCCGCGTCGATGATGATGTCCGGCAGCCGGAACTCCGGGATGCCGTATTTCAGCACGCCGCCGGCCACGTGCAGCGCTTCGAAGATGGTCACCTTGATGCCGTTCCGCGCCAGCTCTCCGGCGCACGCCAGGCCCGCCGGGCCGGAACCGATGATAGCGGCTTTCTTCTGGGTAGCCGCATCTATCGCCGGAAACTCATCCCATCCGCGCCCCATGGCGCAGTCGGCCACGAACCGTTCCAGCCTTCCGATGGCCACCGGCTCGTATTTGGCCCCCACCACGCACGTCACCTCGCATTGCGTTTCCTGCGGGCACACTCGCCCGCACACCGCCGGCAAGGCGTTGGTGCTCTTCAGAATCTGGTACGAACGCTTGATGTCTTTCTGCTGGATGGCCGCGATGAATCCGGGAATATCGATCCCCACCGGGCAGCCCGGGATGCAGCGCGGCTTCTTGCAGCGCAGGCAGCGCTCAGCCTCGTGCAGGGCGGCTTCCAGGTCCAGCCCCAGCGCCACTTCTTTGAAGTTGTGCCGGCGCACTTCCGGCGGCTGCTGCGGCATGGGCGCGCGCTCCGGCGGTATGCTCTTGAGGTTCTTGGGGACCAGCGGGCCAGGCGGCGCGGCCGCGGGCTGGGGCAACTCGCAGGTCGAGGCCGGCGGGCCGGCGGATTCCGGCCGCATCTTCAAATTGGCCATTCTCGCCGATTCGCTCCGGTACCGTCCCAGCGCCTCCTTCTCCTCGCGCTCGAAGCGTTTCTGCCGCAGCGCCAGCTCGTCGAAATCCACCAGGTGCCCGTCGAAATCCGCGCCGTCCACGCACGCGAACTTCATCTTCCCGCCCACCGTCACACGGCACGACCCGCACATTCCCGTGCCGTCCACCATGATCGAATTCAAGCTCACAATGGTGGGAATCCCCAGCGGCCGGGTCACCTCGCAGCACGCCTTCATCATCGGAAGCGGCCCGATGGCAACCACCTCGCGGATGTCCTTCTCCGTGCCGACAACGTCCGCCAGCGCATGGGAGACGAACCCCTTGCACCCGTAACTGCCGTCATCGGTGGTGACGATCAGCTCATCGCTGAATTCGCGGAACTGGTCCTCCCAGAACATCAAGTCCCGGTTGCGGAACCCCACAATCGAGATGGTGCGGTTGCCGGCCTTCTTGTACTCGCGCAGTTGCGGATAAACCGGCGCCACGCCCAGCCCTCCGCCCACCAGCACCACCGTTCCATCCAGTTTCCGTATGTGGCTCGGCAGCCCCAGCGGACCGATGAAATCGAGAACGGCGTCGCCTTCGCCGAGCGTCATCATCTCAAACGTGGTCTTGCCCACCGCCTGGATCACCACCGTGACCGTGCCCTGGCTCGCATTGAAGTCCGCCACGGTGAGCGGAATGCGCTCTCCATGCTCGTCGATGCGAGCCATGATGAAATGTCCGGGACGCGCTGCCCGCGCCACATCCGGCGCGCAGACGTCCCAGAGGAAGGTCGTCGGACCGAACTGTTTCCTTCGAGTGATGAGAAACACCACACCCCCTGGGAACAAACATAGTAGCAGAATTCAGGTAAAAGAATCCGCAGGTACGAAATCAGCGTCCAAAGGATGGGCCTTGACGCGGCGCCCAACGGGTCCGATAATTGAGGCGGTCGGGAAGGCGCCTGAGTTATGACAGGAATGGGTATCACGGTCGCGGTAGTTCTGGCACTGGGTCTGTTGGGGCTGGTGCTCTGGAAGGGTGGAGGCGCTTACCTCAAGTTCCAGGGAAAGAGAGTGGTCGCTTGTCCGGAAACCAGCCAGCCTGCCGCTGTGGAACTGGCTGCGGGCCGCGCGGCTTTGACGGCTGTCTTCGGGGAGCCGGCGCTGCGGCTTCGGGATTGCTCGCGCTGGTCCGAGCGCGGGCCTTGCGGTCAGGACTGCCTGCGGCAGATTGAGGAGGCGCCGGAAGATTGCCTGCTTCGGACCATCCTCACGAATTGGTACCGGGAGAAGGAGTGCGCCTGCTGCGGCAAACCCATAGCGGAAATCAACTGGATGCAACACAAGCCGTGCCTGATGAGCCCCGATCTGCGCATCCGCGCATGGAAGGACTTCCGGCCCGAGCACATCCCCCAGGTGCTTGAAACCCACCGGCCAGTCTGCTGGAACTGCCTCATTGCCGACACGCATACCTGGTAGAGAGTGCAGATTCCCGCTCTTTTGTGGTATATTTTCTTCCACCTGACTGAGGGGAGGGAAAAGTATGTCCAGAGTTCGAGACATCCTGCAAAATCGCGAGCTTTTCCATGTCGAGGAGAACGACACGGTTGCCAACGTCGTCCGGCGCATGGCGGAGATCCGCGTCGGAGCCATCCTGGTCTTCGAGGGGGAGCAACTGCGGGGAGTATTCAGCGAGCGCGATCTCATGAAGCGCGTGGTGCTTGAAAGGCTCGATCCCGAGCTGACGCTGGTCAAGAACGTCATGAGCACCGACATTGCCACCATCGATGAAACGGCCAGCCTGGAAGAAGCCATGGCCGCTATGCACGCCCACAACTGCCGCCACCTTCCAGTGACGCGCGGCTCCCGCGTGGTGGCGTTCCTTTCCATGCGCGACCTCATGCATTACGAACTGGCCAGCAAGACGGAGGAAATCCACCACATGCGCGCCTACATCCACGGCAACACGTGAGCCTCAAAAGAACTTGACAATACCGCACTAAAGATTGATAATGGTCTTGTACTAAATCGCCACCCCTTTCGTGGTGGCAGGAGGATTGTTATCAACATGGGAAAGATCATTGGAATCGACCTGGGGACGACCAACTCGTGCGTCGCCGTAATGGAGGCCGGGCAGCCCACGGTGATTGCCAACCAGGAAGGGGCTCGCACGACTCCCTCGGTGGTGGCATTCACCAAGAGTGGCGAGCGGCTGGTGGGGCAGGTGGCCAAGCGGCAATCCATCACCAACCCCGAGAACACGGTTTTCTCGATCAAGCGTTTCATGGGGCGCCGCTACGACGAAGTTAACGAAGAGATGAAGATGGTGCCTTACAAGGTGACGCGCGGCGACAACGGCGACGCGCGCGTGGACATCAGCGGCAAGAAATATTCACCGCCCGAGATCTCGGCTATGATTCTCACCAAGTTGAAGGAGGCGGCCGAGTCCTACCTGGGCGAAAAGGTCACCCAGGCGGTGATTACCGTCCCGGCCTACTTCAACGACGCGCAGCGGCAGGCCACCAAGGACGCCGGCAAGATCGCCGGCCTGGAAGTGATGCGCATCATCAACGAACCCACCGCCGCGGCGCTGGCCTATGGGCTGGACAAGAAGAAGAACGAGACCATCGCGGTCTACGACTTCGGCGGCGGCACCTTCGATATTTCCATTCTGGAAGTGGGCGAGGGCCTGGTGGAGGTGAAGTCCACCAACGGCGACACGCACCTCGGCGGCGATAACATCGACCAGCGCATCATCGACTGGATCGTGAGCGAGTTCAAGAAAGAGAACGGCATCGACCTGGCGCGCGACCAGATGGCACTTCAGCGCCTCAAGGAAGCCGCCGAAAAGGCCAAGATGGAGCTCTCCACGCTGCTCGAAAGCGAGATTAACCTGCCCTTCATCACGGCCGACGCCTCCGGCCCCAAGCACCTGCAAATGAAGCTGACACGGGCGCGCTTCGAGCAGATGGTGGAGGATATCCTCCAGCGTTCCATGGGTCCGTGCAAGCAGGCCATGGCGGATGCCAACGTCACGCCGACGCAAATCGACGAAGTAGTGCTGGTGGGCGGCCAGACCCGCATGCCGCGCATCCAGGCGCTGGTCCGCGAGCTGTTCGCCAAGGATCCCCACCAGGGGGTGAACCCGGATGAAGTGGTCGCGGTGGGCGCCGCGGTACAGGGCGGCGTGCTGGGCGGTGAAGTCAAGGACGTGCTGCTGCTCGACGTCACCCCGCTCTCGCTGGGCATCGAAACGCTGGGCGGCGTGTTTACCAAGCTGATCGATCGCAACACCACCATTCCCACGCGCAAGAGCGAGGTCTTCTCCACGGCCTCCGACAGCCAGCCCTCGGTCGAGATCAAGGTCCACCAGGGCGAGCGCGCCCTGGCACGCGACAACCGCCTGCTGGGCGTGTTCCAACTCGGAAATATTCCGCCCGCGCCGCGCGGCATCCCACAGATCGAAGTCACCTTCGATATCGACGCCAACGGCATCCTCAACGTGACCGCCAAGGACCGTGCCACCAACAACGAGCAGAAGATCACCATCACCTCCTCTTCCGGCCTTTCCAAGGACGAGGTCGACAAGATGGCCAGGGACGCCGAGGGCCACGCCGCCGAAGACCGCAAGCAGCGCGACACCATTGAAGCCCGCAACCGCGCCGACGCCATGGTCTACAACGTGGAAAAGACCTTGAAGGAGCATCGCAGCAAGGTCGGCGAGGCGGAAGCCAAGGAGATCGAATCGGCCCTGGAAGAGACCAAGAAAGCCATGGCCGACAACGATCCGGCCCGCATCAATTCGGCCACCGACCGGCTGACCACCGCCAGTCACAAGCTCGCCGAGGCCATGTACAAGTCCGCCGGCCAGCCCGGCGCGCAGCAGGCGCCTCCGGAGCAACCCGGCGGCGGTGACGGCAAGAAAGGCAAGGACGACGTGGTGGACGCCGAGTTCGTCGACGTGGACGACAAGAATAAATAAGCCGGTAGGGGCCGGGCATCGCCGGCCCGGATTCCTATGCCCGCTCCCAAGCACGAGTACTACGACACGCTCGGCGTTCCGCGAAAGGCTTCGGCGGACGAAATCCGCAAAGCTTACCGGAAACTGGCGCGCAAGTACCACCCCGATTTGAATCCCGGGGACAAATCCGCCGAGGAGCGTTTCAAGAACGTGCAGGAAGCCTATGACGTGCTGAGCGATCCGAAAAAACGCCAGATGTACGATCAGGTTGGCTTCTATTCGGAGAGCGGCTTCGCGGGCGCCGGCCCCGGAGGTCCGGGAGGCCAGGCTCCCCCTCCCGGCATGGATTTCAGCGGCTTTGATTTTTCGGATGCCTTCTCCGGCGCGGCCGGCGGCGCGGGCAGGCGCACGGACGCCGCGGGCGGAGGCTTCCGCGACATATTCTCGCAGTTCTTCGGGGGCCGTGGCGCGGCCCAGCAGGCGCAACCGGAACCGGAAAAGGGCAGCGACCTCGAATACGTGATGGACATCGACTTCTGGCAGGCCATCAAAGGCACCCAGGTGCGCCTGAATATCACGCGCTACGAAATCTGCGGCACATGCCACGGGTCGGGTTCGGGCGTGTCCGGCACGGGCGAGGCCGCCTGCCCTCAATGCAAGGGCACGGGACACGTCACCCAGATGGCCGGGGCCATGAAGTTCAACCTGACCTGCCCGCGCTGCGGGGGTTCGGGGAAACTGCGGAATGCCTGTCCCGAATGCGGCGGCGAGGGCCGCGTCACGCGCACCGAGACGGTGGAGACGCGCATTCCCCCGGGCGCGCGCAACGGCTCCCGCCTGCGCGTGCCGGGCAAGGGCAACGCCGGAACCATGGGAGCGCCCCCGGGGGATCTCTACATCACCACCAAAGTGGAGGACCACCCCTTCTTCCACCGCGAAGGCGACAACATCGAAATCCAGGTTCCCGTCGCGGTGTGGGAGGCGGCGCTCGGCGCCAAGATCGAGGTGCCCACCATCGATGGCCGCACGCTCCTCAAGATTCCGCAAGGAACCACCAACGGCCAGCGCTTCCGGCTGCGCGAGAAGGGCGTCCTGAATTCGCGCACCAATCAGCGCGGCGATCAGATTGTGGAGGTCGCCATCGAGGCGCCGGAACCGCGCGACGAGGACACGCGCGAGCTGCTGCGTAAGCTGTCCAAGCTGCACCCGGAAGACCCGCGCGCCGCGATGTGGGCCAAGGTCTGATATGGCCAAAGCCAGATCCAGAGCGGCTTACATGATCTCCGCGGTGGCGGAGCAATACGAGATCCATCCGCAGACCCTGCGGCTGTACGAAAGGGAGGGGCTTTTGAAGCCTTCCCGCAGCGAAGGCAACACGCGGCTCTACACCGATGGCGACCTCGAACGCCTGGAAGTCATTCTCCACCTGACGCGCGACCTGGGGGTCAACCTGGCAGGCGTTGAGATCATTCTCAACATGCGCGAGAAGATGGGCGAAATGCAGGCCCAGATTCAAGAGTTCATCGCGTCCTTGAACCGCGAACTGGCGGCGCGCACAGCGCGGCCACTCGAGCCCGAGGGCCGCAACAGTCTCATCCCCGTGGTGAGTGCGCGTCCCCCGGCTTTGGGTGGAATCCCGACTGGCCCCGGCGCCTCCCGCCGCAACCGGTAACCCACTCGCTGCGCGCCGTCTGAAACGCTACTTTCTACTTTCGTACTATGATATATAGGTTGCCCGTTTTAAACCCTGTTTCAGACCGCGCCACGTTGCCCGAGCCGGAAGCCGCCCGCCGGCGCGCCACCGTCGCATACGTAGCGCCTTTCCTGGTATTTATCGGCTTCATGGCGATCGAGGCCGCCATCCACCTGCCGGCGGATTGGTATTACGCCGTACGGTTTCTGGCGGTCTTGCTGACCATTGGTTTCGTTTCGCGGTCCGTCTTGTCTTTTCGCGCTGCCTTCCCGCTGGCCAGCATCGGGATCGGCATCGCCGTTTTCCTGATCTGGATCGGCCCGGACGCCCTGTTTGGGTACAGACATCACTGGCTATTTGATAACTCCCTCACCGGCACCCCTGCCAGTTCCATCCCTCCGGCCTTGAAACGAAGCGTCACATTCATTTTGTTGCGGGTGGCCTCCTCGGTGGCGCTGGTGCCGGTTCTCGAGGAGCTGTTCTGGCGCGGCTGGCTGATGCGCTGGCTGATCGGCAAAGATTTCCTGAAGGTGCCGCTGGGAACGTATGCGCCCGCCGCGTTTTGGATCGTAGCTGTGCTGTTTGCCTCCGAGCATGGGCCCTATTGGGAGGTCGGCCTGGCGGCCGGAATCGTTTACAACTGGTGGATCGTCCACACCCGCAACCTGGCGGATTGTATGCTGGCGCACGCAGTCACAAACGGCCTCTTGGCGGTGTACGTGCTGACCACCGGTCAGTGGCAATACTGGCTATAACCGGATTCCCTTCCCGCGCGTCAGACATAATGACAGCCAGAAGTGAGTTTCTTCTCCCTGTCCCTGGCCCCGGACACGCGGCGCGTCGGGCCCCGCAATCCGGGGCCTTTTGACTGACAGGGTGCCACCCGCGGGTGCTCCAGTCCCAGGTGTCAACGCCCGCTGCTTCGCGTAAAAACCATGACGGCGCCATCCGGATCAGTGACCGAGACGGCGGTGGGAGTAGTCTTCACCGCCAGCCCCCGGCTCCGCAAGTCGCCCGCCGCGCGCTGTAGGTCCGTCACCGCGAAGAACAGCGCGGGTTTCGTGTCGTCGCCGGCTGGTTCGAGTTTCACCTCTTCGCCGGAGCCCCCGGGAAGGCGCAGATAGACTCCGCCGGCGCTCTCCTCGCGGGGCTCGAATGCCAGTTTGCCGGTATAGAACGCACGTGCGGCGGCAAGGTCCTTCACGGCCAGGGTCGCCCCCAACAGGTGCTGCGAAATGCGATTTTCCCCCAGGTGCTTGCCGTGGTCCTCGGAATGCATCGACCCCGGCATGTACTGGGTGTACTCGATGGTTTGGTTTTCCGGACCGCGAACCACCATCAGCATATTGCCGGCCCCCGCTTTCCGGACGGGCGATGGATTCAGGTCGCGCTTGACGTACTCGGCATACAAAGGCTCCAGGTCGCTGGATTCGTAGCACACGTGCATCAGCCCGCTGGGCTGGGAATTACGCGGGTACAGCTCGATGAACTGGCGATCGCCGATCTTGATAAACGCTTCCGTGGTCTGGCCGTCTCTGGTCATTTCGAAGGCCTGCTCGAAGCCCAGCTTCTGGTAAAACGCGCGCGCCGCCGCAATGTCGGCCACGCGGAAGGCCACATGCGCGATGCCGCTCAATACCGGGGACTGCGCCCACGAAAGCGTGGCCAAAAAAATTCCCATCCCTACGATTCGCTGGATCATTAAAATCACCGCACCTCGCTATGGACAATCATGCCGGTATTCCCGGTTCGGTGCAAGGCAGTTTGCGTCACAATGGGACCATGGCCAACATCAGGGAACTGGATGTCAACGGAACGCGGCGGCGGATCGATGCGGACGCCGGCCGTACGCTTCTCAGCGTCCTGAGAGAAGATCTCGATCTCACGGGCACGAAATACGGCTGCGGCGAAGGCCAATGCGCGGCCTGCACCGTGCTCATCGACGGCCAGCCGGCGCGGTCGTGCGTCACCAAGGTGGGCGCGGTGGCGGGCAAACGCATTGTCACCATCGAAGGGCTGGCGCCGGAAGGCAGGCTGCACCCGGTGCAGGAGGCCTTTCTGGAAGCCGACGCCATGCAGTGCGGCTACTGCACGGCGGGGATGATTCTGGGGGCGGTGGCGCTGTTGCGCGCCAATCCGAACCCCAGCGACGCGGAGATCGTCAGCGGCATGAACGGGCACATCTGCCGGTGCGGCACGTATCCCAGGATCGTCCGCGCGATTCACCGGGCGGCCGGGAAAGGAGGCCGGGCATGAGGCGGCGCGATTTCTTCGCGGCTTTGGGCGGGGGCATTGCCGTGCTGCTGGCGGAGGATGCCGGCGCGCAGCAAGCCGGGCGCGGCGGGAGGGGCGGGCAGATGCCCCAGGATGTCGGCGCGTGGCTGCACATTGGCGAGGATGGCGTGGTCACGGCATACACGGGCAAAGTGGATGTGGGGCAGAACTCGCGAACTTCGCTCACCGCCGCCGTGGCCGAGGAACTGCGCGTCCCTATGGCCTCGGTCCGGTTTATCATGGGCGACACCGCCCTTACGCCCTTCGACGGGGGCACCGCCGGCAGCGGGACCACTCCCAACATGTGGCCGCAGATCCGCCGCGCCGCCGCCACCGCGCGCGAGATGCTGCTGGACCTGGCGGCGCAGAACTGGAACGTTGACCGCTCCTCCATTTCGATAGCCAACGGCAAGGCGACCTCCGGCAGCCACACCGCCGGATTCGGCGAACTGACTCAAGGACAGAAACTCGTCAAGACCATCTCCTCGAATGTGCCGCTCACGCCGGCGACGGAATGGAAGGTGGCGGGGACCGCGGTGCCCAAGGTCGCCGGCCGCGAGATCGTGACGGGCGCGCACAAGTACCCATCCGATACCAAGCGCCCCGGCATGTTGTATGGGAAGATCCTGTACCCGCCGCAATTCGGCGCGAAGCTGGCATCGTTCGACCAATCGGCGGCGGAAGCCATTCCGGGAGTGAAGGTGGTGCACGAGGTCCTGGCTTCGCCGCGGGGAGCATTCGGCAGCGACGTGGTGGGGGTGGCGGCGCCCGATTCCGAGACGGCATCGAAAGCCGTGGCCGCACTGCGCGCGGAATGGACCCCGGCGGCTGCGCAGCCCTCCAGCAGCGACGTCTTTTCGTATTTCAAGCAGAACGCAGAGGGCGGGCCGGCTTCCAGTGCCGGACTGATTACCTATACGATCGCCTATATCGCGCACGTCCCGCTGGAGCCGCGCGCGGCGGTGGCCGAATGGAACGACGGCAAGCTCACCGTGTGGACCGGCACGCAAAGTCCTTTCGGCGTGCGCCGCGAACTCATGGAGCATTTCCAATTGCCCGAAGAGAGCGTGCGCGTGATCATGCCCGACACCGGTTCGGGCTATGGCGGCAAGCACCAGGGCGACGCCGCCCTGGAGGCGGCCATACTGGCCAAGGCCGCCGGCCGGCCCGTCCAGCGGAATTGGACGCGGGAAGAGGAAATGACCTGGGCCTATTTCCGCCCCGGCGCGGTCATCGAGGTGGCCGGCAAGGCGAATGCGGATGGCGCCATCGCGGAGTGGGAGTTTCACAACTACAACGCCGGGGCGTCGGCGCTGCGCACGCCGTACCATGTGCCCAACGCGCGCGAGCAGTTCCACCAGACGAAATCGCCGCTTCGGCAGGGGTCCTACCGTTGCCTGGCGGCCACGGCCAACAACTTCGTGCGCGAATGCTACATGGATGAGCTGGCCCGCTCCATTGGCATGGACCCGCTGGCGTTCCGCCTCAAGAACGCGTCCAACGACGAGCGCCTGCGCGCGGTGATCCAAGCCGCCGCCGAGCGGTTCGGCTGGGCCAGCCGGAAGAAGACGCCCAACCACGGGTTTGGCATGGCCGCGGGTTTCGAGAAGGGCGGCCACGTGGCTACCTGCGCCGAGATCAGTGTGACCAATGGCGAGGTCAAGGTGCTGCGCGTGGTCGAGGCCTTTGAATGCGGCGCGGTGGTCAACCCGGAGCACTTGCGCAACCAGGTGGAGGGCGCCATCGCCATGGGCTTGGGCGGAGCGCTGTTTGAGCACGTGGAATTCGCCGGCGGAAAAATCTCGAGCAACCGGCTGTCCCGCTACCGGGTGCCGCGTTTCGCCGACATGCCGGCCATCGAAAGCGTGCTCCTGGACCGCAAGGATTTGCCGTCCGCCGGCGCCGGCGAGTGCCCCATCATAGGGATTGCTCCGGCCGTGGGAAACGCCATTTTGGACGCCACGGGGCAGCCCGTGCGCTCGCTGCCCATGGCGCCCCAGGGCCTGGGCCGTTCCGCGAATACTGCGCACCTTTAGCCCGGATATCTCACAGGTCCGGTAGGCGATCCGGCAGGCGGGCGTACGAGCCAGCTTCGCCCCTTGTTTCTCCGGTCCGGAGCCACCCGGACGAGGTGGCAGGGGTTGAATCCCCCGGC
>Ga0187862_10004391_pt1 | contig 13426 bp, 21 predicted proteins | sample June2016WEW_10_1_FD_133003 | JGI IMG/M metagenome (GOLD analysis project Ga0187862, IMG submission 133003) | Peatland microbial communities from SPRUCE experiment site at the Marcell Experimental Forest, Minnesota, USA - June2016WEW_10_150 | ecosystem: Environmental > Terrestrial > Soil >...
ACCTTTTTATTAGTTATTGCCCCATTTCCCATCTGACAAAAGTCAGAAGGTTTTCAAAATTCAGAAAAACAGTCCTCTCCCGATTATTGCTATCTTTCTGTTGCTGATCGCATTATGTGGTATTGTTAGTGCAGATAATGTTTTAAATGCTTCTTTATCTACTGCGCAAGGCTATGCTTTTACTACTCCTGTAGAATACGCAGCAGTCTATCCTACATTAGCATTATATTTTAATAATGCTCAGGATTTATCTAATTTAAATTATGTATCAACTACAAATAACAAAATATTGTTTTCTTCTTGGAACCCTAATAATTTTAAATCGTGGTCGTCTCCTGCAAGTTTATTTTATGGTTCTAATTTGTTATGTAATGGTAATTTTTATGCAAGTTTTGTAAGTAATTCTTCGCCTACTCTCGCTTATTTTAATTTACAATACATACCATCTAATATTCTTACAAATTTAACAGGTGTATCCGGTCAAATTCCTGTAACTATAAGTATTTCTAATCCTCCTTCTCCATGGCCTGTCGCTGCATATTATGTAGGAACCCCAGGAACAGCACCACCAGTAGGAACGACTACCGCATATTTTACAGGGTATTCAAATTTTCCATTAGAAGCAACAGGTGTAGGTTTTACTAATTCAGCATCTTGGAATTATAATTTTATTAATAGTATTTCTCTTGTAAATAATGCAGGTACTCAAAGTACAATTAGTATTAACAGAATTTTTAATAGTACAGGAGTTTTATTAAGTTCTTATTCTGAAATTATTATTAATGATTCGCTTAGTAATATTTATTTGAATTCTGCTTCTTCAAATAATCAAGTATTTTCTTTTAATCCTCCTCAATTTGTTACTATTATAGATTTGAATACAGGCACACAATGGTCACAAGTTTTTAATTATGTTAATATTAATATGACTGCGCCAATTTTAAATGCTTCTATAAATACTCCATTATCATTACAATTAGTTTCAAGTAATGGAATTATACCAAGTGATATTAATGCAATTAGTTTTACAACTAATTTTCCCAATTCAAATAATATCCTACCAAATATTTTATATGATAACAACCAGACACAGAGAAATCCCCTGACTTTTTACAAAAAATCCGGAAATTGGTACCAGTCTGATGGAATAGGGTTTAATATTAATCTTGGATCCACTTTACCGAATACATTCACCACGACGTTTATCAATGCCGGTAATTACTATGTAACCGCGACCCTGAGCTCAAATTTGATAGGAGGATTTGCGGCAAACAATCCCTTAAGATTTTACATAACCGGTACAAACGCAGGAACATATGCTTATTTCACGATAAGTGATTCAAAAACCGGAAACCCGATCAGTGGATCAATACTAGGAATTTTTGATGTACCCAACCAAAAATGGACTAATACCACGCTAACATCAGGTTCGATCAATCTCCCTCTAAACACAAATTATTTTTATGCATATCAAGGAACTGCACCAAATTATCAGCCTTCGGCATTTAACACGCTCCTAATCCCAACCGGCGGGGGAAATGCCACTATTTCAATTGCCTTAATCCCTTCATCATTGGCGGTTACGGCCGGGAATACAACCATTTCAATTGCAGTTGTCAACGGACTAACCAATGCTCCCGTTTCCGGCGCGACTGTTACCGTTTCAGCCGCGAATGCAACCAATTATACCACCCAATCCCAGACAACAGTCAATGGAAATACCCTTTTCGTCGTACCTACTGGTAACACATATACGGCATCAGCAAGCGCCACGGGTTACCAATCGGGAAGTTTAATCGCTGTTGTCGGTTCAAGTCCGGTAACCCAGACAATATCCCTCACCCCCCTATCATCAGTACCGACAATCGCAACCTCGACAACCACCTACCCGGGGCAACAGCCATCAATCTACCCCACACTGAATGGTACTGTCACAAACCAGACCAATCCTTTCTTTGGCAATGCAATAGACTGGCTGGGATTTATGGGCGCAAAACCGTCAGAGATTGCATTAGTCCTCGCATTTCTTCTGATCCTTCTCGGCGGGGTCTGCGGATCAGCTGCATCAAGCGTTGGATTAGGATATGCGTACCAACCCGATCCTCTGGGTGCACTTGCGGGGGCCCTGCTTGGTTTCATCGCATCCGTAGCATTCGGATTCTTCCCGGCCTGGCTTGCAGTTGCGGCAGTGATCATCATTGCCTTCATCGTAGCCAGAAGGGCATGGGCGTGATCTGATATGCACCGCGAACAAGTTGCAGGCATGATCCTTACCTATTTCGTCCTTGCCAGTTTCCTGGTGGGGTACATCAACCTTACAGCAGCATCGGGGGATTTTGTCGACATCGGAAGTGGGGCTGCAATTCCCCACGAAGTTGTTTTCTCCAGTTTAGGGCTTTCCCCGGGATCGACATCCGCATCACAGTCATACACCCAGGGAACCTCCGGATTCTCCTCGAATATTACCATCCTGTCCGGTACATGGGTCCTCACACAAGGAGTGGGATATGTCCTTACGGGAACAGCCTTTTTACAGCCGTCGGTTGTAGCTATGATGAACGTGCAGTCCCAAAACGGCATCTATACGGTAAATTCACTCGTGAGCAACCCGACAAATCAACCGTTCTATGTATTTGCCCGGTATATCACTGGGTACTCAGGGAGCGATATAAAAATTGTATTTGCCTCTGATGGAGTGCACATCCCAAAATTTCCATTAACTTTTGGAGTTTTGGATGCGGGGGACGATTATTTTTATCCCCTGCCAAACGCACAACAGACATTATCAGGGGGATCAACCATCACTACGATCCTGACAGATACGGTCAGTTCCCAGACATCAAATAATCCCGATTATTCAAGCACCCTCGTCGTACAAAAAGACGGCGTAACCCTGTTCCAGATCACAACCCGATCAATGTTGCCGGGGTATACTACCTCAGCTATGACAAAATATGCAGCCGCAGGATCCGATACGGTCGGATTTGCTGTTGAGGGATTCCCGAATACTAATGTCCTGGATACTTCGGCACTCGTTGTCAGTGGAACCACCGGGAACAATATCCTCGATGGAATCTATAATGCATGGTTCTCGGTGCTCGGTGGTCTATCTACCGTAGGGAAAGTAATGGCGATCTTCGGGGCCGCGTTAGGATTCGCACAAACAGCAGTCGTCCCGGCTTGGCTCTCTGCAATTCTCCTTGCGCCCGCAGCAGCCGTATTAATCCTCATCGCATTGTCATACTTCCCCGGTGTGGGTGGTGGTTAAATGAATGAAACGATACATCCTTTACTTCCCGATTATGATATCCTGCCTTACCGGTGGTTATCTCCTACTGCAATTCCTGACTGTTCCGGATTTCGTGAAGGGCGTAATGCTCTTCTCCCTCTCTCAATCGGTGCATGATCTATGGCACGACTCACAAAAACCCTGATATTCCTGGTTGGCCTTGTAAGCCTCATGGCATGCGTACAGGCCATTACAACCTTCCCGATCACAGTTGACCACGCAACAGACACTTCTATTGTCTGGAACCTGTCTGCGATGCCAGCGAACCCGGTAAACCAGTCAGTCTATATTGACGGTATCCTTACGAGTTCAACAATTCCACCGAATAATATCATCATCCAATCCAATCTGAAATCAGGAGAATGGCACAGCATATCAGTTACAGCTGACACTCTCTTGGTGGTGTATCAAGGATCGAATACTACTGTAACCACAAATACCCGTGACTCGGCAGTCTGGAATTTTGTTTATATCTATTTCTTTGCCCTGATCACTGTCCTCCTGATACTCTGCGGCATGGGTATCGCGCGAATATTTTACCTCGGGGGATTTGTAACCGCACTAATCGGGGTATCGATGAATATCCAGCCGACAATATTACTGAATTTCACCTATATCACCTTCTGGATCTACATTGCACTGATCCTCATCTCGCTCGTATTCCTCGCAGTAAATCCGAGTAAAGGAGACTAATCATGTCAAAAAAAGAACTCGATCCACAAATAAAAATTACTATCGGTGACGGCAGGGGAAAAAATGGGGAAATGGAAAAGAAACAGCCCAATACTTTTAGGGGCCATGATGCCCCGGCAAAGGCTGTCCGATTTCTGCGGGATAAATTCCCGGGTCAGGTAAATGGGAAAGGTGAAGCGTGATATGGGCTTGTCAGATCTTTTCAATAAGCAAAAGTACGTAATACGCACCATCTTTAACGGCCAACTGGTATCCCGTAAATCGGAACGGGTGCAAGGCCAGTCCGCGTTTTATCTCAAGAAATCCAAACTTGCGTACATGATCCCGGATCGCTCGCCAATCAACGAGGGGAATAGTCACCTTATCGACTACGAGATATCCGATGCCTGCCCGCTCGCGGATCTCCGCGACATTGCCCCGGACATGATCTGGGAGCTTGAACACCAGATCGTAAGTGCATATTCAAAAGCAGTCGATCTTACCCTTAACGACCCGGAAAAACTCTTGGAAAACTGTCCCCTGTCTGACATCGAAAGGATCCAGCTCGAAAAAGCAAAGGGATGGCTTGACCGGTACAAAGCCGGCCCCATGCTTGGGCGGTTCTATAACCTCTGGCGGTGGGGCTACCTAAAAGGAGAGGCTTGGTATAAGGCTCTCGTTTACGTCCCATCCCCGGAAATGCTGGTATTCCCCAAGAAATATGTAAGGGTTGGCGTGCATCCAAAAGTATTCTACGCACTTGAAAAAAGTACCATGGCAACGGACATCATCCGCAGGCAGGAACCCCCCTGGGAATGGCTCAAAGAGCTGATCATCCCGGTCCTGGTATTTGCCGTGATATGTTTCATCATCTATAAGCTGGCGTGATCTGCGATGACCGAAGAAATAATTATCCAGAAACAGGAAAAAGCTTCCCCTATCCAGTCAGCCATCAATAATATGAAGAGGGGAGGACAGCAGATCACCATCGGGCCCCAAGAGAGCGACGCCGAGATCATGCTAAAGATGATGGACAAGATCCTGTCGAACGACAACATGGAGCAGAAATCCCGGCTCATCTTTGAGAATATCCGGGCTATGTGTCAATCGGTAGTATTCACCAAGTGCATGATCGACGGGACATTTTTCACTCCACTCCCGGCAGTTGACGGAATTCAATTTGTTTCCCCAGACGAAATCAGGAACCTCGACGAATTCAAAGACTATCCGGAATTCAGGAAATGGAAGGATCAGGAAACCATTATCACCGACCTTAAAGTCCTCTCCGAGGAAATGCTCAAGCGGATTGTATCGGAGCAGGGGGCGGGAAGGCAGGACATTATCGCGTTGGCGCATGCCTTCTCCTTCCAGATCCAGCAGCATCAACACGAGAAAAGCATTGCGGATTCCCTCATCGGGTTAAAGAGGTAAATTAATGTCCGAAGAAATTCTTACGTATGAAAAACTTCTTGACGAACACAACGAAACCAAGCAAGAAAAGATCAAAGACGAAAAAAGGAAAAAGGGAAAAGAAACAGCTGATTCGTTCCTCCTCGCAGCGGTAGCAGCAGGCGCTATAACCGCCCTGTGGTCTTTTGCGGTCATCGGGCTCCCCTTCGCGTTCTGGGCCGCAGGCATTCTGTCTTGGGCAGATTATGGGGAGCGAGCCCTCAATCTCCTTGAGGGATGCCTCCTGTTCTATGTCGCATGGCACTTCATCTTTGCATTCATCGTAAGGTACCAAGAAGAGATCAATGCATGGGGCAAAGAACACCACTTCAAATGGGCTGAACAAGATCTATGATGACCGGCATAGTGGGGAAACTATTCACTCTCTCCACTTCTCGCAGTCCTGTGCCGATGGAAGATGATATTATGTGCGGGAATGGCAAAACCATGGCGAATGCGTATTTTTGCCTTCTCGATTCTATCGACAGGGACCGGTGGGTCATTACCAATTATCATACCGATTTCTCTACATACATGGGTGCGCAGGAAATTTTCGACGAATTCTTTGAGAGAGAAAACGTTACGTATGGCATTACAGAAATCCAGAAATTCTTAAACTCTCTCGGGAAAACTCAAAATAAGGTGTGGGTAGAAGGAGCAGTGAGCCAGAGAAGAAAGCTAGGCGCGGATATTATCTGGGACTCACAACGTGTCATGTCAGTTGATAACAGGATCAGGGAGCACACGAAAGTCTATCTTATCCCCAAGAAATTCCATAAACATGATGGCACACCATGTTTTGATGAAGATTGTATGCAACCGCATTTTATCAAAGTCTATTGCGATAAACCCCTTGGCATTATCGATCCAATCGCTGTAATTGACTGCGAAGAGATGGGAGCGCATTATAACACAAATGAATTATGCCTTGACAATCTGGCAGCACCCGGGGTGAGATGATGTTAAACCTTACCAGCCAGTTGTGTAATAACGGATTCACCTGCGCTCAACTGCAGATGGGTTTAGCAGACTGGGTATTTCTGCACGTAGGGCTCTACGGATTCACGGCGATAATGGTTTTTATCATCGTCTTGCCGTATGCAACGAACGAACTTATCCGGAAAAAAACCGGGGTTGATCTGATTCAATCATTTATTGATGAATTCAGGAAGGGAAACGATGAAAACTAAATGGGATATTGATTGGGCATGGGTATCCCTTATGATTATCTGTGCCGGTATAGGCATTTCGTATAGCGGGCCTCTTGGCGGTGCTGTTATCCTGATGGCGATCTCTCTCCTCACTCACGAGCTGGTGCATTTTTACGCAGCGAAATCCCTTGGAGTCACGGTAATCGTCGTCTCTTTAGGGTGGCATCCGTTTATTGATATCCAATCATATAATCACCAGGCAATCGCACGGGTATATCTCGCAGGATTTATCTGGGAATATACCCTTCTTTGCGGAATTCTCGCAGCGTTAATTATTACTGGGAATCTGGTTTTTGGAATAGCAGGATCCCTGTTTTTCCTCTCGCACGTCTGGAAACAATGTACCGATAATCGATCTGATTCACATCAGTATCTATTTTTCAGAGATTGGCACATTAAAGAGGTTAATATTAAATAATAATACTGATAACAGGGTATTGCGTGTGAAGGATCAGTCTTTGAGACTCTACTGATCGGACACACGCCCATGTGATAATTATGACAAACGAAATTCAACCAAATCAAAATCTCTTTACATGCACGGTAAAGAAATCGTGGAATGTGACACAGAAATGGGTGCTCTACGCTTCGTATGCAGTAGTGGGGATGACTGCGGCAATCTTGGCATGTGTCGGCGCATGGGTACTTTTTGGTGCACTGTACCCGGCACTCTTGGCGATATGGGACTGCTCGGGGTTGATTGTATTCACGATCTGGTTTATCCTCCCGTCAATTCCGTGGTATTGTTACGTGATAGTGGTGGCCTTGGCAGCGATACTAATATATTCGCTGTTGTGGTGCATAGCACGGAACCTCACGGAAGATGATTGGCAGAGTGGTAGTGCGAAGGACATCTCAGAAGAGATAACACTCGTCCTCACCCTCCTCGTCCTCACCCTCCTCGCCCTCGCCCTCGCCCTCGCCTTCGCCTTCGCCCTCGCCTTCGCCCTGTTCATTTCGAAAGATTCCAAAGCATTTCTATTCATAGGGGCGTATCTACATTATCGTAAGAGGACGCAAAAACAGGGGTAAACCAATGCCAAAGAAAACGTCAATCCCCCCAAAGATGACAGGAATGGATCGGCTGCTCTTATGGCTCGGCAGGAATGACAAGCACGTCCCGGCCTGCCCTTATTGTGGGCAGACCAACCAAGATGATATCATCATGGTTGGTGATACGCGCAACGGTAACCCCATTTACGTAGATTTCAAATGCTCGGTCTGTGGAGCCCACAATGTTTTCTCTGCACCGAAATTTCTTAAGGAGTTGAAACTATCATGAAAAACAGCATAATCCCAACGGAATACGATTTTGAAGGCATCGGAATACACGAAGCCCTCATAATGCAGGCACGAATCAACGAACGCATCGAGACAATGAAAGAGGAGGAAAAGCAGACCAGCCCGGTCCAAGCAGTGACCGGCGAACTTGAACTCCTCTCACTCGCTCTCGATCATCACATCACCCAGGATATCAAGCGGCAGGAAACGGACAAAACCCGGGCGAGGATCAAAGAAGCAGCCGACCGGGCGCACTCAAAAGAAATCAACGATCGTATGGGTGCATCGAATGATGAAATCCCCCCGGACGCGGGCATTCAGCAGGACTCAATCAGGTGATCAGTATGTGCCACGGTCTTGCTATTATCGCACGCAGAAAAGGAAAATCCGGATGGGAAATCAAAGCAGACGTTGGTGAACACTCTCACGAGGCACTAGGAGCAGACGATCACTGCATCCGGCTAGAGCTTCTCTACCCATCAGAAATCCGTTTTGATTTCCGGGACCAAACGTCTATCGACACCCTAGTAAAAAACGGAGTAATATCCCGTTCAGATTCGGATATTGGAAGGATCCCCCAGCTCCCGGAAGAGCTCATGGTTAACGTGTGGACCCACCTGGCAGCACACCCAGAGCTCCAGAAACAGTACCCCGTATGTCACTTAGAAGAATCAAACATCCATCATGGAATTTTCGGCGACGGGTCAGAATTCGGCCACGAGTCAAAATTCGGCGACGGGTCAAAATTCGGCGACGGGTCAGAATTCGGCCACGAGTCAGAATTCGGCAACTGGTCAAAATTCGGCAACGAGTCAAAATTCGGCGACGAGTCAAAATTCGGCAACTGGTCAAAATTCGGCAACGAGTCAAAATTCGGCAACTGGTCAAAATTCGGCAACTGGTCAGAATTCGGCCACGAGTCAGAATTCGGCGACGGGTCAAAATTCGGCGACGAGTCAAAATTCGGCCACGAGTCAGAATTCGGCAACTGGTCAAAATTCGGCAACGGGTCAGAATTCGGCAACTGGTCAAAATTCGGCAACGAGTCAAAATTCGGCAACGGGTCAAAATTCGGCAACTGGTCAGAATTCGGCCACGAGTCAGAATTCGGCAACTGGTCAAAATTCGGCCACGAGTCAGAATTCGGCGACGAGTCAAAATTCGGCGACGAGTCAAAATTCGGCAACGGGTCAAAATTCGGCGACTGGTCAAAATTCGGCGACGAGTCAAAATTCGGCGACGGGTCAGAATTCGGCCACGAGTCAAAATTCGGCGACGGGTCAGAATTCGGCCACGAGTCAAAATTCGGCGACTGGTCAGAATTCGGCGACGAGTCAAAATTCGGCAACGAGTCAAAATTCGGCGACGAGTCAAAATTCGGCAACGGGTCAGAATTCGGCTTTAAAACCGGTTTCGGATTCAATATTTCATTCGGAGCGAATTGTAAAATCCAGTTTGAATTATCAGGAGCATTTTTGCCCTTCAGACTGAATGACAAAAACGAGCCAGAACCGATCACATAACCCTTTTTAAACTCTCAAAATAATGGGGTATATGATGGTAACAAAAATTACAATCTATGGGTGGATTCTCCCCAACGATCCTGTGATGGGGCAGGGTAGCGGGACACTTGTTGATCTCACCTATTTTGTGAACGACGATAATATCCGATATGAGGACATCCTCACCATCATCGAACGCCAGGCCAACAAAAAAATGATCCGCAATAAATATGAGGACTACGGGGATGTTGTGGATCGTGTCGTGATTGAAAACTGGGACCCGTATATCAAGAACATCACTATCGGGGCTGAACAAACAGAACAAATCTATCCCCAAGGGAGGTATATGTAATGCCAGAAATTGATCTATCAGAACCCATTCCCATAGAAGCATGGCCAGCAGATCCCAACTATCTAGCCGGAGTAGAGCTGTATTTAGTCAGTAAATATCAGCCGGAGTTTTATGAGAGCACGATCTTTAAAATTCGTTCTGCTGCTTTTAAACGCGAAAAATTAATGAAAGAACATCATGTAGTACTCCCGGATCTCCAATCCCTAGGAGATGAACTTACACGGGACCTCTCCACAATCCAATGGACTCCGAAACGAAGCGGTCGCCATGCGACGGGTAGAAGCAGGGAACGGCCAGGGATCGGCAATGCCTATCAACAGGAGCTTGATCGCATATGACCCCCACCTTAGAACAACGCGGAAAGAAACTTGCAAGCTCGCGGAAATGGTATCAGACCGAACGGCAACAAATCCTTTTACGGCTCGGAGGCAAGTGCTCGAAATGTGGCAGCACGGAAAATCTTGACGTGCGGGATTCACACGCGGCCCGAGGGGGGGGATGTCGAGAGTACGGGAATGGAGAGAATCAGATGCACCGGAGAAGCTGGCACTTCTCTGCCGATCATGTCATGAGGCGTTATAATGCACTGGTATCATTGGTATTGTAATAAGTGCGGGTCAAAAGGACTCACCCGGAACCGGGGATACAAATGCTGTGACGAATCGAGCACGAGAATACGCCCCGCGACAGAAGAAGAGATGGAGAAAACATATGCCGCTCTTTGAAAATCCCCCCATCGGATCGTTCGTCACATCCGATATTGACACATTTATGGACTATTTCCTGATGCCCGACGAAGAAGTACCGGACGGCATCAAATCTGGTATAACCATCGAACACGTGCGAGTGCGGCATCACCGGATCGAACAGAGATTGAATCTTACCATCACGGCATTTTACCGAAGGTCATCAAATGGCCATATCCACGTTCGGTTGATGTTCCCATGCGAAATCACTGTACTGGACGCATTCCTCATAAGATCGTGTCTCTATGATGATATGACACGGTTTCAGCTCGATCATGCCAGGTATCTGCTTACGGGGTCTCTGCACGAAATGAACCGGACTTTTGATGAAAAGTACAATGCAGCCGACGGTCAGGTCCGGAGAGCTGGGCCGTGGATCCCGCTCGATATTGGGCGGGATGATCTGAAAGGCGATGCCCTGAAAGATTTCATGATGTTTGATTTCGAGGAAGCACATAAGAAATCCCAGAAAAATGGGACAGAAAAGAAAATTGAAAAAGACGATAACCAAAGAGTTCTGGGATTCGTATAACCTTTTTATCTCCGGTCCGGGAGTGATGAGGGGGCACGGGAAGACCCCGCCCTTTAGGACGGGGATGAAGTGCCTCCCGCATCGTCACATCCCGCGCCTATCAGCAATACATTGGAATAACGAGCGTTTAAAGATTGAGCATTATAATGGGCGTTGTTTGTAATGTCTGTTACATGCCAGTTACATAATCAGCCGCTAACAATTGTATGCGACCAATAGAAAGGTATATCTACTAATGAGGCGTATAAGATTGTATGCAACCAATAACTGATAACTGCAATTCGTGCAAGAATGCCAAGTTCACGTGTCTCCCTCCACAAATGATAGCAATCTGTGATAAGCACGGGGTAGGCATTTCGAGTCACGGCATTGAGATTTTAAAGATCGTAGGATGCAAATCCTATAATTATGACGGAAAAGGATTAAACGACTTGGAGCGTTCAAGAAAATGACCAAGCAAACATACCCACTACAACCATGTTTCGGGATTGAATATGAGGCAGGAACGATATTCTGCGACAATTGCCGCGACAGAAAAGAATGTAGGGTAAAAAAAGAAACGGGGTGCATCCCGGAAATAATAAAAGGTGCATTATGACCGGCAAAACAAAATACGACCTAGACCGGGGAAACCACGTTGTCTACAGTCTGCACTATCACATCATTTTTGTGATTAAGTACCGACGAAAAGTACTTTACAACGATAAGATCCGCGAGCGCCTAAAAGAGATTTTCCGTGAGCTTGCACCCGGGCTCAAGATTGAGATCACCGGTATGGAACCGGCTCTTGATCACATCCACATGCTTGTCAAGGCAACCCCGAGCACAGATCTCGAAAAGGTTTTCAATACCCTGAAAGGAGTATCGAGCCGGTATCTCCGTCAAGAGTTCCTGGAGATAAAAAGCCTGCTTTGGGGAGATTCGTTCTGGTCAGATTCCAAGTTCATAGCATCCACCGGGCAGGTATCGCTTGATGTACTGATGAAATACGTGGAGAGTCAGAATGAACCGAAGGTGAAGAAATGATACAAACACAGGATGATGCAGAACGATATTGTCCTATGAACAGTAAGTGCAGAGGAGACAATCAAACAGCTCTTTGCAACGATGATAGATTCAACGAGGGAACCTGCAAACTTGATAATGAGAGATGCCGGTATTCGACATGCTCAACGCTTAAAAGAATGATGGAATATTCCGGTGATATTCCGTGAATGCCAACAGCCTACTAGAAGCCCCATCCTTTAGGGTGGGGAGCCCTCAATTCACTCAAAAACAATATTTTTTCCTGCACCATCGCCACATCCCGAGAAGAATTGCCGTGCAAATTAAAAGCAAGGAATAGAGCCAAATCAAAAGAACGATTGCAAGAGAAGCAGGGGTCACCTGATCACCCTCTCAAATGCATCCAGGGATTCTTTCGGGATCCGCCAACGTCCCCTTATCTTTGTGGCCCCGAGCTCTCCGGACCTGATCGCCCGGTGGATCGTCTCTTCACAGAGTCCGAGCCGGCCCGCGATCTGTTGGGGGGTGAAATAATATTTTTCTTCGGTCATTATCCACACGCTCCGAAAAGTCCCCATCGTGTGACACACGGCTCAAAAGTATTCGAATATATCCCAAAGTGGGAACCATCATCAAAACCGATATGCACGCCGAGTAACCATCCTACAAATTTTATTACCGTTAGGATCACGACAAGTAAAAATAGTATATTGATTATCGTTTCGAACGTGTCACATTTCATGATTTCTCGCCCTCCTCATCGAGCATGTCCCACCTGGAAACACCGGGGACAATCTCCTTATTCATATACCATAATACCACTGAACTGGCAATACCCATCACAGTTATCACGCCCCCACCAATACAGGATATAGTAGTGAATATAATGCTTGGTAAGGGATCTGGAATCACAATCGTCAATCCCATAAAAAGACAGCCCCGCCCGCCACAGCCTCTCCTGCGCTCTTTTCGCGATATTGGTGAGAGGTCACAGTGACAATGATCTTCATGCGCTCGTTGACATCATTGGACTGGATCAGGGTCATCAGCTCATCGTAGGTAATTATGTATTTCAGCGGTTCGGTCATGGTGATGCTCTCCAGAGTGCATCACAGGCCCGGCGCTTGATATCGTAGATGGTCTTTTCGATCATGATTAGTACATCCCCTCCATTATAGCCCGGTTTTCGAGAATGGATTTTGCCACGTGGTATGTACCGCAGGCCCACCCGTACTCAAAGTCACCCGGGTTGTCTTTTAGCAGAGTCTCCACATAGGTTCCTATTGCCGCCGACACGGTAATGTCATCAATCGATCCTAACAGCCCGTATGAGGTTCCGGATACGGGCCTGGTAAGGAGGATCCCTTCATCTTCTTTTGTTGCCATA
>Ga0187862_10004395_pt1 | contig 13413 bp, 25 predicted proteins | sample June2016WEW_10_1_FD_133003 | JGI IMG/M metagenome (GOLD analysis project Ga0187862, IMG submission 133003) | Peatland microbial communities from SPRUCE experiment site at the Marcell Experimental Forest, Minnesota, USA - June2016WEW_10_150 | ecosystem: Environmental > Terrestrial > Soil >...
AAGGTGGGTGAAGAGGTTGAAATTGTCGGATTTCGTCCTACTTTCAAGACAGTTTGCACGGGCGTTGAAATGTTCCGCAAGACCCTGGATTCGGGCCAGGCGGGCGACAATGTAGGTGTGCTTTTGCGTGGAACCAAACGAGACGAGGTCGAGCGCGGCCAGGTTGTTGCAAAACCCGGTTCGATAACGCCCCATACCAAGTTCAAGGCGGAAGTCTACGTGCTGAAAAAAGAGGAAGGCGGGCGGCATACTCCTTTCTTCCCGGGCTACCGGCCGCAGTTCTATTTCAGAACCACTGACGTTACCGGCGTCATGACCCTGCCCGAAGGGGTCGAAATGGTTATGCCCGGCGACAATATAAGTTGTGAGGTAGAGCTTATTACTCCGGTCGCTCTCGAAAAAGAGTTACGATTCGCTATTCGCGAAGGAGGCCGCACCGTGGGAGCGGGAGTTCTTACCGAGATCATCAATTAGTTTAATTTCGCAACAGGGCAACCGGAGCCTGGCTCCGGTTGTCTATTTGATAGGAAGGCAAATGATGACGAATCAGAGAATTCGCATCCGACTGAAGGCTTACGATCACAAGCTGCTCGATCAATCCACCAATGAGATCGTGGTAACGGCGAAAAAGACTGGTGCGCGGGTGGCCGGACCGATACCGCTTCCTACAAAAATCAACCGGTACACCGTCCTGCGTTCTCCTCACGTCGACAAGAAGTCGCGAGAGCAGTTCGAGATACGAGTCCACAAGCGTCTGATCGACATTCTGGATCCGACCCAGCAAACGGTCGACTCCCTTATGAAACTGGACCTCTCCGCCGGGGTCGATGTCGAAATCAAGCTCTAGGATTTCAGGCGGCAGTCAGTGAAAGAGAGTAATAGCTCATGATTACGGCAATTATAGGACGCAAACTCGATATGACCCAGGTTTTCTCAGACGACGGCGCCGTCTATCCGGTAACCCTCGTCCAAGCCGGTCCGTGCACGATAACCCAGGTAAAGACCCATGAAAAGGACGGCTACTCTGCTCTGCAGATAGGTTTTGGGACAAAGAAGCCAAAAAGCGTAAATCGTCCGATGAAGGGCCATCTTGACAAGGTGGGAAAAGGCTACTTCGAGGTCCTGCGTGAGGTCCCGACTGAAAATCCCTTGGAACACAACCCCGGCGATCAGGTACTTGCCGAGATGTTCGAGATTGGCGATCGCGTCGATATAATCGGGAAGAGCAAGGGTAAGGGGTTTGCCGGCACCATCAAACGCTGGAGGTTCCAACGCGGCCCCAGCGGCCACGGCTCCAAGAACGTCCGCGAGCCGGGTTCAACCGGTATGGCAACCTACCCGGGCCGAGTCATCAAGGGCAAGAAGATGCCAGGGCAGAAAGGCAACAAGCGAACGACCGTTTTGAATCTCAAGGTTGTGGACGTTCGCGCCGAAGACAACCTCCTGCTGATCCACGGCGCCGTTCCGGGCTCAAAGAATGGAATCGTAATCATTCGCAAGACAAACCGGGTGCAATAGAGGTGCGGGCATAGACGAAACAGATTTTTGGGGAATTTTTGAGGATTACCATGCCAACTGTGGATGTTTTTAACTTGGACAGAGAAGTGACAGGCCAGCTCGAACTCAGTGACGCCATATTCGGTGTGCCTGTGAAATCTCACGTACTCCATGAGGTCGTGATCTATCAGCTGGCCAAACGCCGAGCCGGAACCGCGAAGGCCAAAGGCCGCAGCGAAGTCAGGGGCGGAGGCAAAAAACCCTGGCGGCAAAAGGGCACCGGACGCGCTCGGGCTGGAACCAGCCGGTCCCCCATCTGGCGCGGAGGCGGGACCATTCATGGTCCCCAGCCCAGGGATTACGAGATGCGTATACCCAAAAAAGTCAGGCGCCTGGCGCTCAAGATGGCCCTCAGCCAGAAGGTGCTCGATGACGGGTTCAAGGTGATCGACCAGTTAAAACTCGACAGGATTCGGACCAAAGATTTCGTAGAGCTGCTTGATCGGTTCGAACTTGGCAAGACCCTCGTCGTACTGCCCGAGCCGGACGAAATCATAGAGAAATCCGCTCGCAATATTCCCAGCGTTAAAATCCTGCGCTCCGAAGGACTAAACGTCTACGATCTGCTGAACTATCATTCGGTGATCCTCAGCAGGGAATGCGTAGGCAGGATCGAGGAGGCGCTGGCATGAACTCGAAGACATACCGGATATTGAAACGTCCCCTGATAACTGAGAAAAGCACCACCGAAAAGGACCAGAGAAACAAGCTTTTCTTCGAAGTGGATCGAAAGGCGAACAAGATCGAAATCAAGGAGGCGGTGGAAAAAGTTTTCAAGGTCAACGTCCTCGATGTGGCCACATTGAGCATGAAGGGGAAGTTAAAAAGGGTTGGCCGACATTTTACGAAGTCGCCTGATTGGAAGAAGGCTGTCGTAACCATCAAACCCGGACAGCGGGTCGAGTTTTTTGAAGGCGTCTAGCCGGGAGAGGAAAAGGTAAAATGGCAATCAGGAAAGTGAAGCCGACATCAGCCGGCCGTCGGTTCCAGACATATGCCACCTTCGAGGAAATAACGGCCGATAGGCCGCAAAAGAGCCTGCTCAAACCCTTGCGCAAATCCGGCGGCCGCAACAACGCAGGCCGCGTTACGGCATGGCAGCGCGGAGGCGGCCACAAGCGGCGCTACCGCGTGATCGACTTCAAGCGCAATAAGGATGGTATTCCTGCAAGGGTAGCGACCGTTGAGTACGATCCTAACCGCTCGGCCCATATCGCTCTGCTGTTCTATGCCGACGGGGAAAAGCGCTACATTCTTGCCCCCGTTGGACTCAAGGTCGGGGATAAGGTCATGACCGGCCCTGAATCCGACATAAAAGCGGGCAATTGCCTCAAGCTTGCAAACCTGCCGCTTGGCACCGTCGTACACAATATAGAGATGAGGCCGGGCAAAGGCGGCCAGTTGGCGCGTTCGGCAGGTACGAGCGCTCAGCTCATCGCCCGTGAAGGAAAGTACGCCACACTTCGCATGCCTTCGGGCGAGATGCGCCTGGTCTCTGTTGAGTGCAAGGCTACCGTTGGCCAGGTTGGCAATATAGATCACGAAAATGTTTCGCTCGGAAAAGCCGGGCGCCCGCGCTGGGCGGGAAAAAGACCCCACGTGCGCGGCGTTGCGATGAACCCTGTGGACCACCCGATGGGTGGCGGCGAGGGAAGAAGTTCCGGAGGACGCCATCCCTGTACTCCGTGGGGTGTTCCCACCAAGGGATATCGCACTCGCACGGCCAAACAGAGCGATAAGTTCATACTTCATCGCCGCAAGTAGGAGGCCGATAGCTCATTATCTGAGCTGACAGGCGCCCGCCTTGCGGAGCGTGGAGATACTGGCTGCGGCTCAGCCGCTGGCCGAACAGATGCGGTACAGGAGGATAAAGTGCCTCGGTCTTTAAAAAAAGGGCCATTTGTTGACGACCACCTGGTCGGAAAGATTACGAAAGCCAAAGATACCGGCGACCGCAAAGTCATCAAGACCTGGTCGCGCAGATCCACCATCTTGCCTGAATTCGTCGGAATCACCCTTGCCGTGCACAACGGAAAGAAGTTCATTCCGGTTTTCGTCAGCGAGAATATGGTTGGACACAAGCTGGGTGAGTTCTCTCCGACCAGGACTTTTTATGGCCATGCTGGAGATAAGAAGTCCAAAGTAAAAGGGAAGAAATAATGGAAGCGAGAGCCGTTAGCAAATACCTGCGGGTTTCCGCGCAGAAGACTCGCCTGGTCGCCGATATGGTCCGAGGCAAAAAGGTCGATGAGGCACTGATTCTGCTCAGGTTTACGCCCAAAAAAAGCGGCCGGCTCATAACGAAGGTGCTCCGCTCGGCCATGGCAAACGCCGAAAATACCAAGGCGGTTGACTTGGAAAAGCTCTATATCAAGACAATAAAAATCGATCAGGGGCCGCGGCTAAAAAGGTTTCGCCCGCGGGCTATGGGTAGGGCGACCAAGATAATCAAGCCCTCGAGCCACATAACAGTTGTCTTGGATGAGAAGAAATAAATCTCCCCGCATGGAGCGCGATTTTGGTGCCGGCGTGCCGGTCCATATTGTGTGCAAGTTCAGTCATTCCGGCGGAAACCGGAATGGCTGATCGGGGGGTTATAATTATTTATTTGAAATCGCCCGTATGGAGGTGACGTTTGGGACAAAAAGTTCATCCAACAGGGTTCCGGCTCGGAATAATTAAGACCTGGGATTCGAAATGGTTTGCAACCAGGGGCTATTCCAAGCTCGTTTTCGAGGACCGCAAGATCCGTGATTACATTAAAGAGCGGCTGTTCCACGCCGGTATCTCCAAAATCGAGATCGAGCGCGCCGCCAACAAGGTAAAGATCCGGATCCATACGGCCCGGCCCGGAATTGTCATCGGCAAGAAGGGCGCCGAGATCGAGGTGCTCAGGCGCGATTTAGAGCGCCGTTTCAAGCGGGAAGTCCTGATCGATATCCAGGAAGTACGCCGTCCCGAACTCGACGCCACCTTGGTTGCCGAAAATATAGCTCTTCAGCTTGTAAGGCGTGTGGCCTTCCGCCGCGCAATGAAGCGCGCGGTCAGCTCCGCCCTCAAGTTCGGGGCCAAGGGCGTAAGGGTTGCCTCGGCCGGCAGGCTTGGCGGGGCTGAAATGGCCCGGCGGGAATGGTATCGCGAGGGCAGGGTCCCGCTTCACACTCTTCGGGCCGACATAGATTACGGCACGGCCCTTGCCAGGACCACATACGGCATCATCGGCGTGAAGGTCTGGATATTCAAGGGCGAAGTGCTGCCCTAAGGGTTGGCGAGTCCAAAGAAGTTTAAACCGCCGGAGCAAGCAGCGGGAAGCGGGAAGCACGAAGTCATCCCGCTCCATGCTTCCTGCTCCCTGCTTCCACTAGAGGAAGAAATGTAATGTTAGCTCCAAAAAGAGTCAAATTCAGAAAAGTGCAGAAGGGTCGCATGAGGGGTGCTGCGTACCGGGGAAGTGAGGTCAGCTTTGGCGACTTCGGGCTTAAGGCTCTTGGCCCGGGCTACGTTACCGCCAGGCAGATCGAGGCGGCCCGCGTCGCCATTACGCGCCACGTAAAACGTGGAGGCAAGGTTTGGATTCGAATGTTCCCCGATAAACCCTTCACGAAAAAGCCCGCCGAAACTCGAATGGGAAAAGGCAAGGGTTCACCCGAAGGCTGGATGGCCGTTGTCAGGCCGGGCCGGATTCTCTACGAAATAAAGGGCGTGAATGAAGCCGTTGCGCGGGAGGCGCTCAACCTCGCCTCTCAAAAGCTTCCGGTGCCCACTCGTTTCGTATCGAGGCAGGATATACTATGAAAGCGAGCGCTCTGCGGGAAATGACTAAAGATGAGTTGATTGCCAAGCTCAACGAGATCCTGGAAGCCCAGTTTAATCTCACGTTTCAACAGGCCACTGGGCAACTGGACAACACCGCCCAGCTTCCGAAGAATAAAAAGGACATCGCGCGGATTCTCACGATTTTGTCCGAGATGGACCGCAGAGCCGCAGAATAAGGGCAGAGGTATCATGGAAGAACAAAAAGCTACCAGGAAAACTCGAGTCGGTAAGGTTATGAGCAACAAAATGGACAAGACCGTGGTGGTCATGGTCGAACGGCTGATTCAGGACACTAAATACCGCAAGTACGTTCGGCGCAGGAACACCTTCAAGGCCCACGACCCGCAGAATGCATGCTCTGTTGGAGACCACGTGCTTATCGAGGAAAGCAGGCCGATCAGCAAGGAAAAGCGCTGGCTGGTTGTCAAGGTCCTGGAGAAGTCGGCCTTCTGATTGAGCAGCGGCTGGTGTCCGCCAAAGACATGTGGAGTTATAGATGATTCAATCGGAAACTCAATTGAACGCCGCTGATAATTCCGGGGCCAAGCGGCTTTATTGCATCAAGGTGCTCGGTGGAACCCGCAGGCGTTACGCTTCGGTGGGCGATATCATTGTGGTGTCTGTCCAAGAGGCCATTCCCAACGCGAAAGTTAAGAAGGGTGACGTGCTCAAGGCGGTTGTCGTGCGCACAAAGAAAGAAGTCCGCCGCCCGGATGGTTCGTATATAAAGTTCGACGATAATTCGGCAGTGCTGATCAATGCTGCCAGGGAACCGATTGGCACCCGCATTTTCGGACCGGTGGCCAGGGAACTGCGCGCCAAACAGTTTATGAAGATTATATCGCTCGCTCCGGAAGTTCTTTAGCGAAAAGGTCTCACGCGATGAAACATCAGAGTTATCATATAAAGAAAAACGATACGGTAAAGGTGATCGCCGGCAAGGATAAGGGAAAGAGCGGCAAGGTCCTGCGGGTAATTCCCAAAAAGGAGCGGGCGATCGTGGAAAAACTCAACCTTGTCAAGCGCCATCTCAAGCCCAGTCAGCAGACGAGGCAGGGTGGCATTCTGGAAAGGGAAGCTCCCATTCAGATTTCCAATCTCATGTTGATTTGTTCGAAGTGCACAGACCCGACCAGGGTGGGCTATCGAGTGCTCGATGACGACCGCAAAGTCCGGTATTGCAAGAAATGCCGGGAAATCATCGACTAGGGGCGTCCACTGCAAAGGCGGGAGTGGAGGTAAAATGGCAGTACTGTTCGACAGGTTTAATCAGGAAATTGCTCCACAACTTCGGGAGCAGTATAAGTATAAAAGCCCGATGCAAATTCCCAGGCTTGCCAAGATCATAATCAATATGGGGCTTGGGGAAGCTATTCAGAACGTAAAAATTCTGGACTCCGCTTCGGCCGAGTTGTCCCAGATAAGCGGGCAAAAGCCGGTTATCACCCGGGCGCGCCAGAGTATCGCTGCTTTTAAGCTCAGGAAGGGTATGCCGATCGGGTGTATGGTGACTCTGAGAGGCAACCGGATGTACGAGTTCTACGACAAGCTCGTCAACGTTGCCCTGCCACGCGTTCGCGACTTCCGCGGCGTTTCTCCAAAAGCTCTGGACGGCAGGGGCAATTACACCCTTGGAATAAAGGAACATCTCATTTTCCCTGAGATAGACTACGACAAAATCGATAAGATCAAGGGGATGAATATCACTATAGTTACGACTGCCAAGACGGACGATGAGGCAAGGACGCTTCTCGGCCTTATGGGCATGCCGTTCAAGCGCTGAGAAGGAGGCCTCCTTTGGCTAAGAAGTCTCTCATAGCAAAAGCAAAACTAAGTCCCAAATTCAAGGCACGCAAATACAACCGGTGTCCTTTGTGCGGCCGGCCTCGTGCCTACATCCGCAAGTTCGGAATCTGCCGTATCTGCTTCCGCAACATGGCGCTGAAGGGCGAACTGCCAGGCGTGGTCAAGGCAAGCTGGTAGGGACCGGAGGAGAAATTAAAAATGATGGTATCCGATTCGATAGGCGACTTCCTCAACCGTATTCGCAATGCGCAGAAAGCACGGTTTGACAAGGTGGATATCCCCGCCTCCCGCATTAAGGCGAACCTGTGTCGTATCCTTAAGGACGAGGGATTCATAAAAAACTACAAATTCATCAGGGACGACAAGCAGGGTATTCTCCGCATTCATATCAAGTACGGTGAAGGCCGGGATGGCGCTTTGGTCGGAGCGAAGCGGATCAGCAAGTCCGGCCGGCGCATTTATGTCGGCCACGAGCAGATCCCTCGAGTAATGAACGGAATGGGGATTTCCATCATTTCCACCTCAAAGGGCGTGATGACCGACAGGCAGGCCCGCAAGGAAGGCGTGGGCGGCGAAATTCTCTGTGCTGTCTGGTAGTCTTGGAATTTTTAGTTGAAAGCTCGATAAAGGAGCAATGGCATGTCGCGGGTGGGTAAATTGCCCATAACCTTACCGAAAGAGGTTGAAGTTAGTCTCAAGGATTCTCTCCTCACGGTCAATGGTCCCAGGGGGACACTGCAGAGGTCCGTTCCGGCAAGTATTGACGTGGAGATCAGGAAGGAAGCCGTCGAGTTCAAGCGCAGGGACGATTCCAAGGAGTCACGAGCTACGCATGGGCTGATCCGTGCTCTGGTGCACAACATGGTCAGGGGCGTGAGTGAAGGTTTCACGAAGGGACTCGAGATTCAAGGGACCGGCTACCGGGCTGAGGTGCAGGGAAACAATCTGAACCTGAGTCTGGGGTATTCGCATCCCATTCAGTTCACGCTGCCGGAGGGGATAAAAGCCAGCGTGGACAGGAGTAACGTTATCCGGCTGGAGGGGATCGATATAGAAGTGCTGGGCGAAACCGCTGCCCGGATTCGCGCTCTGAGGCCGGTGGAACCCTATAAGGGCAAGGGTATTCGATACTCCGGGGAGCACGTCCACCGCAAGGTAGGCAAAACCGGTTCCAAGAAGTAGATTTGGAGGAAGCTCAGATGGCATCAGGCAGCACAAATCCGCGCTATATCGCTCGGGTCAAACGCAAAAAGCGCATAAGAAGAAAAATAGAAGGTACCCAAACGCGCCCCAGGCTGACGGTCTTCCGCAGCGATAAGCATATATATGCTCAGATAATCAATGACGTAACCGGAGCGACCATGGTGTCCGCATCCACGCTTTCCCCTGAGTACAGGGAATTGGAGGCGATTAAAGGAAAAGTGGGCGCCGCCAAACGCGTTGGCGAACTGATCGCCCGGAAGGCCATCGAGAAAGGTATCGCCAAGGTCGTATTCGATCGCAATGGCTTTATCTATCACGGCCGTATTCAGGCCCTTGCGGACGCAGCCCGCCAGAAGGGTCTCGATTTTTAACTCCTTTCAAGATCGGAGGCAGTCACATTGATAGCGGTGGATTCCAGCCAGCTCCAGATGATTGACAAGGTGGTCCATATAAGCCGGGTGGCCAAAGTCGTTAAAGGCGGCCGCCGGTTTTCGTTCAGTGCAATAGTGGTGGTTGGGGACGGCAACGGCAAGGTAGGGCACAGCCTTGGCAAGGCGAACGAAGTTCCCGAGGCCATACGCAAAGGAATGGAATCGGCAAAACGAAACATGATCGATGTGCCCCTCAAGGAAACCACAATTCCTCATGAGGTGCTCGGCCAGTTCGGAGCTTCCTCGGTTATTTTGAAGCCGGCCTCCCCCGGTACCGGTGTAATCGCCGGCGGGGCTGTGCGAGCCATCATGGAAGCGGCGGGAATTCACGATATTTTGACAAAGTGCGTGGGATCGAGAAATCCTCATAATGTCGTCAAGGCGACGGTCGAGGGGTTAAAGAAGCTGCGCAGTGTCGAGCAGGTTTCCAAAACCAGAGGGAAGAATATTCTGGAAGAGGCCTAGTTCATTAGTTGTTGGTTGATGGTTTTGAGTTAACTGAAACTCAAAACTAAAAACTCAAAACTACAAAGGTGCATGCATGATAAAGCCAATTCAGGTCAGACTGGTTCGAAGCCCGATAGGGCGTCCCGAAAAGCACCGCAGGGTTTTGCAGGCGCTTGGGCTTACGCGTATGCACAGGCCCGTGAACCTCTACAGCTCTCCCCACGTCTTGGGTGCTCTCAAGAAGGTGATTCACCTGATTAAATTCGAGGAAAGATAGGGGTTTTTGATGAGACTCGGAGAACTGGCTCCGCCTCCCGGAGCTAAGAAAAATACGAAGCGCCTCGGCCGGGGTTCGGGTTCAGGCCAGGGAATGACCGCTGGAAAGGGCACAAAGGGACAAAAATCCCGTTCCGGCGGCGGTACGCCTCCCTGGTTCGAAGGCGGCCAGATGCCGCTTCAGCGCAGAATTCCCAAACGCGGCTTCACAAATATTTTCAAGAAAGAATTTTCGATCATAAACGTTGACGATTTGCGAAAATTCCCGGCCGGCAGCGAAGTCGGCCCACTTGATTTCATCGGCGCCGGGCTGCTCAGGAAAGTCCGCTATGGTGTCAAGTTGCTGGCCAACGGCGAAATTAGCCAACCTGTTACGGTTCGCGTACACAAGGCAAGCGCTTCAGCCATTCAGAGAATCGAAGCAGCGGGTGGAAAAGTTGAATTGATACCGCTCAAGGAAGGAAAATAAAAAGTGCTCGGAAGCTTTGCGACTATAGGGAGAATTCCCGAGCTCAAGCGCCGTATCGCTACGACTTTGCTTCTCCTGGGGGTTTACCGCATCGGGGTCCATATTCCGACCCCCTATATGAATACTCGAGCCCTGGAGGCCTACTTCAACGCAGCCAAGGGAACGCTTCTTGGCCTCTTTGATATGTTTTCCGGGGGCGCTTTGAGCCACTTTTCCGTCTTTGCCCTGGGCATTATGCCTTATATCAGTTCATCGATCATTCTCCAGCTCCTCACGGTGGTCATCCCCACTCTCGAAAAGCTTAGCAAGGAGGGAGAGGCGGGCCGCAAAAAGATCACCCAGTATACCCGCTACGGGACCGTCATCCTCAGTTGCATCCAGGGTTTCGGAATAGCCGTCGGGCTCGAGAGCCAGCACGCTCCGGGTGATATACCGCTGGTTTTAATGTCCGGATGGGGATTTCGCTTGATAACGGTGCTGACCTTGACCGCCGGTACTGCGTTCATAATGTGGCTCGGCGAACAGATAACCGAGCGCGGGATCGGAAACGGCATATCGCTCATCATTTTTGCCGGTATCGTGGCCGGGATCCCCAACGCCCTTATCAGTACGGCAAGACTCGTTCAGGCGGGCGAAATGAGCATCTTCGTACTCATCGTGCTCGCGCTGATGATGCTGGCAGTGGTCGCTTTCATTATATTCATGGAGCGGGGACAGAGACGAGTCCCTGTCCAGTATGCCAAGCGAGTGGTCGGAAGACGGGTTTATGGTGGACAAAATACCCATATACCACTGAAGATAAACGCATCCGGGGTCATTCCACCGATTTTTGCGTCATCGATAATCATGTTTCCTGCTACTATAGCCAATTTCATAAAAGTTCCCTGGGTCCAATCGGTTTCGCAGGCGCTTAGCCCGGGACATGTGGCGTACTTTGTTCTCTACGTTGGTTTCATAATCTTTTTTTGCTTTTTCTACACGGCTATCGTTTTCAATCCTGTGGATGTCGCAGATAACATGAAAAAATACGGGGGCTTTATCCCTGGCATACGTCCGGGAAGGCCCACTGCGGAATATCTCGACAAGGTTTTGAGCCGCATTACTCTTGGTGGCGCCCTGTATATTTCAGCGGTTTGTGTTCTTCCTTCCCTTCTGTATGCAAAATTTAATGTGCCCTTCTACTTTGGCGGGACCGCCCTGCTGATCGTCATCGGCGTCGCAATGGACACCTTGGCCCAGATCGAGGCTCATATGCTGTCGCGCCACTACGAGGGTTTTCTCAAAAGCGGCCGCATAAAGGGCCGCCGCTAGAGAAGTATTCAGTTGTCGGTTTTTGGTTTTGAACTGACTAAAAACTGCATGCTCTATACTTAAAACTCATTGTCTGCGGTTTTGGGCTGACTAAAAACTTAAAGCTCAAAGCTTAAAACTCAAAAGCTGGAGATAAACGATGAACATCATTTTGCTGGGACCGCCGGGCGCCGGCAAAGGTACTCAGGCCAAGCGTCTTGTTGAAAAGTATCACATTCCTCAGATTTCCACAGGGGACATGCTCCGTGCGGCCCTCAAGGAAGGGACTCCTCTGGGACTCGAGGCGAAAAAATATATGGATGCCGGCGGGCTGGTTCCCGACAGCGTGGTGATCGGGTTGGTTAAGGAGCGTATTCAAAAGCCGGACGCCAAGGGCGGTTACATGCTCGACGGATTTCCACGCACGGTCGCGCAGGCGCAGGAACTGGACGCTATCCTCAACGGGTTGAGCCAGAAAATCGATCACGTAGTCAGTGTCGAGGTCCCTAACTCCGAGCTGCTTGGCCGTCTTACCGGCCGACGGACCTGCAGGGCCTGCGGGGCCGGATTCCATGTGATGTTCGATCCTCCACGGAAGGAAGGCGTCTGCGACAAGTGCGGCGGCGAGCTCTACCAGAGATCCGATGACAACGAAACGACTGTAAAGTCCCGGCTTGAGACTTACGAAGCACAGACGAAGCCCCTGATAGACTACTACGAAAAACAGGGCAAGCTCCGCCGCATAGACGGTGTGGGCCAAATGGATGATATCCTGCAGCGTATCCAAAAGGTCCTTGGCTAGCGATGAGATCCTGCCGGTGCCCGCCGCCGAAGGTTTGAGCGGCGAATCTGGCTGGCGGTTCCACCGTCCCGGCAAGGCTGGGCCTGGATACTGGATACCTCGCAGAGAGTGGAGATAGTGGGGAGTAAATTTGTGTGGTTGTTATCCGTTATCCGGAGACTGGTATTCAGTATTCGGAACGGGGGCGGTTATATTGATAATCCTGCGGTCCCGAGCTGAAATTGAGAAGATCAAAACTTCATGTCAGATTGTCGCCGAGATTCTCGATCTTCTGATTGAGCACGTTAAGCCTGGGATCACCACCTGGGAACTCAATGCGATAAGCGAGGAGCTTGCTTCAAAGAAGCACGCAAAATCGGCGTTCAAAGGCTATCAAGGTTATCCATTCGCCCTTTGCACATCGGTTAACGAGGAAGTCGTTCATGGAATGCCCTCCAAACATCGCCGGCTCAAAGATGGAGACATCATAAGCCTGGACTTCGGCGTTGTTTTAGATGGTTATTACGGGGACGGGGCCGTGACGGCGCCGGTGGGAGAGATCAGCGAGGAAGCCGCACGGTTGTGCTCGGTGACCGAGCAGTGCCTCTACGAAGGAATTTCGCGGGCGGTTTCCGGAAACCGCCTCTCCGATATCTCTCATGCAATACAGGCTTACGTGGAGAAGCGGGGTTATTCGGTAGTGAAAGAATTTGTCGGGCATGGGATCGGACAGCATTTACACGAAAGCCCCCAGATCCCCAATTACGGGTCACCTGGCAAGGGAGTGAAACTTAAACCGGGAATGGTGCTGGCTGTGGAGCCAATGATAAACGCGGGCGGACCTGACGTTGAGATACTGGAAGATAAATGGACGGCGGTGACGCGGGACAGGAAGCTTTCGGCTCATTTTGAGCACACAATAGCGATAACTGAGGATGGTCCTCAGATACTGACACGGCGTGAAACAGCTTTACATCCGCAGATAGATAAATTACAATAAAAAGTTCGCGGTAAATTGATTCGGGGGAACCAGCGGGCATGGCTAAAGAAGAGGCTATAGAGGTCGAAGGAACGGTCGTCGAGACCCTGCCCAATGCCATGTTTCGCGTGGAGTTGCCTAACGGCCATCGCATTCTCGCTCATATTTCCGGAAAGATGCGCATGCATTTCATTCGCATCCTGCCCGGTGATAAGGTAACAGTGGAACTTTCTCCCTACGACCTGACACGGGGCCGAATCACTTACAGGTCCAAGTCGTAAGGCTTGAGCAACGCTGGTTTGTGGAAAGGATTTTCCGAAATGAAAGTGCGAGCATCGGTTAAGCGCATTTGCAGAAA
>Ga0187862_10004400_pt1 | contig 13404 bp, 10 predicted proteins | sample June2016WEW_10_1_FD_133003 | JGI IMG/M metagenome (GOLD analysis project Ga0187862, IMG submission 133003) | Peatland microbial communities from SPRUCE experiment site at the Marcell Experimental Forest, Minnesota, USA - June2016WEW_10_150 | ecosystem: Environmental > Terrestrial > Soil >...
CGCAGTGGCACGAGTTCGAGTTCGTCGCAAAACAGCGCGCTCCAGCAACGTGCTGTGAACGGCACCACCACGATGGGCACGACCACCACCACCACCACCGGAATCGGCGGCACCAGTACCGGCGGCGGGGTTGGCGGCGGCGGGCGGGCGTACTAAAACGTGAACCATTTTTTGATGAAAAGGCAAATTATGAAAACAAACTGTTTCAAAAAATATCTCGGCGGCGTTCTGGCCCTGCTTTTCTGCGCCGCGATGGAAATCCATGCCCAGCAGCGCCCTGCCGGCGGCGGCGGCGGATTCGGCGGCTTTGGCGGCTTTGGCGGCTTTGGCGGCGGAAACCGCAACAACGCCAGCAGTTCCAGCAGCGGCCAATACAACAACAACGGCACGGTGGGCAGCGCGGTCATTTCCGTGGATCCGGTGACGCACAACATCATGGTCATCGCCGACAAGGAGACCAGCGAGCAAATCCGGCAGGTGGTCGCCAGCCTCGACGCGCCCGAACCGCAGGTGCTCATCAAGGTCGTCTTCCTCGAAGTGCAGGACAACACGGCGTCCGCCATCGGTGTTCAGGGCACCTACACCGGTCTCAACAAGAACTATTCGCAAATCCTCGGCTATGTGACTAATTTCACAGTTTTCCCCGTTGGTGCTACGACGACTACTACTGGAAGTGGTGCTACTGCAACAACAACGACAACTCCTGGGACTCCAACCATCGTCCCCAGCAGCATTAACCCGATCAACCAGACCTTGAGCGTGAACAACAACTTCGGTTTGCCCCAGGCCCTGGCGGGAGCGACCGGGAATGGCGGTCTCTATCAATTCATGGGCAGCGATTTCAATGCGACGCTCCAGGCCATCGCCACCGCCGGCAAGTTGCAGGTGCTGTCGCGCCCGTCCATTCTCGCGCGCGATGGCCAGATGGCGGAGATTGTCATCGGCCAAAGTCTCTATCTGCCCAGCGGCGTCAGTTTCACCGCGGTCGGCGGCACCAGCACCACCATTCCGACCATCAACGGAAGCTATCAAAACGTCGGCATCCAACTGGACGTCACGCCGTTCATCGGGGCGAACAATCTGGTGCAAATGATTCTCCAGCCGCAAATCACGTCCGTTGACAACTCGACACCGGGACAACAGATTGTGGGCAGCAGCCTGTTTTCGGGCGCCGTGTATGCGCCCAACATCAACAAACGTTCCGCCAACACCGTGGTCGTGACTCCTGACGGCCAACCCGTCGTCATCGGCGGCCTCATTTCCCACGACAAGTCCTCCAGTGACAGCAAGATTCCGTTTCTGGGCGACATTCCGCTGCTCGGCCAGCTTTTCAAATTCAGCGCCAAGGCGAACCAAAAAAACGAGTTGCTGATATTTCTCACGCCGCACATCGTCCGGATGCCGTCGCAGCTTGCCGCGTTGTCCGCGAATGAAACCGGCCAGTCGCAGCTCATTACCAATTCGATTCCGGAGCAGGAACTGGATCGTTTCCTGGAACGGGTGCCGGTGAAGAAAAAATAACGGGCTGAAGTTGAATTTTCTTCCGCCCGATGTCTAATTGAACACAGATGCAACCTGGACGAAACAGCCCTTTGATTTACGGCCTGCTGCTGGGAGTCTGGGCGCTGGTCGTGGCTTGGCAGGCGACCGAGCATGTTCGGTTCCGGGAGGAGTCCCGCGCCGCGCTCGTGGACCGGGCCAAGGACATTTCCACGACCCTCGGCATTGTGCTCCGGTCCCAACGGCGTTTCGGCGGCGTGGTTTCCAAGGAACGGCTGGAAGCCTCGCTGACGGAACTGATCCGGCAGGAGAAGACCGAATTAAACGGCATCGCGCTGTTGAACGCGGCGGGCGATCTGATGGCTTCCGCGGGGACGGGCGATTTCCAAACCAGAGGGGTGGCGGGCACGACGGAACACTGGGATGCGCAGACCGCCACCCTCGTGAATCCGGTGGACTTGGGCACTAATCTCACCTCCGACTTCGAGGGCACCAACCCGCCGATCATTTTGTCCCGGCAGGACATCACCAACCGCCTGGCTACGAATCGAATGAGCCTGCCGCCTCCCCGACCACCCCCGGATGCTGCTCCCGGATCTCAACCGGCGGAGCATCCTACCAATCTCATTTCCGGCCCCGAAAGCCCCGGCGGGGAGCGACCGACGCCTCCGGTCGCTGCGGCCGTTGCCAATCCGGGGCGGCCCCGTGATGGCGGCTTCCGCCCCCGTTTCGGACGACCCCGCTGGATGAGCGAGGAAGATTACCAAACCCTGCTTCAGAAACAGGGCGCGCATAGTTTTGTCATTGTCATGTCCACCCAACCCCTCCGCGCCGCCTGCGACCAGGACCTCTGGCTCCGGTCTATCATCGCCGTGCTGGCCACGATCTCGGTCATCGGCTCGGGGCTGGCCTGGCGCAGCGTGACCCGGTCCGCCGAACTCCAAATCCGCCTCGTGCGCGCCAGCGAGTTGAATTCGCATCTCCGCGAGATGAACCTCGCCGCCGCCGGTCTGGCGCACGAGACGCGCAACCCGCTCAACATCATCCGCGGCATGGCCCAGATGCTTTCCAAACAATCCGAAGCCCCGGCGGAAATCCGGGAAAAAGCCCGTGCCATCGTGGACGAAACCGACAAGGTCACGTCGCAATTGAATGAATTCATCAACTACTCGCGTCCGCGCGAAATCCGCCGCGCGAAAATCGCGCTCAACTCCGCTGTGAACGAGGTCGTGCGCACGCTGAATCACGACATCGAGGAAAAGAAGCTGCGGGTCGAAACCGGCGGCGAATCCGTTTCCATCGAGGCCGACGAACAACTACTCCGCCAGGTTTTGTTCAACCTTTTCATTAATGCCATTCAGGCGGTGGACGCGGGTGGACAAATTCAGATTTTAATGCACAAGATCAGTGCTTCGGAGGCGGCCTTGGAAGTCCGTGACGACGGCCCCGGCGTTCCGCCCGAACGCCGCCAGGAAATTTTCAAACCCTACTTCACGACCAATCAAAAAGGCACCGGGCTGGGATTGGCGGTGGTCCAGCAGATTGTCCTCGCGCACGGCTGGGAAATCGAATGCCTGCCCAACGAGCCAAAAGGCGCCGTCTTTCGCATCAGCCACTTGAAAGTCATGGCGTGATTCGGGCGGCTTTCCGTTTCATGGCTGGAATGGGGAAATGGAACGGTTTTTACGTCCGCCCTCAACCTGACCTTCTCCCCCGGGGAGAAGGAACAGCCGCAGCCCGGTTCTGGTTTTGCGAATGATGGTCCGGCCAATCCCGTCGCAGGTTTTTTAGAGTGACGGCGAATGATTCTCCCTCTCCTGGAGGAGAGGGCCGGGGTGAGGACGGATGTTAAATCTAATTGCGATGGACAAGCCGGAAAGCCGGGAATAGAGTCCAAATCGTGAACCGGGTTATACAACACTTTTGTTGCATACTTGTCAATTAGACCACATCACCCTATGAAAACATTGATTACATCTGCTGTCTCTCTGCTGCTTGGATCGGTGATAGGCTGGTATATCGGGTACGGTCATGCAAAGCACGAAACGACTGAGGCCGTTGAGCAGATGATGCAGACGATGGAGAGTTCTGACGGCGCTGAAGCAGCCAGGGACATTCTGGCCATTGGCTTGATTGGGTCTGGCGATACTCAAAAGACGGTCCAATTGCTTTCCAAACCGATAGCGAGCTATTATTATATGTATGCGATTCATGCTGGCACAAATGACGAGCGGGCAGAAAAATTGCGTGCTCAGATTGAGCAGCTTGCCAGCACGAATTAGGTTGTTGCCACCGAGATAACAAATCAGATGGCAAATTTTGAGATTCACGGGAAGATTCAGTGAGGGAGATATGTGGCCTCCTATGAGGGTTGAACGGTCAAGCGTTAGGTAAACGGTTTCATATTTTCTTTTCTTCAAAGCGTTTTTTGTTTTTCCCGCAGCGTCTCCGTCCGTGTGTGCGTTCCCCGGTTGGGGGAAGCGGGCGGGTGCGCCGGGTGGCATCAAAAACAGCCGGAAAATTTCTTTTGGCCGCCGCCCGGTTTGTCTAGCCTTGCCCCGTGGCAACCGAACTGCGCAAAAAAAATCACGACTCACCGCGCATCCTCATCGTGGATGACGATCCGGGGCAGCGCAGCCTGTTGAACACCTTCCTGCGCAGCCAGGGATTTGAAACCGTCACGGCGGATTCCGGCCAGCAGGCTTTGGAAACGTTGCGCACCGGGAAATTCGACATGATGATTTCCGATGTGCGGATGCCGGGACTTTCCGGGCTGGAGACGTTGCGGCTGGCGCGCAAGGAACACGCCACCTTGCCTGTCCTGCTCGTCACCGCGTTTACCGACGTCCGCGATGCCGTCGCCGCCATGCGGGACGGCGCGGTCAATTATCTGGCCAAGCCGATTGATCTGGACGAACTGCTGGCTTCCATCCGTCAGGCCACCGGTATTTCCGAATCCGCTCCGCTGCGATTCAACCAGGAAAAGCCGTTGCCGGACTTTGTGGTCGCCCGCAGCCCGCTCATGCAGGCCGTCTTCCGCGACGCTTCGCTGATTGCCCCCTCCGAGACCCGCGTGCTGATCACCGGCGAGAGCGGTGTGGGCAAGGAAATCGTCGCCGACGTCATCCATGCTTGGAGCCCGCGCGCGGCGGGTTCCCTGATCAAGGTCAATTGTGCCGCGATTCCCGAAACACTTTTGGAAAGCGAATTGTTCGGGCACGAAAAAGGTTCGTTCACCGGCGCCCACGCGAAACGAGTCGGGCGCTTCGAGTTGGCGCACGGCGGCACCATCTTCCTGGATGAAGTCGCGGACATGACGCCGACGCTTCAGGCCAAATTGCTTCGCGTAACACAAGCCGGGCTTTTCAACCGCGTGGGCTCCAACACGGACCGGCACACCAACGCCCGCATTCTGGCCGCCACCAACAAGAACCTTGAAGACGAAGTCAAAAACGATCGCTTTCGCGAGGATTTGTTTTACCGGTTGAACGTGGTGGAGTTGAACATCCCGCCGTTGCGCGAGCGGCGCGAGGACATCATGCCACTGGCCAGCGCCTTTATCGCGGAATTTACACAAGGCAGAGCGCGATTTGCATCGTCAGTAGCCGATTGCCTGACACGCTACTCCTGGCCGGGCAACGTGCGCGAGTTGCGCAACGCGGTGGAACGAGCCGCTCTGCTGGCACAGGGCGAATTGATTTTCCCCGAACACTTTCCCACGAAAGTGCGCGCCGCCGCGGAGAATCCTCCACCGCCTGAAACCGCCGACGTGGAACGGCTGGCGGAAATCGAACGTCAGGCCATCATGCAGGCGCTGAAACAGCATAACTCCAACCGCACGGAAACCGCCAAGGCGCTGGGCATCAGCCGGCGCGCGTTGATTTACAAGCTCCAGCGATTTCGGGAACTGGGATATAGTGTGGAATAAAAAATGTCTGCGGCCGGCGATTTGAAAGCGGACGGCGGCCCGAAGGCTATCCGATCCTCAACCACACCGTTTTCAAATACGCCGGCTCGGCGCGGCTGATGGGGAAATCCGGCGGTTGCGGGACATAATGCCGTTGCAATATTTTCCGCCGGGCCTCGACAATTGAAGCTTCCACGTCCGCGAGAAATTCCTCCGGCGGCCAGTCCGTCGCATTCGTCGAGGCAAACAAAACTCCGCCCGGCTTGATGACCGGTAGCGCGGCGGTGACGAGTTTGCCGTAATCTTTTTCTGCGCGGAACGTGCCGTGTTCTTTCGATTGCGAAAACGTCGGCGGGTCGAGCGCCACCGCGTCGAACCCGCGCCCTTTCTTTGCCAGCCGCCGCAGCCAGTCGAACGCGTCGCCGTAAATGAAATCGTGCGCCGCCGGGTCGAGGCCGTTCAACGCGAAGTTGCGCCGGCCCCATTCGAGATGTTTTTTCGAGAGATCAAGGCTCGTCGTTTTCACGCCCGCCCGCGCCGCACAAACCGAGAAGCCGCAGGTGTAGGCGAACACGTTCAGGAGTTCGGGTCTGGCGTCTGGCGTCTGGGGTTTCAGCAGCGGGAAATCTGCGGCGACGTGGTTGGTTAAGAAGCGGCGGCGGTTGTCGCGTTGATCCAAAAACAACCCCGTGGAATAGCCTTCGTTGAAACTCAGTTCAAAGCGGACGCCGTTCTCGCAAATCTCAAACCGCTCCGGCGCGGCTTCGCCAAAAACCGGCTGCGGCGACGACTCGGCCACGGTCGTGCGCCGCACCTGTCGCGACAGGATCTTGTGATACGCCCCGCGCGCGGAAAATATTTTTGCGAGCCGCGCTAGTTCTTCCCGCTGTTCGACGCGCAGCGGTTGTTCGGATTGCGAAAGCAGGAATTTTCCCAGCCGCTCCACATACCAGCCCGGCCAGCCATCACTCGCGCCGTGAATTACGCGGAAAGCGTCCGTTTCCTGTGGGTCAATCAAAGCGGCGCGCAGCGCCAGGCGCGGATCAGAAAGGTGGGGCGAGACTCCCGGCGAGCCGCTGGAACCATCATTTTTCCGGCTCGCGAGGACGCTCGCCCCACCAAACTGTGGAATGGAGTCAAAATTCGCGGGCGCGTGAAACGTCACCGGCTTGCCCGTTGCCGGATGGGTGAAGGAAATTTCCGCTGCGTGCAAAAACACCCGCGCCGCCGGTGTGCCGCCGTAAAGCGTGTCGCCGAGAATCGGGAATCTGCTCTCCGCCGCGTGGACGCGAATCTGGTGCGTCCGACCAGTAAATGGCTCGGCCTCGACACATTGGTAGGGCGCGGTGTCCTCACCGCGCCGCGGCGGGCTGGGGACAGCCCGCCCCACCTGAAGCATTTCGTTAAACAGCTTAAACTTTGTTTCCGCGATTTCCGCGCCCGCGTGCGGCGGACGGCTCGCGTATTTTTCGCCGACACGCACCAGCGCGGTTTTGACGGTGAACCCGCTTTGCGGCACGGGCCGGTCGGTGAGCAGAAGATATTTTTTACGGACGCGGCGTTCCGTGAATTGCTCCGTGAGCGAGCGGTTGGCAGCCGGCGTTTTGCCGAAGACCATCACGCCGCTGGTTTCCTTGTCGAGCCGGTGCAGGATGGCGAGCTTGGCCCAGCGCGGCTCGCGATGCCGCAGCCAGTCGTAAATGCCCTCGCCCGCATGCGGACCGGGCGCGTGCGTGTTCCAGCCGGCGGGCTTGTGAACCACCAGCAGATGCTCATCCTCAAAAATCACGCACGGCGCCATGCGCAGATGAAATCATTTTCCGGCACCAAAATGAAAGCGTGGAATCAGCGCAGAAAGAATCTCACGCAAAGACGCCAAGGCGCGGCTTGAAAGAAACAAGAAATGGTGTTGGCGGTTTGATTGGTTGGATCATTTAACGACCATGCGGGAAATGATGTCGGCAATTTCATCTGTTGCTCGGCGACAACACACAGGGCAAGACGAATGTCTTTGAAGCTATTTCCAATCGTTATTTGCCTTGGCCAGCCAGGTTATGTTACATTTGACGCACGATGAGCACGGTCAAGGAAATCGAAGCGGCGATACGCGCTTTGCCGCCGCAGGAAAGGAAAAAGTTGGTGGAGGATTTGCCCGCCATTCTGCCGGAGATGAACGGCGATGCCGCGTGGGAGCGCATCATCACCGACCCGCGTCCGCGTCCTGCGCTCACTGCGCTGGGTGATGAAATCGAAGCGCAGTTGAAAACGAATCCCCATCGCTTTTCGGAGATTCGAGACAGCGACTTTGATCAACACCCGTGAAGTCGCTGGGAACGCCAGATTTCTGGAAAGCTTATCGCGCGCTTCCCGACGGCGCCAAAGAGGCCGCGCGCGCCGCTTACAAAAAGTTTCTGCAAAATCCGGCCCACCCTTCGCTGCAACTGGAACGGCTGCGTTCTGACCCGCGCTTTTGGTCGGTGCGCGTAACCCGGGATTATCGCGCCGTTACCCAAAGATTGGACGGCGATCTGTGGGTGTGGATTTGGATTGGCCATCACAAGGATTTCGACCGGCAATTTCCGGCGTGAATCGCGTTGCAGAGTTTGCCCTTGCCGAAAAAACTCGCCGCGATTTCTTTTCCAATTCATTTTACCGGCGTGCATCTGGCCCATTTGCGACTCCGGGACTTCCGCAATTACACGCGGTTGGACGCCGACTTTGCCCCGGGCTTCCATCTGCTGCTCGGCGACAACGCGCAGGGCAAGACGAACATCCTCGAAGCGGTTTATCTCATGGCCACGCTGCGCTCATTCCGTGGCGTCGGCGGCGCGCAGATGATCCGGCACGGGCAGAAGGGCTATTTCGTCGGTGGCAACGTCACCGGCCAGGGCGAACACGAAGTCAAAATCTACTGGTCGGCGCGCGAACGCAAACTCACGCTGGATGGCCAGCCGGTCAAACGCCTTGGCGATTATCTCGGCACGCTGCGCGCGGTGGTGTTTTGCACGGAGGATTTGCATCTGGTCAAGGGCGCCGCGCGCGCGCGCCGCCGTTTTCTCGATTTGCTGCTCGCGCAAACCCAGCCGGCTTATCTGCCCCTGCTCCAGCGTTACATGCGCGCCGTCCGCGCCCGCAACGCGCTGCTCAAGCACTCCCGCCCGGGCGGGACCGACGAGGCCACGCTGGACAGTTTTTCGCGCGAGCTTGTTGAGCTGGGCAATCAACTCATCCGCATGCGGACCGAACTCGCGCCGAAATTTTCGCCGCTCGCGCGGCTCGCGTATCGCCGCATTTCCAATGACGCCGAGGAACTGCGCATCGAATATCAGCCGAGCATCAAAAAAGATTTCGCTGTCGAACTCGCGCAATCGCGCAACCGTGAACGGACATATCGTTCCACGCTCGTCGGGCCGCATCGCGATGATTTGCAATTGTTGCTCAACGACAAATCCGCCGCGCAGTTCGGCAGCGAAGGCCAGAAGCGCACGCTGGCCATCGCGCTGAAAATGGCGCAGGCGGAATATCTCACCGGCATCCACGGCTCCGCGCCGGTGCTGTTGATTGACGACGTGATGGGCGAACTGGACGTAAAGCGCCGCAGCGGTTTTTTGCCGTTGCTGGAGCAGGCGCGCAAAACCAGCGGCCAGGTCTTCATGACCGCCACCGAGGAAAACTGGCCGAGCGAACTGGGCAAGGATTTGCAGCGGTGGGAAGTTAAAACTGGAAATCTGCACAGACACTGATTTCACGGATTAACACGGATGGGAATTTGAATCTGTGAAAATCAGTGCAATCCGTGTCTTTTTTTTTTATCTTTTGCCCCATGCGAATTTTATCGGGCATCCAACCCAGCGGCACGCTGCATCTCGGGAATTATTTCGGGATGATGAAACCCGCCATCGAGCTGCAGCAAAAGGGCGAGGCGTTTTATTTCATTGCCAACTATCATTCGATGACGTCGCTGTCCGACCCCGCCGAGCGCCGCAAGAACACGCTCGACGTGGCGCTGGATTTTCTGGCGTGCGGCCTCGACCCGAAACGGACCGTTTTTTTTCGCCAATCCGATGTGCCGGAGGTGACCGAACTGAGCTGGTTGCTTTCCACCGTCACGCCGATGGGTATGCTCGAACGGGCTACGAGCTATAAAGACAAAATTGCCAGAGGCATCGCGGCCATGCACGGCCTGTTTGCCTATCCGGTGTTGATGGCGGCGGACATTTTGATTTACGACTCGAACGTGGTGCCGGTGGGGCGCGACCAGAAGCAGCACCTCGAAATGACGCGCGACATCGCCATCAAGTTCAACGAGCAATACGGCCAGACGTTTGTGATTCCCGAGCCGCAAATCCGCGACGAGGTCGCCGTGGTGCCCGGCACGGACGGCCAGAAGATGAGCAAAAGCTACGGCAACACGATTGAAATATTCGGCGACGAAAAGGCGACGCGCAAAAAAATCATGGGCATCGTCATGGACAGCCGCACTCCGGCCGAGCCGAAACCGGATGCGGACAAAAATCTCGCCATTCAACTGCTCAAGCTCGTTGCCCCGCCAGACGTGGCCAAAGATTTTGAAAACCGCCTGCGCGCCGGCGGGCTGGGCTACGGCGATTTGAAGAAGGCTTTGTTCGAAAATTACTGGAATTACTTTGCCGATGCGCGGAAGAAACGGACGGAATTGGCTGCCAACGCTGATTACGTGAACAAGGTTTTGAGCGATGGCGCAGCCAAAGCCCGGGCGAAAGCGCGGGAAGTTTTGAAGCGCGCGCGGAAGGCCAGCGGGTTGGAATAAACCCAATAATTTTTTACGGAAGACGGCAATCAAAAGAATTCAGTTAAAACCTACCGACCGTGGGTAGGAGTTGTTTTGTCGCTGATTGTATCTGGAACCTCACAGTTTCTAGCAGGACAAAAACGGATTGGTATTGCTTGGTTTTTAGTCTTTCCTTTTTGCGGTTTATTTATTTTTTGGTGCTTGGCATCCCCTCTGGTGCCGGGAGATTTGCCAGGCTTGATTCTTTGGTTTCTCTCAATGGTCCTGTGGATAATGATGTTGGTTAAGTCTTACCGGCCAATTCCTCGGCTTCGTTTTCCCGGTTGGACGGTTTTCATTGCGTTGGCCATTTTTGTTCATGTTTACCTGCTTGATGGGGTTCGTGTTTTTTTTTCACCCGTTTGATATGCCGACAGCTTCAATGTCACCGACGATCCATGGAAAATCGAGGCAACCGGATGGAACAACAAAAGGTGGAGATCATTTTATTGTTGAGCGGTATGCCTACTGGTTCAAGAAGCCTTCTCGTGGTGATGTGATTACTTTCAAAGCCGAAGGTATTTCACTTTTACAGAACGACCACATTTACCTGAAGCGCATCGTTGGGATTCCGGGCGACGTTTTATCGGTTCGTAATGGACATCTGTTCAATGGAGACAAACCAATTACCGAGCCAGCAGTTTTGGCAAAGCTTGTCATCATTAACCCGCCAGTTAATCAGCCATATCTGGCATCCTCCAATGACATTTTCAAAGTAACTGATGGTCAATATTTTGTCATCGGAGATAATACAACGAACAGTTTTGATAGCCGTTTCTGGGGAACGGTTCCAGAAATTAACATCATCGGTAAAGTTTCAAAAATTTGGTGGCCGTTGGACCACGCCGGAAACATCCAATGATTCCAAAAGCTTTGCGCCTCCGCATCACGGCGACAGCCGAAACCATCGTGCGCTCCGGCCATCCGTGGGTCTTTTCCGACAGCATCCGGGAGTCGAATCGCACCGGGCAAGCCGGCGAACTGGCGGTGATTTACGACCGCAAGGACCGTTTTCTCGCCGTAGGATTGTTCGATCCCGATTCGCCGATTCGTGTGCGGATTTTGCACGCGGGCAAACCGCAGACTATTGATCGCGCGTGGTGGCAGGCGCGGCTGGAGCAAACCCTCGCCCGCCGACGCGATCTTTTCGATGCGCGGACCACCGGCTACCGCCTCATCCACGGCGAAAGCGACGGCTGGCCCGGCCTCGTGCTGGACCGCTACGACACGACACTCGTGCTAAAGCTTTACACGGTGGCGTGGTTGCCGCGGTTGGACGAAACGCTTGCGCTGCTCAAGGAAAATGTGCCAAGCGAACGCATCGTCCTCCGCCTGAGCCGCAACATCCAGGCGGTTGCGGAACGCCGAGCACCGCCTCGGCGCGATGGGGAAATCATTTTTTCAAAACAGGCCGAGACGGTGCTCGGCGCTCCAATTATTTTTCTGGAAAGCGGTCTGCGCTTTGAGGCCGATGTTTTGCGCGGACAGAAGACCGGATTTTTTCTCGACCAGCGCGAGAACCGCCGCGAGGTGGAAACACTGGCGCGGGGCCGCCGCGTGCTGAATGCGTTCAGTTTTTCCGGCGGTTTCTCGGTTTACGCGGCGCGCGGCGGGGCCACGGCGGTGACGGACCTCGACATCAGCGCGCACGCGCTGGCCGCCGCCCAACGCAACTTCGCGCTGAACCAAAACTTTCCCGGCGTGGTCGCGTGTCATCACGACACCGTGCAGGGTGATGCGTTTGAATGGCTCGCGACGAGTGCGGCGAAATTCGATTTGGTGGTGCTCGATCCGCCATCACTGGCCAGGCGCGCCACGGAACGCGAGGGCGCTCTGCGCGCTTATGAACGGCTGGCGACGCTGGGACTGAAGCGGTTGGCGCGCGAAGGAATTTTGGTGGCCGGTTCGTGTTCCGCGCACGTTCCGGCGGAGGAATTCTTTGAAGTCGTCCGGCGCGCGGCGGCGAAGTCGGGAAGAACATTCACCGAACTGAAAACTTTGCGGCATCCGCCGGATCACCCGGCCAACTTCAAGGAAGCGGAATATCTGAAGGTGATTTACCTGAAATTTGCGACGTGATGAAATCTCACGCAAAGACGCAAAGGCGTGTCTTCAAAACCGGTATGCCGTGTCAGCGCCGGAGGCGCGCAAGCCAGTAGCCCACGGTGAAACCGTGGGTTTCAATGTCCAAATCGAAAAAGCCCCGGATGGGGCGAAAGAAATTTCTATTGGCAATTTTCTGCCGCCCCTGCCGGGGCTTGAACTGTTTTGGACGACCAACCCACGGTTTCACCGTGGGCTACTATCGGCCGCCGCTCCGCAGCTGCAAATGGATTTTGAAAACACGCATTACATAATTTTCAGTTTCGGCAGGTCCTGCGAGTCCACCAGGCCCACCGGCTCGCGTTTCGCGTTCACGACGATGAGATCATCAATGTTCCGTTCGTTGAACATTTTCAGCGCCTCGGCGGCCAGCGCATCATTGCGAATGCAAATGGGATGGCGCGTCATCACTTTTTTCAGCGGCTGGGACAGAAGATTTTCGCTCACGGCCATGTGCCGGCGGAAGTCACCGTCGGTGAACACGCCCACGAGCTTGCCGCGCGCGTTGACGATGCTCAGGCTGCCGGATTTGGCGCGCGTCATCACGAGCAGCGCTTCCTTCACGACCAGATCCTCGCGCGCGATGGCGTTGCGCCCGCCGGTGCGCATGATGTCGCCGACCCGCAGCAGCATGGCGCGGCCAATCGCGCCGGACGGATGATATTTGGCGAAATCACTTTGCTTGAACCCGCGTGCCTGCAACACGGCCATTGCCAGCGCGTCGCCCATGGCGAGCATCGCCGTGGTGCTGGCCGTGGGCGCCAGATTGAAAGGACAGGCTTCCCGGGGTACGCGGACGTTCAACACCACGTCGCTGTGCCGCGCGAGCGACGACTTGACGCCGCCGGTGACGGAAATGATTTTGACCGAAAACCGCTTCAGTGCGGGCAGCAGGTTCAATAATTCCTCCGACTCGCCGGAATAACTCAACGCCAGGATCACGTCGCCGTCGTTGACGATACCCACGTCGCCGTGCAAGGCGTCCACGCTGTTGAGCACGACGCTCGTCGAACCGGTGCTGGTGAGCGTGGCGGAAATTTTTTGTCCGACGTTGCCGGATTTGCCGATGCCGACAATGATGATC
>Ga0187862_10004402_pt1 | contig 13400 bp, 10 predicted proteins | sample June2016WEW_10_1_FD_133003 | JGI IMG/M metagenome (GOLD analysis project Ga0187862, IMG submission 133003) | Peatland microbial communities from SPRUCE experiment site at the Marcell Experimental Forest, Minnesota, USA - June2016WEW_10_150 | ecosystem: Environmental > Terrestrial > Soil >...
AGCAGCTAAAGACGAGATGGCCAGCGATCAAGAAAAGGAGGAGGAGGAGGAGGACGATGAAGGCGATGATCGACGCTATGGCATCGCAATTGCGCAAGCAAATGGGACTGCACAAGACCCTGGGAGCCAGGAGGGTTGAGGATTGTCCTCGCTGCGGAGCAGAAATCACTCCGCCTCGATTGTCTTTTCGAGAGATCGTCCTCTCTGCTGCTTGCGGAGGCCTCTTGCTGTCCATACTCATACCTAGTTGCTAGACAACCGAACATTGGAGTGAGCGGCAGCGGCATCAAATTCTGGATCGCATGACCTGGCACGAGCCGGTCCAAAGCTGGAACCAATGAACGAAGCGGCTTTGCCGCCGAGCCGGATTTGTTTGGCACAATTTGGACATCGGAATGGTGACAGCTTCGTGGTTCGCGTTCGCTTGTCAGAGGACAAAGATTTTGCGTTTGGGCTTACTGTCCATTTCTCGCGGAATTCGGTTACATCCGGTAGAAACCATGGAAACAGGCGAAAGAGTGGACAGTAAGAAAAGATAGCAAAACCTGCAATTTGCGGCAAGTTGACCCCACTGAAGCTTTCACTTGGCATCACGCCTAAAAAGCCGAGAGCCCAATTCATATCAGTTTGGAGACTGAAACGCACATTCTTATAGAAAGTTTGCGAGACTCTCAACTATTCTGCCCAAGTATCGAATAGGAGTAGGGACAGGGTCGATTGATTTGGCTTTATTTTCCGCTGTGGCCACGCAGGCGCGCGCGGAAGCAATGTCATTTACATCGCGACGTCAAAATAAACAACCCTTCAAGGATTGGTGAACGAGGCCCAGGATCCCCTCATGCTTAGTATTCACAATCACATTCTCGCTGTACTTCTGTGCGTAGTCACGATGATCGGTTGGGGATCGTGGGCCAACACGCTAAAACAGTCCGCGCGTCGAGGGTGGCCTTTCGAGCTCTATTATTGGGATTACGCGCTAGGAATGGTTGTAAGCTGCTTAGCGATCGCGTTCACATTTGGTAGTCATGGGACCACCGGTATTGGCGTAGTAGCAAGTATCGCGGCTGCATCGAAGACATCCATCATTGCGGCACTGGTAAGTGGATTGCTGTACAACCTTTCCAGTGTCCTTATTGTCATTGCCACCGATCTCGCTGGCATCACCATTGCATTTCCCGTGGCTGTCGGACTGGCCGTTGTGATTGGCACGAGCGTCACTTATGCGCAAAATCCTTCTGGGCGCGCCCTGCCGCTATTTTGCGGCCTTGGTCTTCTGGTTGGCGCCATGCTACTGTCTACGCTCGCGTCGAACATGCAGACCGGATCGGCGCGTTTGCGCAGTTTGCGAGGGTTGTTCTTCGCGATTCTATCGGGATGCATAATGGGGTTCTTCTATCCGCGGCTGGCTGCTTCGATGGCGCCCGGTACCGAGTCCGTACTTGGCCTGCTGACGCCATACGCAGCGGCAGCCGTCTTTACGGCGGGTTTTCTGATCAGCAATGTGATTATAAATTCACTACTTATTTGGGTTCGCGGGGAGAGCTATGCGCGTTTTTTCTCGGGCGACTTTCGGATTCATCTGGCGGGCGTTGCCGGGGGGGGAATCTGGATGCTCGCGCTCATCGCAAACCTAGTAGCTGCATCTGTGGCGGGGCCTGCGGTGTCCTATGCTCTTGGTCAGGGCGCAACTCTCGTCGCTGCAATTTGGGGGGTAGTTTTTTGGAAGGAGTTCAGTGGCAGTGCACCAAAGGTGTACATAACCCTGGGCCTGATGTTTCTAAGTTACACCTGCGGTCTTGTCCTCATCGGAGCCGCGGCATTCTGATTGTTGCTGGATCATTTGACGGCTCTTTTTAAGCAAGGAAGGCAAATGAATAGTGCAAAAGTGCTCCAGATTAACAGTGCCGACCAACTGGTTGGACTTTTCGATCACGCCATTCTTCATCCGACGATTACAGACACTGAGATGCGTGTGCAATTGCAGTCGTTGCGGAGGTTTCCGATAGCCTCTGTCTGTGTCAAGCCATATGCTGTCCGGGTTGCAGTTGAGGCGTTGCGTGGCACCGAAATCGCGGTTGGTACCGTGATTGGATTTCCTCATGGATCGTCCCTGCCGGAAATCAAGGCGGCAGAGGCCGACGCTGCCTTCAGAGATGGCGCTCTCGATGTCGATATGGTTGTGAACGTAGGCAAGGTGCTTTCGAAAGACTGGCAATTCGTACATGCCGATATAAGCACTGTGTTAGGAATCGCGAGAGCGCGCAGCGGAATCATCAAGGTCATCTTTGAAACGGATTTTCTAAAGAATGATGAAGACAAGATTCGATTGTGTGAGATCTGTAGCGATCTGAGGGTTGACTATGTCAAGACGTCTACGGGATTCGGATTTGTGAAGCATGGGGACAGCTACAATTACCTCGGAGCGACGGAACACGACGTGGCGCTCATGCGGCGGTACTCCTCAACTCAAGTTGGGGTGAAGCCTTCAGGAGGCGTTCGGACACTCGACCATGTGCTCCGTATGATGGAACTTGGGGCCACAAGGATCGGGACGGCTTCCACTGAGGCGATTTATGAACAGGCAGTACATAGGTTTGGAAGATAGCGCATGAAACGGATACTTGTCATCGGAAGCGCGAATGTGGACATGGTCATGGGTCTTCCGCGGCTGCCTCTGAAAGGAGAGACAGTGACCGATGGAGTATTCTTGCAGACATTTGGCGGTAAGGGCGCAAACCAGGCTGTGGCCGCAAAGAGATCGGGAGGCGAAGTTAGCTTTCTCTCCTGCCTAGGGAATGACGATCATGGGAACGCGATCGAACGCGCTCTTTCTGCGGATGGAATCGATCTGTCATGGACAGTGCGCACCTCCGAGTGTGCGACAGGATCGGCGCTTGTGATGTACGACAAAGATGGAGCGAATTACCTGGCTGTCGCTCCAGGATCAAATTACAAGCTTGAGCCGAAAGACATAGTCCGATGCGTGCACGGGATTGCGGACCTGGCGATGATCGTGCTTCAATACGAAATCTCTGAAGCTGCGCTTCACGAGGCATTTCGTGTTGCCAACCTGGCTGAGGTACCGGTGCTCTTCAACTATGCGCCAGCGCGCAGTCTCAAACATGCGGTTGTTCAAGGGACGAATTGTGGAATTGTGGTGAACGAATCCGAAGCCGCCGCTTTGTCTGGAGTGCAGGTTTTCGATACAGTTTCTGCCTTTCAGTCGGCGCGCAGCTTGCGTGTGCTTGGATATAAATTCGCTATCGTGACACTCGGGGAGTTGGGGGCATGCCTTGTCTCAGATGAGGCTGAAGCGCACATTCCAGCAATACCAGTCACCGCGGTGGACTCGACGGCTGCAGGGGACACATTCTGTGGCGCCCTTGCCACATCGCTGGTTGAAGGCACCTCGCTTTTAGATGCAGTTCGGTTCGCCACCGCTGCGGCCTCGTTATGCGTTCAGAGAGTTGGCGCACAGCCTTCGATCCCGCACAAACTCGATATCGATAAAGCACTTGGCACTGAAACCGGGACTTAAAATCGAAGCAAGTAGAGCACGCCCGGCATTCTCAGCTGCGAATCACTAGGGAACCTCTGCACAAGTCTGCAACCTGCATGGTATTTGAATAAACTGGAAGCATGAAGCGAATGGCGCGGATTCAGCAGACACTGGCATCGCAGGCGAGTTTTGAGAAGCATGGGCGCAAGAGCAAACGGGAGCTGTTTCTGGACCAGATGAACCAGGTGGTTCCGTGGTCTGAGTTATTGGCGCTGGTTGAGCCTCATTATCCCAAGGCGGGCAACGGGCGACAGCCGGTCGGTCTCGCGATCATGCTGCGGACTTACTTTCTGCAACAGTGGTTCGGCTTGTCTGACCCCGGCATGGAAGAAGCTTTCTATGAGTCGCCGGTGCTGCGGCGCTTTGCTGGAGTGGATCTGGGCGTGGCCGCCGCGCCGGACGAGACGACGATCCTTCGCTTTCGCCACCTGCTGGAGCAGCACGATCTGTGCGGCGAAATGCTGATGACGGTGAACCGCTATCTGGAAAGCAGGGGCATCCGCATCTCGACCGGCACGATTGTAGACGCGACGATCATCCATGCGCCCTCGTCGACCAAGAACTCAAGCGGTCAGCGCGACCCCGAGATGCATCAGACCAAGAAGGGCAACCAGTGGTACTTCGGCGCCAAGGCGCACATCGGCGTGGACAGCAAGGAGACAGTGGTGCATACGGTGATCACCTCGGCGGCCAGCGTGGCGGATAAACATATGCTGCCCGACTTATTGCACGGCGAAGAGCGCAAGGTGTGGGGCGACGGCGCTTATCAGGGCCAGACCGAGGCCATCCATGCTGCCGCGCCGCAAGCGCAAGACATGACTTCGCGCCGGACCAAATACAAGAACTATGTGGATGAGGAAGCCAAGCGCAAGAACACCACCAAGGCCCGCGTGAGAGCCAAAGTCGAACATCCTTTCCGCATCCTCAAACGGGTCTTCGGATTTACCAAGGTGCGATACTGGGGCATCTGGAAGAATCACCAGTGGCTGTGCGCGGCCTTCGCGCTGGTCAATCTCTACATGCATCGCAACCGGCTGGCCCCGCAAGGGGCGTAGTGTCTCCGGAGGCCGGAAAACGGCCTCAAGAGGCCAAACGCACAACCGTAAACCAGCACTTCGCGACAGAAAACTACTTCATAAACCAGAGAACCACCAGAAGCCGCGCCGTCGCTAAGAAATCATGCACCTGCGCAGAGGTTCCCTAGCTTGGTTGAGATAAGTTGTTTGATTGCAGAGGAAGAAACATCAAAATGCCGTTGCTTGACTACGCGCACTGCTACGGAGACCATCTCCGTCCATGGAATCACAATCGCGCTCAAATTGAGCCACCGCGCGATAGGGGCGTCACCGAAGCTGACCAATTGCGGCTGCTTAATACCTCTTTCTATGCAATTACAAACCATGACTTCCGCGAGGCGAAGGCGCAACAAAAGATGTCGTCTTTTCCGACAGCAACGACTTTGTCGGCAAGTGTCAAAGCCCTTTGGTAATACCAGGTGGGAGACCGGTATATGGTCGCCAGTACGCGCCGGAGGAAAATTGGACCACGTGGCGCCGCGCTAGCGGCGTGACGTGGCCAAGCAAAAGTAGACCACCGCCAGATTCTGGTTTCACGGGGAAAAAGGACTGTTCTGGGGCGACGAACAGGGTTCGCTGCCATTGAGGAGCCGTGTGTGCCGTGGGACACCGGAGGGATGTACAAGGTGGAACTGTATGCGCGAGTGCGGCGGGCGGTGGCCAGGGAGTTTGGTCTGGCGCGGAAGACGGTTGAGAAGATGCTGGAGTACGCTCTTCCGCCGGGGTATCAGCGGCAGAAGCCGATCCGGCGGCCCAAGCTGGGTCCGCGCGCGGTCGCCGCCGTTGCTCCCGGGTTGTGTGAACTAGAAGCAGTCAGGAGAGCGCTTGAAAACGCGTCTAACGCTTCCAGCCAGGACGAGAAAGAGTTTGTGTGGAAAGGTGCGCACTATAATCTTCATAACTGAGCGCGGGTTCTCGCCCTGAATGCTCCAGCCCAGGATCATATTGTTGGAAAGGATGTAACGAATCCGTGAAAAGAATCTGTGGGCGGTTGAAAATTTCGGTCGTTCTCCTCACGGGTCTTTCGGCCGGTCGAGTATGCCTGGCAAAAGTCACACTTCCCTCGCTTTGGTCGGATCACGTCGTGGTGCAGCGAGGAATGCCAGTGCAGGTGTGGGGCATGGCAGGGCCGGGGGAAAAGATTTCGGCTCATTTTCGCAATGCGACTTCTACCGGAACGGCAGACAATCTGGGACGTTGGGAGATTGACTTGCCACCTGGCGAGGCCGGCGGCCCTTTCACCATGGAGATTCAAGGAGAGAACAGGATCATCCTGTCGGACATTCTGGTTGGGGATGTGTGGGTGGCTTCCGGCCAGTCCAATATGGAGTTCGGCACCAAGGGCGTTCTCAATGCCGAAGAGGAGTTGAAAGGAGCAAACCAACCGACCATTCGCCTCTTTCATGTCGATAAGAGGTCCTCTGATTTTCCGCAGGACGACGTATTGACCAAGTCATGGGTACTCTGTACGCCAGAAACGGTGGCTGACTTTTCAGCGGTTGCATACTTCTTTGCAAGGAATATCCAGGCGGATCAGAATGTCCCGATTGGTCTGATTGAGGCGGATTGGGGTGGTACGCCAGGAGAAACGTGGACCAGCTTGAAGGCGCTCTCTCAGGACGGATCGCTTATGCCAGCATGGGCGACCTGGGCGGACTTGAGCGAAAACGAGTCGGCTGCTCTCCTTGAGCAGGCTCAGGAAGATCAGGAGCGTAAAGCAGCACTGGCCGCAGGCAAACCGGAACCAAAATTTCCCTGGCGTCCAGAGCTCCGATCCTGGCTGCCGGGTGGCGCGTTCAACGGGATGATCGCGCCGCTGGTGAAGTTTCGCGTTCGCGGCTTCCTCTGGTACCAGGGGGAGAGCAACGCTGAAATAAATCGCTATTTCTACTATGACCGGCTTCTGCGCACTCTCATTCAGGATTGGCGCCAGCGATGGAATGAGGGCGACATTCCTTTTCTCATTGTCCAGTTAGCGAACTTCATCACGTCGAACGAAGCTAAGTGGCCGGAGTTGCGTGAGGCCCAGCGCCGCACGCTGAGCGTGAATCAAACGGGCATGGCCGTAACCATCGACATTGGCGACCCCGATAACATCCATCCCAAGAACAAGCAGGAGGTCGGCCGCAGGCTGTCGCTTGCCGCTCGGGCTCTTGCTTATCACGAAACGCTGGAGTACTCTGGACCGCTGTATCGCACAGAAATGAGACAAGGGAGCACGATTCGACTCTACTTCGACCACGCTGACAGTGGTCTGGTAGCGAAAGGGGACGCGTTGAACGGATTTGAGATTGCCGACAGCGATGGAAAGTTTGTTCCGGCGCAGGCTTCTATTGATGGCAAGACCGTTGTTGTCTCATCGCCTCAAGTGAAAGATCCTCGTGCTGTGCGCTACGGATGGGTAGACAACCCACTATGCAATCTATACAACAAAGATGACTTGCCCGCATCGCCGTTCAGCTCTCTTTAGGAGCGCCAGGACCGCGCTTTCTTACATTGTTGAGAGCTACGGCACAGTAGAAAATTGCCGAAGCGCACTTGGCAACCCCGTGCGCTTCACTGGCAGGAAAGCGAATGTCAAAATGCCAGTACGGTTGCAGGCATCCCAACAGAGAGCAACTCCTTGCTCAGTTAGGGCGGATTTTCTCTCCAGTTATCGACGACATGCGTTCTATTTCATGGCCTTGCGTTCTGAATTTGTCATGAAGTTTTGAATGAGTTAACGACTCTGAGACGGGGCGTTTCTTGGCAGGCCCCGATAGCGGATCCGATCGAACCCAAATTGCCCCTTCATAACTCGGAAAGTGATACTGCTGCCAGTTGGCCAATTACGGAGAAGAACGCCTACAAATTCGTCACTGCCCCGATGGCATGAATGTAGGGGATTCCCCATACCTCCTGAGTATTCCACTCGATCAGGTTCGAGGTCTCAAGATACGGTGAGTCGTCCGGACGCCCTGCAAATCCGTTCACCACCGCCTCTGGAATCTTCACGTTAACCATCGAATAGCCCACTGGATGTTTCCATCCGATACCGGTAAATGTACTCAGGCCCGTGGGGTTGTGGCCCATGCTCCACTGCAACAATCGCTCTGCATGACGGCGGTAGAGTGGCTCGCCGAAATACCGGCCCGCACGCGCCAGGAGTTCCGCCTGATGCATGAGCACCCCATTGGTCCCATGGACCATGAATTGGTCGTTGAAAGGATGGATGAATGTTCTGACGCCGCGCCCTCTTCCCGCGTCACGATATGTTTGAAATTCAGGCCACACCATCCGCACGTATGCGCCGTATGGGGTCAAACCATAAGCATTGCTGTGCGTGTCGGGCAGCAGAAACCGTTCAATATGCAGACGCACTGCTTTCTCGGCCACAGGCAGAACCGCTTCGGTCCCAGGTAGTTTCAGCTCGCACAGCCGCAGCAATGCGAGTGGCGGATCGCATGAGAACCCAATGCTCCGGTATGCATCTTTCCCATCCTTCTCAAGAAAGTAATGAGATAGTCCTTCCATTCCTGTGTCTTGGCGCTCCATCAACTCCTGAGCAAGCAAGACCAGTTCCTTTGGGGCAACGGCGCGGCTATTTGCACACAGCAACTCGGTGCCCGCCCTTAACTGACCGCTGACAAACATAGTTCGCCGGTCGTGCCCGAGTTTCACTCCGGTTTTCCATGCTTTTGCTGCTAAGGCCAAGCACTTTGCGGAATCGGTCTCTTGAAGTACCCGAGCGACCATCGCCTGCTGCCGCACAAACCCGAATTGTATCCAGGGATTATAAGCCGTACGAATTCTGCGTTCGTCGCCGCTCATCGGGATATTGTCGGTGATACGATTACCGGAATTGTCCGAGATGCACCCTGGATGGTTCTCATTCCACCATCCTTTTTCATAAGTTATACCCCCGCGGAGTTCGCCTGCGCCTACGTCCTCCCAGACGTTTCCTTCAGGCGCCATCATGGCTTGTACCCAGCGGTTCCCCCAGGCGATTTCGTCCCGTACCTGGCTGCGATAGGTCTCGGTAAACTCGTATAAGTTAGCCAGCGCTTCCAGATGGAACGAAGTCAGAGCCATATTCTTGCTGACGTCGCCGGCATCGAACCACCCTCCTGAAACCGGTACATACGTTCCATCCGTATCAAGCACGCCGTCGTCGGTGTTTTCCGCAGGCCGAATTCCTGGCACCGCAAATCCCGCCCGCTGTGCGTAAAGGTAAATCAGATATCCGCGTAGCACCCGTTCGTAGATTGCGTCGCCAATCTGGAAGGGAACCGTAAAGTTCTTCTCAGTCTCGATCTGAAAGATTCCAGGTTCTTGGAACGCCGTGAAGTTCGCCTGCCATACGGTGCCCCACCGGTCTTCCTTCCGGACTAGTTCGCCACCATAGCGCGCCTGCTCTCGGCGGCTTTGCTCGGTGCCGGACCACGGCGCCGATTCGACGTCGAAAGGCCAGTCAAAAGGAGATTCCTTCCATATCTCCGGGACCACACAGCGACGCGGCAAGACATACCCAGCCAACATTACGTAGAAAGGAATCCGCGAGGGAAATTGCGCTGGGTCTCCCTGTGGCACAAGCGTCAATGTTTTAGGCGAATCGGGGCGGAAGCCTAGCTGGCTGCACGCCAGCATATATTGCAATTTGGCCTCGGGGGCAATCCGGACTCCGAACGCTCTCCTTCCCATCGATCCCGCCGCAGTTACCGGGAACAACTTGAGCAAATCTCTTCGATTCACGCTCATCTTTCTCTCCTTTGGTGGCGTCTACGGCCCACCACGAATTAACCAGAATCGACGGTACTAACGGTACTGTTACATATAAGTGCCGATCTCCTCATGCGTCCTGGCGACGAAAAGAACCGTGCGGTTTGGTTCCGACATGAGCGCCCGATAGGCGGATTGGCACAAAAGCGGCAGGGCAGAGAAGATTAGCTAGCTTCTTTCGAGAGCGCGAGGTCGAACGATCTTAAATTAAATGCTCTTTCAAACTCCATCCGTCCAAACCGTCCTTACTCATCGACTCGACAGCTGATCCTGCCTTGCGAAGCGCCAGGAGTTCTTTTGGCTCTTACGGCATTTTGGTAGTTGTCACTGCCTTCGTAACCCCGCGTTCATTGACCGCGTCAACCGCAACACAATAGCTGACGCCGACGCTTAGGCTTCTTATCTCTGCGCTGGTGGCGCCGTCGTATATCTGGTAGTTCTGGGTAAGCTCATTTGCATTTACGCCGAGACGAACCACATAGAACTCGGCTCGGTCAGCTGCCTGCCAGTGAATGGTGGCATGCCGTGGGTCGGCTGGATCTCGGTCTATCGTTACGCCCGATACCTGATCCGGCATAGGAACGTTGCCCTTCCCGAAGACGCGAAGATCACTAAGCGAAAATTTCGCTTCATTTGGAGAATGAATGTTGCGGATACGCACGTAGCGAGCGGTCAGCGCTCGCGGCAGAACTTCAAAATCATCCGGCGAATCCCTACCCGTGTCTCCGTGGTCGATCGCAATGGACCAAGTATCTGCGTCCCCCGATACTTCCAGGATGTATTTGTAGACATCCTGGCTGCGGCCGTGTGCCGTGCTCCCTTCGTCAGCGAAGTTGATCTGTATCGCTTCGATGACCTTTGGCCTGCCAAGATCGATCTGGAACCATTCACCGGGATTGCCCGTTTTAGCCGACCACCAGGTCCGAATGTCCTCATCGACTGCCAATCCAGGCGCGTGCCCCTCTATCGTGGAAGAGGCGCTTGTCGCCTTCTTGCGCGACAGAAGCATCCATCCCGTTAGACCCCGATCGCCCTCAACGTAATGAGGGTAGTCTCCGAGATACGTGTCGGTTACCAACGCACCCTCCTTCGTGAAATGCGCCGGGAACATTCCCAGCCGCCGCTCGAATGGTTCACGCATGGAGATGCTCATCGTCGAAAAATGCCAGAAGCGGCCATCGAGCCCCGCGAACGTGCTACTATGCCCCGCGCCGGAAATGAAACCTGCGGGCTTGAAGGAAAAGGGGCTATAGTCAGCATAGGAAAATGGTCCCGTTGGTTCTCTGCTCGTCAAAACGCCGTCTGCATATGTCTTGAACTCAGTTCCGGGAGCTGCGTACTGCAGATAGTAGCGGCCTTTGTATTTGTTCATCCACGAACCTTCGATCCAGGGCTGTGACTCGAAGTTTGTGTTGGAATCACCCGGAACTTCCCAGCCTCTTGTAGCCGGCGAACGGCTTTCCGGCACCGACACTGTCCTGATGGCTTTGAATCCGTCCTTGGGGTCGAGTTCCGTGATATGAAGAACATCTTCGCCAGAGAGGCCGTAATACATATACAGCCTCCCGTCGTCATCGAGGAACAAAGCCGGGTCGTTGTATTCTCTCCCGAAGTCGGCAGCCTCCTTCCACCGGCCACTGAGAGGATCGTCTGTCACGAAAAGTTTTGTCGTGTGGCCCATCGTGAGATACACCTTACCATCCATGACGAGCGCGGTTGGTGCGTAAGCCTCAACCGGATATCCTTTACCCTCGATGAAACTCCAGTGCAATACGTCTTTCGAGTGCCAATAGCCACCGGACACCGAAGGGAAAAGCCAATACTCACCCCGGAATGTGATGACTGTTGGATCAGCTGCTTCTCTGCGACTACTTCCCGCAAGCTGGAACCGGTACGGCAGATCGACAGGGTTGCAATATGTAGCCTGACGCTGTTCTCTCCTGACCGATTTGTGTGTGGCGGCCGTCAATTCTGTGAAACTGAAAAGCCAGACAACCAGGACTAGGGCTATCCACTTTTGAAGATTGTGCTCGAAACTGGCGCTCATGGTCTTAGACCGGAATCTCCTTTTTGGGGATGAATGCCAGCAGTTATGGTGTGCCTCTGAGTCCATTTGATGATTGTCGGACAGAAATTCTGCGTTAGCAACCATTTATTAAGTTATCATTTTGAAATCGGATCGTCTGTTTAATCTGACCTGAATGCTGCTGTGGGGTCCTTTTGCATTACCATGACACTGGCACCGCCGACATTGCTTGGCACGCCGGCTTGGCTGGGCAACGTGGGTGCTGGCCAGCGGGCACGAAGTTGCGTTCCTCACGCACCCGAACTTACACCGCAGGCTGCTAAGTGAACCGGGAGCGGGGTGCTGATTCCGATATGTTCATCTGGTTTAGCTCGGCCCGTGGAGCGATTGAGAGCTCACCATAACCGGCTCACGTCTGCATCGCTGTGTTTGCCCTCACGCTGGGCAGGCCGGAGGGCGGCCGGCCGGCCGGGGCGGAAGCCCACTCTTTGTTGGGCTGGCTCCCCATTCGGAAAAGCAACTCGCCGTCGGCAACGATTTCTCTATGGGTCAACCAGGAACGGGTCAGTTCCTTGCCGTTCAGCTCCGCGCTTTGGATATACACGTTTTCCGGCGAGTTGTTCCCGGCAACGATGGCAAACCTGGCGCCCGTGACCGGGTTATGGATGGTCGCCCGATTCACAAGCGGGCTGCCGATAACATAGACTCCCGTGGCGGCGTTTACCGGATAAAATCCGAGCGCCGCGAAGACAAACCAGCTCGATAACTGGCCGCAGTCGTCGTTGCCGGGTATCCCGGCGGGTGAATTGCGGTAGAGCGCAGCCACTTTTCGCACCCAATACTGCGTCTTCCATGCCGCGCCCGCGAACGGAAACAGGTAAGCGTTGTGGTTGCTGGGCTCGTTGCCCTGCGCATCCTGACCCACCATTCCGGTAATGTCGGGGTGGGAATCCAGGACAAGGGATGGAGCGGTGAATAGAGCATCAAGCTTGGCGATGAAAGGCGCGTCGCCGCCATGCAAATCGATCAACCCTTGGATATCGTGCGGAACGCTGAAGCTGGCTTGCCAGGCGTCGGTTTCTACGTAGTCGTCGTACTCCTGGTCGGAGCGAAACGGCTCGCGCCATTTGCCATCCTTCATTTTGCCGCGCATGAACCCGGTAGAGGCGTCGAAAACATTCTTGTAGTTCTGGCCGAGCTTGTAGAACATGGTCGCGTCGTCGTGTTTGCCCAATAAGTCGGCCATGGCTCCGGCGCACCAGTAATCGTAAGAGAGATCGAGAGTGCAGGAGACGGAGCCTGACTGCAAATCCATAGGCACATAGCCGTATTGGCGAAACATCGCCTGCAGCTCTCGATTGCCACGAGCTTCCGCGCCTGTCAGAGCCGTGTCGCGGATCGTGGCGTAGGCGACCTCCGCATTGAAGCCGCGAAATCCGCGAACGTAAGCGCCGAGGATCATGCCGGCGGCGTGAAAGCCGGTCATGCTCCAAGTTTCATTGCCCCACAACGGCCACATCGGCAACGCGTGTTGGTCAAGCTGGCTGTAGTCGGCCAGCAAGGTGCGGATGATGTCGTTAGTCCGATGCGGCTGCATAAGCATGATGAAGGGAAACTCGCCGCGATAGATGTCCCATATCGAGAACGTGGTGTATTTCGTGAAGCCGGGATTGGAATGGTTCTGACGATCCTGTCCGCGATAGGTTCCGTCCACGTCGTTGAATGTGGCAGGGGCGACAAGGCCATGGTACGCGCCGGTGTAGAAAGTGTTTGTCAGCGCCTGATCCGGAAGGGTGGCATCCAGGACGGCCAGCACTTTGGTCCAGGCCTGGCTGGATTCTTGAACCACGGCGTCGAAACTCCAATGCGGAATCTCGGCAGCCAAGTTCCTCGCGGCCCCGTCGATGCTTGTCGAGGATATGCCAACCCGAATCACTAGAGGTTCTGCCGCGGGCGTAAGGCTGAGGATGGCTTTGATCTC